>Ga0307968_1001174_pt1 | contig 21021 bp, 31 predicted proteins | sample OrgLakmetagen650_FD_201834 | JGI IMG/M metagenome (GOLD analysis project Ga0307968, IMG submission 201834) | Saline water microbial communities from Organic Lake, Antarctica - #650 | ecosystem: Environmental > Aquatic > Non-marine Saline and Alkaline > Saline | place: Antarctica: Organic Lake...
TGACATTGCAACAATTCACAACAGCATCTGCATTGAGTGCACGAGCGCTTAATAAGGAGAGTGGTGTTGCTGTTCAGGTAGGATAAGCTGGAGGCTGCACTGGTTCGGCCTGCGTGACATTGCAACAGTTCACAACAGCATTGCATTGAGTGCACGAGCGCTTAATAAGGAGAGTGGTGTTGCTGTTCAGGTAGGATAAGCTGGAGGCTGCACTGGTTCGGCCTGCGTGACATTGCAACAATTCACAACAGCATCTGCATTGAGTGCACGGGCGCTTAATAAGGAGAGTGGTGTTGCTGTTCAGGTAGGATAAGCTGGAGGCTGCACTGGTTCGGCCTGCGTGACATTGCAACAATTCACAACAGCATCTGCATTGAGTGCATGAGCGCTTAATAAGGAGAGTGGTGTTGCTGTTCAGGTAGGATAAGCTGGAGGCTGCACTGGCTCGGCCTGCGTGACATGGCAACAATTCACAACAGCATCTGCATTGAGTGCACGGGCGCTTAATAAGGAGAGTGGTGTTGCTGTTCAGGTAGGATAAGCTGGATGCTGCCCTGGTTCGGCCTGCGTGACATTGCAACAATTCACAATAGCATCTGCATCGAGTGCACGAGCACTTAATAAGGAGAGTGGTGTTGCTGTTCAGGTAGGATAAGCTGGATGCTGCACTGGTTCGGCCTGCGTGACATGGCAATAATTCACAATAGCATCTGCCTGCCAGCTACGTTGAGTACAACAGGTTTTGTGTGAGGGAGAGTGGTGTCGCTGTCAAGTCAGTGAAAAAAACTGAAGGCTGCATTGGTACGGCCTGCGTGAAACTGCAGTGCTTCACAACAGCATCTGCATCTGCAAGGTAGGACAAAGCTGGAGGCTGAGGATGAGAGGGATACGATGAATGCGTAGGGTTGGCCAGAGTCGTGTATATACACCGTATATGACCATATATCTGGCGGTTTCCCTGCCAAAATTACCGTATATGCACCGTAAGTATATGGTTCTGGCCAACCCTCTGAATGCGTGATGTGACGGGTTGGAGAAGAAGAGATTAACCTCAGAGTAGGGGGCGGGACAGGGACTGAGGTTGCACTGGTACGTTAAGTCGGCCAGAACTGTATAATTATACACCGTATATGACCGTATATCTGGTGATTTTCCTGCCCAAAATACCGTATTTACACACGTATATACCTATAAATGTATGGTTCTGGCCAACCCTACTGCCTGCATGCACGGCACCGCAGTGACTTTCGATGCCACATGCATGAACACAGGCTTTCTTGCAGGAAATTCAGCGTCAACGTCTGTATGTGTGGGGCAACGTCAACGTTTGTATGTAAATGTGTGGAGCAATGTCAACGTCTGTATGTGTATGTGTGGGGCAAAGTCAACGTCTGTGTGTGTGTGTGTGTGTGTGTGTGTGTGTGGAGCCAGCTGCATTGGTCCGGCCTGCGTGCTCACGCACACGATCCCATCTTCAGACCAGCTACCTGACTACCACTAACTACACCTGAGCTGGCATCCTACCGCTCTTTCAACATAGGACAGCTGTCAAATTGTAAAGAGCGCTGTTAAGTTCGTTTTTTGGGAGCAAGGGTTCGAATGAGCTCAAGAGAGTTTGCAAGCCCGAACTTTTGACCGAACCTTGAATCAAACAACCCTGGCTCCACAACCACACTGTCCCCGTTTTTTGCCCAGCTTCCTGAGGGTCATGGCGCACAGAGGAGAGACCAAAAGTTCCATTGCTCAACACAAAATAACAAAGGGACCACAGTACCCACACTCACCCACGACCTCTAGCTTCATCCCGGCGACCTTGTCGCCATCATGTGCTAGCACCAGCAAGTACATGATGCCCTGCAAAGCACAACAACAAGATGCATGGACACGATGGTGGTTGATGCCCTGCAAAGCACAACAACAAGATGCATGGATACGATGGTGGTTGATGCCCTGCAAAGCACACAACAAGATGCATGGATACGATGGTGGTTGATGCCCTGCAAAGCACACAACAAGATGCATGGACATGATGGTGGTTGATGCCCTGCAAAGCACAACAACAAGATGCATGGACACGATGGTGGTTGATGCCCTGCAAAGCACAACAACAAGATGCATGGACACGATGGTGGTTGATGCCCTGCAAAGCACAACAACAAGATGCATGGACACGATGGTGGTTGATGCCCTGAAAAGCACAACAACAAGATGCATGGACACGATGGTGGTTGATGCCCTGCAAAGCACAACAAGATACATGGACACGATGGTGGTTATGAGCACGGTGTGGCATTTCACATTCAGGTTTAAGGTCAAGGAAATTTGAGAATAAAGCACGTACTCAAGGTATTCCCTCCCCAGTGACTGCAAGGGCAGGATGCTTTGCACGGCTCACATTTCAACCAGGTGAAGAGTTATGCACAAAACCACGATCAAAGTGTTGTCAATTACCCCCCCCCCACCCACACACAGCAACTGCGAGGGCAGGATGCTCTGCACGGAACACGTTTCAGCGGCCAGGTGAAGAGTGATGCGCAGAATTAAGGCAAAGCACCACAGTGCAACCAAGTGTTCTTCCTTGGTCATGGTGGCTGTGCTATGTATGACTAACAGCAGAGAGACCTCATTTTTTCTCAATCTTTCTCATTTACAAAGTCCCCTCAGCAGCCAGTGCACGGCGCTCTGCACAGCACAGTGTTTTGAAAATGCTATGGGTATTGTGGAGATGCCACTCTTTTTTAGAACACCTGTTCTCACTCTAAACTTTGACGAGCGCACAATTGTGGGTCGGTGTGGGTGAGGACTGCCGAAAAACGATGCTGCCAAACGGGGAGTGACAGGTCTGTGTGTCCGAGATCTCTTATACCAATATACTATTGCTTTATCAAAAGCATCTGTCACAAAGCATGAGGTCACACAAGATCTGAAATCTGCTGTGACATTGCTTCATGGAAAGCATCTGCCACATACCATGAGGTCACACAAAATATTATGCTAGCAAAAGACGACACACACAGCAAAGGCATGCACACACACACATGCACACACATGCACACACACACAGACACACACACACACCTGGTGATCTGACAGTAGGTAACGAGAGCCATCAGCATCAATGCGTCCAAAAGACTTGAAAATGGTGGACCGTACTGGGACACTGTGGGGGGGGTGGCTGGCGCTGCAGTAAGTGATGATGTCAGAGCCCACAACTATCACTCCCCCTGCAAAGAAAAAGTGTATATGTTTATGTGTATGTGTATGTGTGGTGTGTGTGTGTTTATGTTGGGAATCCGTTTGAGGGAACGACTGAAGGCAAATCGCAGCACAAGCGTAGGCATGTGCTGCAGTAGGTGGCGACGTCGGAGCCAATGGCCATCAACCCTTCTGCAAAGAAAAAGTGTGTGTGTTTATGTGAACGTGGATGTCTGGTCTGTGTGTTTATGATGGGGTTTCGTTTGAGGGTAAGACTGAAGGCAAGTCGCAGCACAAGCGTAGGCATGTGCTGCAGTAGGTGGCGACGTCGGAGCCAATGACCATCACTCCCCCTGCAAAGAAAAAGTGTGCATGTGTATGTGGATGTGTGGTGTGTGTTTATGATGGGGTTTCGTTTGAAGGTTAGACTGAAGGCAAGTCGCAGCACAAGCGTAGGCATGTGCTGCTGTAGGTGGCGACGTCGGAACCGATGACCATCACACAGCTGCATAAATGCCAGTGTGCAATAGTGGATGCTTGGGTCCTGTTAAAGGGTAAGACTGCGAGCAAATTGAGAGCAAGCCATAACCACAGCTGATGACCATCATTTTCCTGCATAAATGCCAGTGTGCAGAAGTGGATGCTTGGGTTTTGTTAAAGAGTAAGACTGCGAGCAAATTGAGAGCAAGCCATAACAAGTCGCAGCACAAGGGTTTGCTTGCGCTGCAGCAAGTGGCGACGTCGGAGCCGATGACCATCATTTCCCTGTATAAATGCAAATGTGCACATGTGGATGCTTGGGTTCTGTTTCAGGGCAAATTCATAACAAGGTGCAGCACAAGGGTTGCTTAGCACTGCAGCAGGTGATGGTGATGACACGAAGATCTTGCACTATGCACGTGAAAACGAACAACTATAACTTGATGTGCAAGTAGAGCGACACTCCCTCAACAAGAAAAGAGAAAAAAACAACGATGGGGATCAGGAGGGTAGCAGGTTTGGCCTGGAGCTTGCTCTTGACGAAAGTTGGTAATGGTACTGGAAAGGGCACGTCTGGAACCTTGAGAGGTAATTTGCAGACTCAAACAGCAAGCCAACAGCGCGTGCACAGTCTTAACAAACGCCCTGTTGGCGCACTTTGTGGAGGGATAACACAGCTAGCCAACAGTGCGTTCACAGCCCCAACTAATAGACGCCCTGTTGGTGCAATTGTGGGATAACACAGCTAGCCAACAGCGCGTGCACAACCCCAACTAATGGACGTCCTATTGACGCACTTATGACGACTTTTACCCAATTACTGACCTGCTTGCTGGAGTGCGTTCTCTGGAATGAAAGGACGTGGACCACACATTACTGAATGCTCCCTTGGGCCTCACAACCCCACACCCACACAGACAAAGTAAACCGCAAACTCCCACAACCAGGCGGACCCGTTTGGACAACGTACACCACAAACTCACCTAAGGGCGCTGGCACACTGATGAGCAGGTTTGCCCCGTTGTCCAAATTCTGCTGGTTCAGGCCCTTTGGCCCCTCTGCCAGATCCTGCACATACACACACAAACGTGCATACAGCTCATTGGTCATTACTCATGTGTGCTGACGTCGTGACTGCGTACGTCATGCTTAGAGCCTTTGCTTCCACTGGCAGATCCTGCGCACACACACACAAACATTCATACATCTTAACGGTCATTACTCATGTAAGCTGACGTCGTGACTGCATACATCATGCTTAGAGCCTTTGGTTCCACTGGCAGATCCTGCACACACACACAAACATTCATACATCTCAACGGTCATTACTCATGTAAGCTGACGTCGTGACTGCATACGTCATGCTTAGAGCCTTTACTGTTGTTCACGGGCTACACAGTACCTGTCCTGACTTGGCACATGCAAAACACAGGCTGAGGAGCTCAATGCCTTGTGAGCATGTGACACGCACACACATACACACACGTAATTTCCAACAGTTTTGAGAATAGCTTGTGAAACAAAAGACGCAACTGTGTGGCAAGCCAAGAGATGAGTCATCAATAACATGGAGTCTCACGTTCACATGAACACAGGTTAAGAGCTGCATACGCACCTGAACTATCCCTAAATTGTCTAACTCATTAGAATGCCGCTCTTCATTGCAAAGACCAGGCTGCCATCTCAGAAATGGTTGAATAGGAGCAGTGAGGTGCAGAGGGAGTGCAGCCCCCTCTGAATCGCTCTCACAACATTTGGTACAACTTCAATGCAGGTTGCAGCGCAGGCTCCGCCCCATTTTTGTGATCCGCAGGATCACACCCTACTTGTTAGCAAGACAAGGACGGGCACACAAACACGCACAGACACACACACACATACACACAAACACACACACACACAACACACACTCTAGAGCTCACCCCATATGAGTTGAGGTGCACTTCGTAGCTCTTCAGATGCTTTGCCTCTCGGCTGTCCTTGTACAGCACGGCGACGGTGGGCTGTGCACAGCCTGTGGGTTGAGACATGCAAAGGTGAGGGGTGCATTATGAGCGTGCTTGGGTGCAGGGGGGTATGAGGCTTGTTTGATGCACTAGGTGCTGGCTTTGACTAGAGGGAGAATTGAGGTTTGTTTGATGCACTAGGTGCTGGCTTTGATCAGGGAGAATTGAGGTTTGTTTGATGCACTAGGTGCTGGCTTTGATCAGAAGGAGAATTGAGGTTTGTTTGGTGGATGCTGGCCTTGGTGCAGGGGGGGTGGAGGTTTGTTTGTTGCACCAGGTGCTTGCTTTAGCGCAGAAGGGGCGAGTTAGATTAGGCCCAATGTCTCTCTCCTTGGTCTTCCCCCCTCCTTAATGCATCACCGGTGCCGAGAGTGTGCTCAACACCTGGCCTCTCTCTACTTTAGTGTTCACTTTTTCTGTTGCTGGGTGCGCAGCCTGTGCAGAGAGTGCATGCAACATTCAAATCTGGTGCGTCGTTCACTGCTCTGCTGTCACTACTACTGCTGCTGCTGCTGCTGCAAGTGCTTCTGCTGCTGCTGCGATCCTGTTGCTGTGCACTCTGCTGCTTGCCCTCCTACCCCTACTTCACTTTGTGCGTGGTTGTGTGGAAACAAATATGACCATGACCGTTGCCTGTACCTTTATGATCACTGCCTCTTGGTCAGACAGATTCAAACTGCCTTTTGGTCACACAGGTTCAAGAAATGTCTGCGCCACACGCTTATGAAATTCCATGCCAAAAACACACCAACAGATTTAAAAAATGTCCGTGCCACACGCTTTCGAACTCACCTGCCAAGAACACAGTGTATCGAGCTCCTCCGCGCGGCAGCTGAAAGTTGGCTGCTCTTCTGAACAAGCAGAAGATATCCCTCACATCTCAAAACACACCTGCCAAGAACGCAATGTCGATAATGCTGAGCTCCTCCATGCGGCAGATGAAAGCCGGCTTCATGGGCCCATCCTCCATCATGGGCACAATCTGAGAGAACAGGGGCAGGATAAAGTGTGCATGAGCGTGCTTTGTAGAAATGGGGATGGAAAAAATGTGAATGGGTATGCTTTTTATTGTGTATGTGTGTGTGTGTGTTTGTGTGTGTGTGTGTGTGTGTGTGTGTGTGTTTGTGTGTGTGTGTGTGTGTTTGTGTGTGTGTGTGTGTGTGTGTGTGTGTGCGAGAGAGAGAGAGAGAGAGAGAGAGAGAGAGAGAGAGAGAGAGAGAGCAGCTTCATGCGCTTGTCCTCTCCATCATGGACACAATTTGAGAGAACAGAAGCAGAGACTAATATTACCAAAGGCCTTCTGTGACGAAAAGCTGAGAGCAAGCCTACCACAAGCTGCTCCCGGTCCACTCTGTTATCAACAAGTAGAGAACACACACACACACACACACACACACAAACACACACACAAACACCTTCAGCAGGCCGTCATACAGCAACAGCCCAATCAAACGCTACTCTGGGTCCACGGTTGCCAAAAAATAGAGAAAATACAAAACAAGGCATACACACACATACACCTTCAGCAGGCCATCATATATCATATAGCAGCAAACCAATCACACGCTGCTTCAGGTCCACGGTTGCCAAAAAGTAGAGAATATACAAAACACGGCGAACTCACACAATACACACACACACACCTTCAGCAGACCGTCATACAGCAACAGCCCAATCACACGCTGCTCCGGGTCCACACTTGTTAGCTGGCCCTCATCACAGGGTCGGCCTACGGGCTCCTTCAGGTCGCCTTGGGCCTTGGTGACAAGATCCCCTGGGTAGAAGGATAGCAGCAAGTTTCGGTTCCCGTACATTAAAAAAGATATGAACACGAAAGTGTGTGTGTGTGAGTGTGTGTGTGTGTGTGCGTGTGCTGGATGATGGTGCCCTGGCTACCACTCACGGGAGCTGGGAATGTACTCCAGAACACAGAACTTCAGGCGCTCCACCAGGACGAACAGCAAGTCATGGTCATAGCCCTGCGGGTTGTGTGTTGGAATAGCATATAAATAGGGTTAGTGCAGGGTTCCATCAGGGTTTAGCATCCGGACAAAACACGCCCTGGTGCTTACCTTGGGTCGCAGTAGCTGCATGTTCGTGATCCGGCCCCAGATGGGCACATCGTACACGGCCTGGACAAGGTGCGCACAAGGTCACAACCGGTGGTTGACACTCAGACACAATGCATGCGCGTGGAACAGTGCTTCCACTTCAAGCAGACCCCATTTACCTCAAGCCCACTCCCAGTGGAGGTGTGCAGCTCAATGTGATTGGATTTCCTGCATTGCCGAGAAGGAAAAGAAGGGGGATGGGCCCACTGAACAAACTTCATGCCAATACAGGTTGAACTCTCATCAGCTTGGATCCGGTCCGAAACACCCCGTACCCGACGATCAAATTAAGGCTGTCACTGCTAACAAAGTTGCCGACCAGGGAGGTCACTACGCGAGTTGGCTTCTGCGCGGTGACGACGTAATTGAACGCGCCATTGCTGACGGAGGAAGGATGAGCCTCGTCTATTTCCATTTTTAATATATTTTACTCGATGTGCTCGATGCCAGCAGTTCCACAAGAAAAAACCCTACCAAAAAAAACCTGATGCAGAAATCACACACATACATGCAAACACACACACACGTGCAAACACACACACACACACACATACATGCAAACACACACACGTGCAAACATAGAAAGGTACGTTTGTACGCACGCTCGCACACACGTTCTTGCTCACACACATGTACAATTACACAAGTACTCGCATACATATACTCTCTTACAAATGCATTTACTTGCAAATTCGCACACGCGAAAACATGCGCAATTTTGTGTGCGACTCCTAAAAACTGCGAACGCGCCAGCACGCGCCCTGGTTTTCGTCACTTTTCCTGCCGTTGGGTGGGGACTACGCTGGGTCTCACGAAGTCTCTGGGTTTTGAACCTGTGAACCTGCTTCTTAACACCCACCTGTTAAAAAAGGGCAATGACACGTGCTGCTGGACGCATTTTGTACAGAACCCCTCAAACCAGCCAGTCTAGTCTACTACATGATTTCTTGCTCTGTAAATTGCCAAGGGGGGTCCAACATGCTGTTCCTTCGAGTTTTGCCGATGCCGTTTCCTCTATCCAGTCTTTTTTAACTTCTTGTCTGATCTTGTCTGATCTTGACTACATCCTTGCAAGGAGAAGGAAAAAAACTGCGGGGACACTGAGAAACCACTTTAATACCAAGTACCGAGCACCGTAAAGGGGACCACCACAACAGAAAAGGTAATTCAAATGGGGAGCAGAGGGTTGCAGGCTTTACCTGTCACTGGTGCTCCTGACGAGAGTTGATGCATTAGAAAGTGCGTGCCTGGTATAGAAGAGTTCAGCAGCAACGTTGACAGAATGCACGTGGAGTTTGGCAAGCTTCCTAACTCTTTGAGAGTCACGACCCGAGTCCTGAAAGGTTCCGTGGTGCGTTTTTGTCTCTCTCTGCAACCGTGATCTTTGCTATAGTTTTAATTTTAGCTCACCAAATAACAAATCATCAATTATGAGCAGTGTACACAGCCGAGACGCGCGGGCAGTAAGAAAGTTTTCTTTTGCGCACTTCCGCACACACACTCATACACACACGTTCACACACTCTTGCAATGAGCACGTATGCAAATGTATTACGTGCCCAACAATTACGCACAATCTCGTGTACGCACAAAAACAACGCACCTGCACGCTCAAGCCCCTAGCGAGACCGCCATCTTTCTCGACCATCAATGCACGCACTTGATTGCTCGCGTACATGTACACCCTAATCCTAGCACACCTGCCTGTGCTGCGGTGCGACCTTACCATCTGCCAGCATTTGCTAGCTATCCAGGTCTGTCTGGCCTCCCAAAGCATTGTGCCCCAAACTTGCGCCGTGCTCTTGTAGTCCTTAGCACAGGGACTGCACATTGCCTGCTGGGTGGTTGGCCCTCACATAAGAAGAAGAGGAAGAAGAAGCTGCTGGGTCACAATCCCCCCGCACACACAACCGGCGGGATCGAGGCAAACGCGATCTGTCGACCGGGCGTAAACAAATAAATTAAAGGTTTATTTATGAACGTATGGATGGTTCGTCGGTTGGAACGATTTTGCATCGAAAAAACCCTCTCACATCTGACAGCTGAGGCGTAGCAGGCGTACAGGTGGGTCGCTATACGAGTGTGATGCCCCCGGATTTGGCCGCGGCAGGGGAGAGCGGGGCTGAGGGGACGAGGAGGAGGAACTCAGACTTGGGGCATCCCTCTTCTGGGGCCGGAGCACAGCAGAACAGCAGCAACGCAATTGCAGCAGAGAGATTAGGGGCAGTGCACAGCAGCAGCAGCAACGCAGCAGGGGCGAGTGCGGAGCAGGGAATCCTTCCTCACATAACCAACAGTAGCAGCAGGAAAAGACCCCAACCGCCACAGCAGCAGCAGCAGCAGCAGCCCCTCGACCCCGGCACCAACAGCAATACAGCCAGCGAGGAGGCAGCAGCAGCTGCGGCTGCAGCGGAAGCCGTTGCCCACCCCCTCAGGTTTCTGTCCAAAATCATCGAGAGCATTCAGGCCACCGACCGCGAGCGCTACTTCATCTTCCCCGTGGACGAGCGTGGCGCGCCCAAGTACTACAGCATCATCAAGAGCCCTATGAGCTTCTCGGTCATGCAGCAGAAACTGGACGCGGGCGCGTACACGTCCTGGCGCGCTTTTGTCGCAGATTTCGAGCTGATTGTGACCAACGCCCGCACTTACAACACCAACAAGACACGCTGCTACAAGTGCGCGCAGACGCTGCAGCGCAATATCAACAGGATCCTGGGGCAGCACGAGCTGGACATCCGCAAGGCCTTCACCGCCCTCTTCCCCCTCACGCCTGGCCCAGGGGGGGGGGGGGCAGCAGTGATAACCCACGGGGTAGGAGCAGCAGGCAGCAGAGAGTTGGGGTGGGGCCAGCCTGAGACCACCAGCAAACGCTCCACCCCTCAGGAAGCAGGCCAGCCCGTCACCCTCAGCACCAGCTGTGGCCTGCAGCTCACCGTGCCCTCCTCTACCCCTCCTCCGCTTCCCACAGCAGCAGCACGTGAGCAGCAGCAGCAGCAGCTACAGGTGCTCATGCCCCCTCCAGCGCGCCGTGTCCCCATCTGTGACCACATCTCAGACGATGAGGACTTAACAGGAGGAGGTGTAGCGCAGCAGCACCAGCAGTACCAGCAGCAGCAGGGGCAGCAGCAGCAAGGGCATGTTCAGGGGGGAGGAGAGGCGAGTGGGCTGGTCCCCCTGGAGACTCTGCTTGTACAGCTGCGCATGGCTGCCCTCCGCCAACCATGGGCTACAGAGCGAGCGAGCCCTGGGGTGGCCCCCTCATTGTCTTCACCTCCTGCAGAACCAACAGCATCTCACCAGCAGCAGCATGATCAGCAGCAGCAGGGAAGCAATAGTGGTCTGAGCCAGGCATGGAAGGACGCCCGGCGGCCAATCGAATGGCAGTGCCACTGGTTGGAGCTGCGTCGCAGGGAACTACTGGCTCAGCAACACAGGCTAGAGGTGAGATTACGCTCCTTGCGCTTGCACATTGACACTTGTGGTCGTGCCCACGTGCAAATCTCACGTTGCACACTTTTGCGTACTTGAGCATATGTACACGTGTGCATACTCACAGGGATACCAGCATGATGCATGCACACCAGCACGCATGCACACATACACACGTGCATGACATACGCATGTACGTGCACATACAGGCATGTTCACACACTGACACACACGGTCGCACGCATGTGCACACATGCTCTCATGCACACACGTACACACATGCACACATCTATACGTACATACCCACAGGTACTCCTGCAGCAGCAACAGCAAACAACGCCCGCACCTGCACCCCCCGCTGTAGCCTTGCCCAAGCAGCAGGAGCAGCTGACGGCCAGCGTGCAGCGCTTCTTAGGCCACGCCACCCTGACCCCCCCACCTACGCAGCCCACTATCATCCTGCCCCCTCCGCATGCACCCCAACCGGCCACTACTGCACAGCACCAGCACCAGCCACAGCAACACCTCCAGCAGCAGCAGCAGCAAGCCGCGGGCATGCATCAACCATGTCCACCCCCTCACACGCTTCTGCTACAGCCTCCCCTTCCTCACAGGACCCACTTCCATCAACTCAGGGCAGGGCACACGCAGCTGGGAGGCAGCTTGCGGGACAACACGGTGAGGCTGAGTGACTTGTGTATTTCGTGCGTGTGTGTGTGTCTTTTCTTTCTGTGGGTGGATTCTGTGGGTGGATCACAGCGAGAAATGACTGCTGGTTTATGTTGGTAGGCATGCTTTGCATGATGTTATTATGTTCATGAGAATACCTGAAACATCTCTAGACACTCAGGTGTGGATGCATCGACGCACACACACACACACACACACACACACACATACACACACATACACACACATATGCGTACACCTGCAGCAGCAGCAGCAGCAGCAGCAGCCGTCGCAGCAAGGGAGCAGCGGTGCGTTAGAATGGCAGCATGGGAGCAACGGCGCTTTAGAAAGGCAGCAGGGCGAGGCCATGGTTATCGACCAGCAGCAGCTTCCTCATGGGTTAGGAATTGCTCACTGTGAAGGGGGCATACAAGGGCAGGCCAGTGTGCCGCCGCCCGCCCCGTCGCTGACCCCCCCTGCAAAAAGGAGAGGGAGCCGTAGCAGCAGCAGGAATGCTCAGCAGCAGCAACAACAACTGCAGCAGCAGCAACAAGATATGCAGGGGCGTGGGGCGGAGGCTATGCTGCCTGGCGCGCTGTTTTCTGGGTTTGAGGTGCTGCAGCAGCATGTCCAGAACGTGCGGCAGAGCCTGCAGGTGGGTGTGCTTGTGTGTGCGTGCTTGTGTTCGTGCGTGCGTGTGTGCTTGTGTGTGCGTGCTTGTGTTCGTGCGTGCGTGTGTGTGTGTGTGTGTGTGTGTGTGTGTGAGAGAGAGAGAGAGAGAGAGAGAGAGAGAGAGAGAGAGAGAGAGAGAGAGAGTGTGTGTGTGTGTGTGAGAGTGTGCATGTGAATGCGTGTGAGTGTGTGCGTGTGAGTGCGTGTGAGTGTGTATGTATGTGTGTGAGTGTGTGCGTGTGTGTGCATGTGAGTTTCAGGTGCTGCAGCAGCATCTCACACACCATAACACACACAGCATACGCCATGCTCCAGCGTTTGCGTTGAAAATGGTTACATTTTGAACGCACCCCCGATGAGGCGGCAAATTTATTTGGCTGGTTAGGCAGGCAGCAGCATTTCATCCAAGAGAGGGTACTAATTATGCCATTATTTTTGCATGGAAGCGCCCCTGATAATGCAGGCAATCGTTAGCCTGTTTGGCAGGCAGCAGCATTCATCTAAGGGAGGGTACTAGTTATGATGTGGTTTGTGCTTGGGAGCGCCCCTGTTGCGGCAGGCAATCGCTGGCTTGTTTGGCAGGCTGCAGCATTCATGCAAGAGAGGGTACTGGTTGTGCCGTGGTTTGTGCTTGGAAGCGCCCTGTTAAGGCAGTCGGCTTGTTTGGTAGGCTGCAGCATTAATCCAAAGCATCTGACATTTTTCATTCTTGCACTAAATTTGCTGTTCATTAAAGCACCTTGTGGTCCACACAACACCTACACGTCAAAGAACACTGCACCCTTTGTCAAAAAGAGCGACAGGCGGCACTCACTTGGACAGAAACGCATGCTCTCACGCGCACACGTGCAGTCACTGTGCTCTGCATTTAGCTTATAGCTTATATTATATAGGCGCGGCGTCGGTACATGAGCAGCTTCTGCACTGATTGTTTCGCGACGTGCTCTTCCGTGCGCGTGCACACGCGCTCTTACACACACACACACACACACACACACACGCACACACACACACGATTGTCAAAAGCTACACAAGCAGCACTTTAACAACATCGCATGCTGTCACGTGCACACGTGCCATCACTTTGCCCTGCGCAGGCTGCGTTTAGCTTAGACAGGGGCGGCATTAGCACGGGGGCAGGCAGTCGCGCAGGGTACAGAGCTGCAGGCGCACTGCGCAGGCCATCGTCACGTGCTGGTGTGTTTTGGGTCGATGTGTGTGTGTATGTGCGCAAATAGTTTGTGTAGCAAGGTGCATGTGCGGGTGCGAGGTGACACAAACAAATGCTCCAGCTCTGGTACCTGCATGTTAAACCTGTGTGCTCATATTTTTCTTTTGCTAGTGTTGCACTGCTCCTAAATTTGTCACATCCTTGAGCGAGCGCACGTGCCTAGGGCTGGCCAGAACTGTATCTATACTCCGTGTATGACCGTATATCTGGTGACTTCCCTGCCAAAAGTACCGTAGATACACCGTATATATATATATGGTTCTGGCCAACCGAACACATGCCTGCTCCTGCTTGTTGCACAATTTTTGGCACAATGTATTGGTAGGGTTGGCCAAGGCCTGGTGCACCAGATGCACAGAGACAAGTGACGGCCTCATTTTGCCTCAATTATGTACACACACACACACACACACACACACACACACACACACACTCAATCACACACAGGAGGAAGAGCAGGGGGTGGTGGAGGAGGGGGCCTTACTGTGGTCACGCGACCCGGCACGGGGGGCTTTGAGTCCGTCAAGCGCAAGCGCAGTGACGGCGACTTAGAAGGCTCCGCACGCATGGAGCGCTCCATGGTGAGCTGCAGACACACATGGGCAAGTCCGTCATCGTGCTTTGAGTCTGCCAAGGGCCCCCGTGCGCTCGTAAAGATGGAAAGGGCTCCACATACACAGCATGCTTAAATTTGAGTTGCAGCTACACTAATGTATGTTTGCTAATTGTTCCTTGAATCCTGCCTGTCAAAATGTGAGTATGGTGAAACGTTTGAGTGTGGAGGAGGCGATGGGTTTCTTCCCGCACGTGTAGCATGTTCCATCAAGTGTGGGCGTGTGGGCGTGTGTACCTCACGCACTGATATGTGATGTATTTGTTTCCGTGAAGAATTACCAATTGGCATACATAAATGCATACACACACGCGCACGTGAGCGCACAAACACACACATACACACGCATGCACGCGCGCACACAAACACATACACACACGTTTGTGGCACGCAGACCGCCATCTACATCCCTCCAGTGCGCGACTTGTCAGAAGAGGAGCTTGCAGCTAGGGACGCTGCCAACACCACCTGGGCGTGTGCGTACCAGCAATACGGTGGGTGCACGTGTGTTTGTGATTTCTACTGTGTTTCCCTTTTGTGCATTTTGTGTTTGTCACCAATCATTTTGTGTTTATTATTTTTGTACGTGTACCATAGTGCGTGTATGCAATTGCACAAGACGCATGACGGCAATAGTAAGTGCACACAGCCGCACGAAAGGCTGGTGCAGCACATCATACACGCGTACCCTCCGCACTGCTGGTACAATCACGCCCAGCCGTTAACGCACCCAACAATTGCACACACACACACACATACACACACACATTGTAAGTGCACACAGCCGCACAAAAGGCTGGCGCAGCACATCATACTCGCGTACCCTCCGCACTGCTGACACTTCAGGCCCAGCCGTTAAACTCACCCAACAATCACACACACACACACACACAACACACACACACATACACACACACATACACATACACACGCACACGCACACACACACGCACACGCACACACGCACACACACACACACATTGTCATGCACCCATTCTGAAACACATTTTCATATGAATACATACACAGGCGCCTCAGCCTTCACTAACCCCCCTGCCGCCATTGCCAATGTGCTGGGTCCGTCTGGTAGAGGGGATGATGAAGGCAGCAGCAGCGAGGACACAAGCGACGAAGCTTATGTGACAATGCACGCGTACATGGAAGAGGAGGAACGCAAGCGATTCGCTGCCTTAGCAGGTATGCGTGTGTAAAAACCCTCTTCTCACTTTCTCTCTCACTCTTTCACACACACGCAGGCACACACACGCACACGTGCACACACACACACACACACACACACACACACACACATGCACACAGAGGGGCAACGGAGACGCAACAAAGGACAAGCCACCCCCAGCGTGCCGGCCGGTGCAAGCTCACGCACTCCTCGATCCACCTCTCTCCGAACCTCGGCCGCGCAACAGCAGCATCAACAGGTTAGCTGAGTTGTCTGAAGCTTGTTGTGTGTGTATCTGTGTGTGTGTGTGCGCGTGTGTGTGTGTGTGTGTGTGCGCGCGTGTCCGTGTATGTTAAGTGTGTGTGTGTGTCCTCCATAAGTGTTTACTCACTCATGCCAGTCCCCTTACTGACCCCTTTAAAAGTACCTGCCCAAACCAACCTACATACAGTACACTAAAAGTGTGCAGCCACATCCACCAACCATTGCTCCACCATGCACGTTGGCACTGCATTGATGTGTGCGAAGTTGTTTTTTCCGTACATTATCACGCTCTCTTGCAAATGTAGTGTGCAGCCACAGCCACCTGTACATTCAATGTTCCATCATGCACGTTGGCATAATCGCAAGTCATTCTGCGCAGAGCTGCTCTTCTGCAACGTAATCACACGCACTCGTACTCACATGCTAACCTGTCCTCCTCACCCAACCCACTTCCAGGACCCTACCCAGTCCAGCACGCCCACCGCACGCGTGCAAGCTACTTCTCTGCAACGTAATCACACGCACTCGTACTCACTTGCCAACCTGTCCTCCTCACCCAACCCACTTCCAGGACCCTACCCAGTCCAGCACGCCCATTGCACTTGTGCAAGCTACTTCTCTGCAACGTAATCACACGCACTCGTACCCACTTGCCAACCTGTCCTCCTCACCCAACCCACTTCCAGGACCCTACCCAGTCCGGAACGCCCATTGCACTTGTGCAAGCTACTTCTCTGCAACGTAATCACACGCACTCGCACTCACTTGCCAACCTGTCCTCCTCACCCAACCCACTTCCAGGACCCTGCCCAGTCCGGCACGCCCACCGCACCTTCAGGGGAGAGGCTTCCTACAGCGTCAGGCACGGCAGCAACACCTGGTGAGTATGCTGTGTGTGTGTGTGTGTGTGTGCGCAAGTCCAATGGACTCAAAGGAAGGACTGCTGGCAGTTCGCATGCAAGGCCAACAGGGATGCATAAGCTAAGGAGGCGTGCATTACTGACACCCGCTTTTGTAACATCACAAATTGTGCTCTGTGTTGGCAGAGTTGGCACTGCATTAGGGTCGGCATGAACCGCAAGCATGTACGTACGTATACCGTGTGTGTATGTGTGTGTTTGTGTGTATGCAGTGTATTTAGCAGTGAAATGGCCGCACCCACGGTCACGTGCGCTGTCCATTTGTACAATTCTGGCCTTATCAGCACAACAAGCACACACGCACACACACACACACACACACACATGCATGTGCGCAATTGCTACACTGTTCAAAGTTTTTTTGGATCATTTGATAGCAAAGCAAGCTTTGCGTTTTCATCTCCTCCTTTGCTAACACATCCTTCTTTGCTCATGCATCCTCCTTTTGCTAGCATCCTCCCCCTCTGCTTATGCATTATGCATCCTCATTTGTGTGTGCCTTCTCTGTCGGCCCTTGGTGCAAACTGCTGGCGTGTGTGTGTGTGTGTGTGTGTGTGTGTGTGTGTGTGTGTGTGTGTGTGTGTGTGTGTTTCTAATCTACAGCCCGCCCCTTGCAATGCAGGCACTATTTCGTGATTACCTGTCCGCTCTTATGTGTGCGCTGCTGCCACTATTTCTGTATGTCCCTGTCCCACCTCAAGCGCACTGCTGGCACGTTTATTCACCTGTCATGTGGCCACACTGCCTTATTTGCGTGCCTGCTTCTGTGTGCGTACCACTCTTCTGCCCGCTGCGTTGGTGGGTGTGGGCGTGATCACCTGCGGCTCAGGAGGATGTTAAAGGCCGTATGGCAAGGATTCAAAAGGCCACATCGCCAGGAGTATAAGCACAGTTTCTTCCTATTGACGATGTCCCCTTCAATCACCACGCACACACTGTTGTGTGACTGCGCAAGCGTTACCTCCCCTCATCTCCTGCTCACTTCACCCATCCATTCACATCTGCTGCGCTGCTTCCTGACTGCACAGTTGCCGCAGGCGGGGGTTGAACCCCAAGGACCACACACCAGGAGCACGTAGCACTGCTTTTCCTATTGACGATGTCCCATTCAATCACTACGCACACGCTGTTGTGTGACTGCGCAGGAGTGCGCAGCGTTACCTCCCCTCCCCTCCTGCTCACTTCACCCATCCATTCACATCTGCTGCGCTGCTTCCTGACTGCACAGTTGCCGCAGGCGGGGGTTGAACCCCAAGGACCGCACACCAGGAGCACGTAGCACTGCTTTTCCTATTGACAATGTCCCCTTCAATCACCGCGCACACGCTGTTGCGTGACTGCGCAGGAGTGCGCAGCGCTCCCTCCCCTCCCCTCCTGCTCACTTCACCCATCCATTCACATCTGCGCTGCATGCCTCTCTTGATACAGCACCAAACTATTTGCGCGTGTGCTGTTTGTTGCGTGACTGCACAGGTGCCGCAGGGGGGGGTCGAACTCTAAGGATCACCTCACCAGGAGCTCGTACCTCTGCCCCCCTTCCCCCAGGCAAATCCTCAGCCGCCGCTCACTCTGCCACACCCAACGCCACGCACCCCCTATCTCCACCCTCCCACAAGCAGCCACAGCCGCCTCTATCCCACAAACAGCACCAACCAAACAGCACCACCACCACAGCAGCAGCAGCAGCAGCAGCACACGCGCCGTCGCGGAGGTCAGAAAAAGCGGCAGCCGGCAGCAGCAAGGCGGCAGCACGAGAAGAGAAGGGGCCATCCTTACCTCTGGCGGCCACAGGCGCAGCAGTGCCATCTACTGCCAATAATGGTGGTGGTGGTGGTGGTGTAGCTGTCGGCCACTCAGCAGCAGCAGCTCCCGCTGGCGTGCCTTGTTTCTCTGCGCCTGCGGCAGAACCCTCTCTAGCACCTGGATCCTCCACAGCAGCGGTGGTGGCAGGCGGCAGTTTGCCTAGGTCGGCGAGCGGGGCGCGGGTGCTGCTTGGTGCTGGGCCCCACCCCCCTCAGCCGCCGGACAGGAAGGGGGGGACCACTGCTATTGCTGGGCAGGTGAGGGAGGGGAGGAGTGTGTGTGTGTTGGTGCATTGAGCTTAGGAATGCACACACACACACACATACACACACATACGCACACACACATGACACGCATCCACACAGTTATGGATTTACATACATACAAATGCACTTACACACACACACGCAGCACAAGGCCAAGCGCCCCCATGCTCTGAACGTGGGCAAGCTGCAGTCATGTTTAGTCCTGGTGTCTCCCTTCGCGCCTCAGGTGAGGGGTGTGGGTGTGGGTGTGGGTGTGCGTGGTGTGGGTGCCACCCTTCCCGTCTTTTGTGATGGGAATCTGTGTCAGTGGGTGAATGTGGATGTGTGGGTGTGGGTATGTGTGGTTGTAGGCGCCTCCTTTCCCGTCTCATGTGATTGGAATGTGTGTGAGTGGGTGAATGTGGATGTGGGTAGTGGGTAGTTTGGGTGCCTTCCTTCCTGCCTCAGGTGATTGGAATGTGCGTAGATGGGTAATTGTGTGGATGTGGCGCCTCCCTCCCTCCCCGCCAATGATACATCTAAACAGCAGCTTGTTGTGTTAATGCCTTGTCGTTCACATGAAGAGCTGTTGTGTGTGTGTGTGTATGTGTGAAAATGTGTGTGGGTGTGGGTTTGACTTGAGTGCCTCCCTTGCTGCTTTTTATAAGTGCTGAGTGTATGTGGCAGGGTTAACTAATTCAGGGTTTTGGGCCACCTAAAAGCTGTGTTAGCAATGACGCATTTCAACATATCTCAGAATTGCTGTCGCGGTTCAAAGTTCGTCGAACTGAGTGCCATATTGCCATATTTTTGAGTTTTGGGACCAAAATTGCCGTCCAAGATTGCATGAACGAGCCTTAGATGGCGATGAATTGCTTTGCATTCTAAAAAATAAATACATCATATATAAACTAGAGACAATTCAAGCATGGTTTGGGGAGTTATACCATGAAACCAGCAAAAACCCTTCATTTTGAATCGCACATGGGTTCCTTCAACTTCTGGAGAAATTCGATCGAACTTTCACAATCTTTAACAAATCTTTGCTGCCAGAAAAACGAACTGAACGACCCTGGTCAAAATGCATAGTTCCGCGCGCTTGCTGCTTGCTTGTGTGTATGCTCATGCACCAAGCATACACACACACACTGCAGTCCCCCCTCGCCCCCGTAGCCACTACCCCCTCCTTCACACACACGCACCCCGGCTCTGCTGACCCCAGCAATAACACCAGCGGCGGCAGATCACCTCCCCTGTGCTCACCCTCCCCTCACACTGCTGCGCCCACCTCCAAGCTAGCTTCCCACCTTAGACCGCCGCAGGTGCGTAGAATACAAATGCGTGTGCGTGTGAATGTGCTTTGGGTGTGTGTGTGTTTGTGTGTGTGTGTGTGCAGGGTGTAGGCGTGGTTGTGGGTGTTGGTGTGGGCGTGGGCATGGGCTGGGTGTGGGTTCAGTTGTAGGGGGGTGTGTGTGCCTTCAGCTGTGAATAAAATAAGTCAGGGATACAGCACGTTATGTTGTAGCACAAGAAGGCATTTGCGTTGCGTGCCATTGTCTTCAGCAGGCATGACTGCGCAACGCAAAAGCCCTCTTCTGCTAGATGATAGTGCCCAGAGACCATGTTCTCTAACCTCCGCGATGCCCTAGTACACGCACAAACGCACACATACGCACACACACACATGCACACACACATACATACGTACACACACATACGTACACACACACACACACACACACACACACACGCAGCCGCCCCAGCCTAGATCACGGGGCAGTGGCCCGACGCGCCGATCTTCCGCGCTGGCTGCCCTAGAGATCCCTGGCAGCCCTGCGTGCAGTAAGAGCAGCAGCAGCGTCATGAGCGTGAGCGGGGGCAGTGACAGCGGCAGCGATGAGAGCGGAAGTGATGAGGTGTGTGGGTGGGTGGGGATGCCGGTGTGGGTGTGGGAGAGGCTGCCAATGTGGGCGGGGATGCCGATGTGGGTGTAAGTAGGGGTGGCGGGGATGCCGGTGTGGGTGTGGGAGAGGTTGCCGATGTGGGCGGGGATGCCGATGTGGGTGTTAGTAGGGGTGGCGGGGATGCCAGTGTGGGTGTGGGAGAGGTTGCCAATGTGGGCGGGGATGCCAACGTGGGTGTAAGTAGGGGTGGCTATAGCGCCAGCACTAAGGGTGAGAGGGATGAAGTGTGTGTGGGG
>Ga0307968_1001175_pt1 | contig 21018 bp, 17 predicted proteins | sample OrgLakmetagen650_FD_201834 | JGI IMG/M metagenome (GOLD analysis project Ga0307968, IMG submission 201834) | Saline water microbial communities from Organic Lake, Antarctica - #650 | ecosystem: Environmental > Aquatic > Non-marine Saline and Alkaline > Saline | place: Antarctica: Organic Lake...
CCCCAAGCCCACCCCCCAGTCCGCCTGAAGAAAAAGGCACGGCAGGTGCCCTTCAGGAAAGTGAGTCTATTGAGGTGACGTGCATTTTTGATCTAGAGAAATATGTCCTTGGCAACTGGACTATTGACAGGGGGAATAGTATAGCAAGGTACCTGGACGCTCCTTGGTGCAAGAGACAACACACCACTATTAAATCAAGTGCTATCTATTTTTTAACTTAAGTTGCCCCAAAAGCTACCAAATCATGCTCTCAAATTTATATATCTTGCCCTGCAAAAAGATGGACAGGGCCGAATGCACAAGTTGGGTATAACCAAGTATATGACAATGCACATCTCACCCTGCCCCCCTGGTCTCTCTAGTTTTTACTTTATTCTCTTTGCACTGATGGTTGCTTTAAAAGACAAGTACACACCGCAACCGATCATACAGGCATGCCTTGTGACTGGGAGTTTCCAAGCTGAAGTTTATTCAACTGCCTAGAAACATTAAAAAAAAAACATTCTGCACCTCAATCAATCAGCCCCTTTGATCCATTTGGAAAAAAGAAAGTTCTTAGAAAAATGGTTCACTTTGATAACTTTTCGTTGTTGGTACACACTTTCTGTGCAGCGTTTTGTTGAAGGAGTGCAAGTATGCTGGAAGCAAACATGCTGCAGTAGGCAAGCTCAACCCATGTTCCACTTGCTTCTATACAGGCCCACCACCCAGTCCACCTCCAAGCCCACCCCCAAGCCCACCACCCAGTCCACCCCCAAGCCCACCCCCAAGCCCACCACCCAGTCCACCTCCAAGCCCACCCCTGAGCCCACCACCCAGTCCGTCTCCTTCTCCATCTCCTTCTCCATCTCCTAGTCCTAGCCCACCACCAAGTAGGTTGCTGTCATGACATTGAGATTGATCGACATTGAATTTGTGCTCTTCCTCAGCTTTACGTTTCAAACAAAAGGTTGACGTTCAGACACACCCGAAAGAAAATGCATACACCAGACACGAGAAATAATTTAAAGGCTAATGTGACATACCTATTTTGACCTTAAGTTGCCAAGACGATCAAAGGAGGGACATATAAAAGAGCCCCACCTTATTTTTAATGTCAATAATTCAGCAGACGTTTGTGTTCTTAGAGCTGTTATTGGGAAGTTGAGTAAGTAGTTGCAGGTATGGCTCTCAGGTTCCAGCATTCCCATTACACCCTGCCAGTCCCCCGACAGGTGGTGCAAGAAATAAGGCGAAAGGAGATTGTGGGAAACTGTTTACGAGGGCTAATGCGGCTCTCCCATTTCCCTCTGATTAGATTGAGCTTTTGAAGGAAGAGCGCAATGCACAGGTCACACACCTTGAATGCACTCATTCAGAGCCAATTGTGTGACCCTCGTTTTCTTCCTCAACAGGTCCATGTGCTGATCCATGTGAAACTTCTACGATCAATGTTTTTACGGACGGAAACTTCCGCGCCTCAGCTCGCCAAACTAGCATCAATTCCTTCCGGTGCGTGGTTTTGTGTGGCACTTGTGGCTTTGTGTGGCATGCGTGGATTTGTTGTGGCACGCGTGGCTTTGTGTGGCACAGAGCTGAACTGCGTGCCAGTAAGAAAGCAATGTCCTCTCCTTTGTGCAGAGACTTGCAGATGGCAAGGCTTCTAATCAATTATCACATACTTGTTTTGCTGCTGTGACATTCTTCAGGTGCCAAGGCGATTGTGAGCAGCAAGGCTTTCAAGATCAAGGCTTTGATATTTCAGGTTGAGATGTGTAGATAACTTTTTGTCGGTTTGACTCAGAAGAAACACTTGTTTTGAAGAGCAGAGTATTAAGCAGATGCGGTTAGCAACAACATGTTGTCCTTGGATGCCTGGAAGGTTGCTAGCATCCCAGAGTAGAAATTACATTTCCCAATACCCTTGCAAAGCAAAGTCAAGCAGATTGTCAGAATTGAAGAATGTTACGGTAACAGCCTAAACTAGATTTTTGAATTGGTTGAATTGTATGGTGCTTGTATAATTTGGTAGGCTATTTTTGGCTGTTTTCCGAGTCAAGTCACTGTCACAACAATTCAGCATATCTGCTAATAGAATCCCTATGCAAGTTAGCCTTAAACATTTTCACGCACGCAAACTCTGAAATTAAGGCAGCACTTTATAATTAAACATCGCCAGTCCACCCAAGGCATCACTCCCAAAATTAAGAAACCAAGGTGAAATGCATGTGACCTCTCTCTTATTGCCACTCGGTTAAGCACTCCACACATTATTAGGCAGGAAAAGGGGCCCTCAGTAGAGGAAGTTAGGTTTTGCCCAGAGATTCACTCGATTGCAAGCCGTAATGTGCCTGTTGAAAAAGTGGTGTTTTACGTAAGCGCAAGGCCACGCTTGCGTCTATATAAATGTTACCGCTTGCGTGTGCACGTGCTTCATTTTACAATGTGCGCTTTACAGGACTTCAAAACTCTGGCCACACACCACACACACACAATAGCACTCCTGAATTTGTGCTGGGGGCACCCAGAAAAGAGCTGATTTCCTGGCCTGCAAACTGAGCGGAAAATTCTCAAAAGTGAAGCCAGCTCAAACGGACGCAACAGGCGCACTCCTGAGGGTCGAGAACGGGGGATAAAATGTGTGCTACCCGTCCACGTATATGTTCCAGTGTGCTTGTAACATATAGAAGGAATACAATTCCTTATCCTGACATCTCGAGTATGCCTTTTACAACGTGCGCTGCTACAGTGCTTTAACAATTTCATTTGTTTTGCTTTTACTCCTCTCCCTCTTTTGCTCCCTGCGCTTCTGCTCTGTGGCGCTCCCCCCTTCCGTATGTGGCCGGCCTTTACTCTTTGCCCCTGCAGACATGGCACAAGGGATAAGAAGGGTATGCTTCAGGGGGCAATCAACAATTAGAGAAGCAAAGAAGTGGTGCTCAGAAGACCTCAGCCGGTGCTGAATTGGCGTGCAGGATGGGGAATCACTAGAGAAATCAAGCGGTGATAATCTTTCTCATCAATAAGTAGGAAACCGCATGAGCACACCCACCTCCCGCAGGCATGCCTGGTGCACCAATGTTCGCATTTCCAGGCCGCCCCTGGCGTACATGGTTTGCTGCGCACCTGCAGACCAGTTGCAGAATTTATCACCAGTATAAAAAGAGATCACGTTCACAATGATAACCCTGCTGAAACAGCTTAATATGCACGTGCTGCTTTTCACAACCTGACCCCGTTCCGACCTCCTTTTAGACCTCCTTCCCGACCATTTTTGGCGCACAGCTTCAGCCACCCCACGCAATCCACCTCGCCCTCGTCGTTGAGGGAAGCGCCAGGTCCAGACAACAGCAACTCTGCGGGCGCACCCAGGAGGTAATTAAACATGCATTACTAACAAAGCTAGCAATATTGCAGTGAAGCTGGCAAAAGTGTTCAGTCTAAGAGGACAAGAAATTGCGCACTGCCAAAAGCATACGCGCTTGATGAGAGGGTGTGTGTGCGTGTGTTTGTGTGTGACTTCATTTCTCCAGAAAACAATCTATGGCAGCACTTCATTTTAAAAACATTGGGGGGTATTCGCAGGCTCTCATGTAACACACCTGTGTAGGGGGCGAACTCACGGTGCATGTCTGCCTCCAGCGTGGTTGCCAGGGCCTTGATGATGCCGCTCGCAATGCCGCTAGCGCTAGGCGGGGGTAAGTATGTGACCTCTACGTCACCAGCCTAGGAACAGCGTAACAATAAACACCAGTGGTGCAGCATGGGGGAGGCAACCATATTTTGGCAAGCGGACGCAAGTGTACTAGGTCTCAAGCCTCTCAGTTTACGCAATAGAATGCTTAGCTAATGGCATTGCTTTAATCTCACCTTGTGGCTGACAAAAGGATCATACCAAGGGGATTCTCACTGACCTGCTTGCACAACATTGGCAGAGAATTCTTTCAGCCAAACACTGCTAATGCAGTAAGGATAGGCATCAACTACGCGCAGTAACTAATTTGTGTTAAACAAGCACGCCAATATGCAGCTCTTCAATCTCACCTCCTCTTCTGCTGATGAGCAGCCCTCTTCTTCCGCCTCCTCTTCACCTTAGATCGCAAAGTATTGGTGGTGTCTTTCGCAGGGAATACATAGGTTCAAGGGACACGTACCGCAGTTATTTTGCAAGGACACAAGAATATGATAAGTATGTCTTGAAGGAGCGATGGTGATAAGACTGCTCGTGTGCATCCTACTCGTGGGGCCAAACAGGGTTGCCCCCTGTCCTCCCTCTTTTTTTCCCCCACACTAACGATATTAGCGACATTGCTGAGGGGGTAACAGGGGCAGTCACCGGAGAACCACGTCTCACACATGTTGTATGGAGATGGTCTGACTTTGCCGACTAAGCAATGAGCCCCGTGCTATTCAAATCATGCTGAGTCGGTTGGCTGTGTACGCCAGAAATAAACATCTGATTGTCAGCAATTTTAAGTCCGAGGTTGTGCACTTCAACTCTGCGGGTGAAAATGCCACCCTTCATCACAAATATTTCTTTAGGTACCTGGACATGGTTTCTTCAGGACTTTGAATGGCTAAGTCTGCTAAACATGCATCCCGTACATTCCTTGCTTCTGCCTACAGGTTACGTTAATTTGTGCGTGAACATGCTTGGGCTCACAGACCACACACTTCTTTGCGGCTCACTAAGACGTATGTTATTCCTGCTGGCATGTAAAGAACAAAAGAAAAGAAAAGAAAAAGAAAAGACTCCACTGGTAGTGATGACACAGCCAGCATGGTTAAGGGAGGGGGTTACTTAGGTGCCCGCACCAGGTAACCCCACCGCGCAAATATTTAAAAAGAAATTAATGTGGGTCAGGGGGGTTGTGTGCTGTAGCACCCAGACCCAATCTTTGACTGTTGTTGCTTGTGTTATATTGCAGTGCATACCTTGTTTTTATGAGTGCAGATGCATGTCTGATAGAGTGTTCATTCAGTTTGTGTGTCAATTGTTTAATCTTATGGTAATTCAGATTAAGGTCTGCCAGAGGTTTGTCTGTATAGTCTTTGTAGATAGTCCCCATAGCTCCAACGAGGATCACGTGAAGCTTGACTTTCCTATATCCTTGTCTGTTTAGGTTGGCCATAAGCATGCTGTGCTGTGCTTTTGCTTTTTGGAGTTGGGGATCAGGCCTAGTGTCTTCACAGAATTTAAACTCAATCAGGTGAATTTCCCACTGGTTTGGATTCAGTTTCTTGTCTTCAGCAAGCTGTTAGTTTTGGTAGCAACCAAGAGGGCAGTGTTTTGTTGGCAGTGTTTCTCAGATCTTGCTCTGATAGTTTATCTGCGTATCTGCTCTGATAGTTTATCTGCGGCATGCCACAGTGTATGGTGTAGTCAACTATGGGGAATTAGATTTATGCATGCAGGCAGGGAGTTCTCTAGCTTGCTGTCTACGCTTCATCTGCATTTTCTAAAGGGCATGTTAGGTGTGAAGCAATCCACCACTGAATGGGCTATACTTCGAGAGTGTGGATATGAATTGCTGCAGTTTTACTGGTTTCAATCCGCTGTCAATCAGCTTTCGAATAGGTGGCATGCTCAATAACAATAGTGCCACTTTGCGGAGGGTGGTCCAGGCTGATCTCAATATACAACCCCCACCAAAAAAAAAAAAAATGTTTAAGTGCCTGCTGGACTGCTCAATTGCTGAGTGCTGAGTGCTTTTGAAGGACTGCGTGGGTGTAAGTCGTATTTACGAGCTGTTCAAACTGGGCGTGCTAATCCCATGCAAGAGCTTACTGCGGATTTAAAGGATAGGATGAGAGGCAGGTGTTTGGAGAGAGGCTGGCTGATTTGGAGGACCCCAACACGCACAACAACAAACTGGCCACTTATCATTCTTGATTTGCCATCCCTTTTTCTAGTAATGGACGTATGCCGGCTATTGTACCGCGTGTAATCTGTCAAAACATATTATGCGCAATGTCAGTAAAATCCGCTTGCGTGTGCATACTTTGAAAGTTGAGGCACAATTTTACATTCTTAGCCAGGCAAGTGCTGGTTCATAATTCATCTAGCAGCAGGGCCCGCAGCAAAAAAAGTAATGAACCAGACCATGTTAGCAGATGTACCAAAACCTCTCGTTGTGCATGTGCTGCTCCTCACATATGAGTTTTAAGTATGATAAGTTAGCTTTGCATTGCTTGCATTTTGCCAGTTTGCAAGGCACATTACACAGCTTGCAAGTCTGTAAGTTATATACAGGTGCAACTTGTGCACAAGTTGTCCACCATGTTTCCATCGTCTCCATGGTGGCGAGGAGAAGGAGTGATTGCCCAGCAAAAAACTAATGGTTGGTGCCTCAATTTAACAACATCTCCAATAGGTAAATCACCACCGCTTACTGGAATCAGCAGGCTGATTATCAGCAAGCGCGTTGCAGCGCGTCGTAACAGCATTCTGAAATGTAAGGTTTGGATTAGAATTTCTATACGAAAAGCTACAAAGCCATCTGGATCTTTGTTTTTTTTGGTGCAGATTGTCACTAACAACGTTGTGCCTTTTTCCTTTTCCAAACTGTTACAAGGTTTTATTTTGTAGGTACAAGCCTGGTGCTCCTACAACATGAGCTACAACAAACATTTCTCACAATTCTTACATGTAAAACATGCGCACCAAGCAGTCGCACTTCTTGACTGAAGGCCTTCTTTGTTTGTTACCCTTGTAACCATTGTAACTTTTGGCTTCCCACCCGACATGCATATTTCCCATAGATTGTGTTTCCCATAAAAAAGGCTCTCAGCAAATCAGTGCATTGGTGAACCAGAACCCAGTCCACAAAATCGAAAATTGTATAGTATAATAGACAGTTATGGCAGTAAAAAATTTGGCCTTCAAACAGCAATCACTAGTCCTACTGCGATCCTGAAGCAGTGGTTTCTTTCTTTTCGTCCTCCTGTGCAGTGGGTGCTGGACTGCTACTGCTGCCGTTTCCGTCGGTAGTGGTGCTATTGGTGGTGGCAGTCCCTGCGTGTACGTGCGAGCGTGTGTGTGTGTGTGTGCGTGCATGTGTGTGTGTGTATGTATGTGTGTGTGTGTGTGTGTGCATGTGTGTGTGTATGTGTGTGTGTGTGCACGTGTGTGTTTGTTGTTCACACGCATGCCAGTGTCACTGAGGTGACAGGCTGTCCCAATGAGCCCAAGATTGAAGATACAAAAGCAAACAAAAGCATGTCAACAGTCGCCCAGCTCGCGTGGGCTCTCACCATTGGTGGTAGCAGGGGAGGGGGGAGGAGAGGAGCTTCCATTCTGAGCGGCAGCCTGCGCTGCCTTGGATGCAGCCTCGCGAGCTTGCCTGGCCCTGAACTTCTCGCCCTTGCCACTCTTTCTTGAGCCCGCCTGCAAAGAAAAGGTCAAGACAGGAAATCAATTGAAGGCAGACTGATCAAGATAAGAGGGTTGAAACTGAGAGGGTTTTAGCTGATGACCTAGGACTACTCAGACCTGCCATCCTTCCTAGCTGGTTTAGCTGGAACCAGCTAGAGGAAACCTACAACACGGGTTGCAAGGATGTCTCAATGTTTTTAGCTGCAAAAAACACTTATAATTGAGCCTGTAAGCAAGCGACAAGCTAAGAGCTTCCGCAGCAACGGAAATGGAACATATGCAGGAAGAAAAGTATGCTGTGGCATGTGACTTGAGGAGGTCATGAAAAAGGTGTGGCAGGATATGATAAAAGTGGGAGACACAAAAAGTTGCAAAACCGAATGCCAGTGGAAAAATTATGACCTCAGGAATAGATTGAAATCCAGGCCACAAGGGCTCATTTCGCACGCGAACTATCAAGAGTTTTAAATCATCGGTCGTGATTTGATTTCAAAGCCAAGAGGCGCTGAAGCTTACTGATAACAAAAAGAGGTTCAGGCGTGCTTGCTGCGTCAGTATGAAAAGAGTACAGACCTCAGGGATAGGCTGAAATCCAGGCCACAAGGGCTCATTTCGCACGCGAACTATCAAAAGTTTATATCATCGGTTGTTATGATGGTGAACACAAAGGCTTGTGCTTGGACAAGAGTTCTGAACCACAATGAAAACAAGATGCTTATTGGCGTTCCTCCAGACCTCTGAAAGCGGATCAAAATCCTGGCCGTGAGGACTAACTAAGAATGTTTGAATCATGGGTCGTCATACAGAGGCCAGGCCGTTGCACAAGACCAAAGACTGCATGCAGGGCAGACAAGCTGCGGACACAGACTAAATTAAACACATGTTATACCACCAACACTGGAAAGTAAACTTGGAAACAGACCTCAGGGATAGATTGAAATCCAGGCCACAAGGGCTCATTTCGCACGCGAACTATCAAAAGTTTTAAATCATTGGTCACGATCTGAATTCAAAGGCAAGGGCGCTAAAGCGATTGATAACTAAGAGCATTTTAAAACGTGCTGCGTCGGTATGAAAGAGTATAGACCTCAGGGATAGATTGAAATCCATGCCACGAGGGCTCATTTCGCACGCGAACTATCAAAAGTTTAAATTATTGGTCACGATCTGAATTCAAAGGCAAGGGCGCTAAAGCGATTGATAACTAATAGCATTTAAAACGTGCTGCAACATATGAAAAAGTACAGACCTCAGGGATAGATTGAAATCCAGGCCACGAGGGCTCATTTCGCACGCGAACTATCAAAAGTTTTAAATCATTGGTCACGATTTGAAATCAAAGGCAAGGGCGCTAAAGCGATTGATAACTAAGAGCATTTAAAGCGTGTTGCGTCAATTTGAGAGAAGACCTCAGGGATAGGTTGAAATCCGGGCCACGAGGGCTCATTTCGCACGCGAACTATCAAAAGTTTTAAATCATTGGTCACAATCTGCATTCAAAGCCAAGGGCGCTAAAGCGATTGATAACTAAGAGCATTTAAAGCGTGTTGCGTCAGTATGAAAGAGTACAGACCTCAGGGATAGGTTGAAATCCGGGCCACGAGGGCTCATTTCGCACGCGAACTATCAAAAGTTTATATCATTGGTCATACATGCGAAGGCCAAGACAAAGTGGATAAATATGCATGTAATCAAGGACAGAGGGGAAAGGCAAATGAGTTGGCATGATATAGAGAGTGCAAAAGAGGATTGTGATGCTTGTTGCTGCATTTATATCGCATGTACCTGGGCAAGGGAGCAGAATGAACGCGGCTGGTGCCGAAGGGAGGGTCAAAATTGATGAGGGGACGTGCAGAATGAACGTGGCTGGTGCTAAGGGAGAGGGTTGAATTTATGTGAGGGCACGCTTTATGGAGCCCAATACTCAAAACCTCTCATGAGATGAGCACGTTTTTAATGTAGATAAGTAAGCACGTCGCTCACTCAGCCAGCGCTAAAATCAAGCAAGCCCAACAAACACCAATGCCAACATTAACACACATGCCCACACTGACACCATGCTCCTTTGACACTGTCCATCACTGTCGGCCTCCAGATTGCAACCTATCATAAAAGCAAACCAGACCCACATTGCTGGGCTCGGGCGAAAGGGAGCTTCTTCCACTCGAGCTGCTCACGGACTCCGCCTCAACATCAATGTAGCTGCCGTCACTCTGTCGCTTCTTCCGGGCGTTCACGTCCTTGCCTGTGGGTGCAGGGTGCGCAGTGAAAGACGAAATGGGTCGTGATTGTTGAGGGAAGTCCAGCCTCCATTACCTAGCCACTTTTTTTCCGGGCGGTCACGTCGTGGCATGGGTTGCCGCACAGCGAGTCAGCATGAAGGCCAGTGATAACAAGGGGGAAACACAGCTGCTATTTCACCACGTCGTTTCTTCCAATTGTTCACGTCCTTGCCTGCATTGCGTACACAACTGGGTTGCACAACGGGATGCGATTACGCCAAGAGACAGTCACCGTCACCTCACGTTTTTCTGTCCTTGCCCGTGTGCACAGCAAGTACACTCAACGCACTCACTGAACACAGGCTTGCCTAGGCAGCAATACAGCAAGTACACCCAATGCGCTCACTGAACACAGGCTTGCCTAGGCAGCAAAGCATCTTGCAATTTACAGAGGAACACTGCGGAATTGGACGGTATGCTCGACTGCGAGACTACAAGGTGAGCAGCAGGAAGCTGGTGGGCGTCTCAATGCACTTGCCTCTTGCGGCCTTAAGCGGGTGGCAAGGATTTTGCAAACTCACAAGGTGGATGAAACACATGGAGGCGTGTGTTTCAACTTCTCCACAAAAAACCGCTCCTAAATGCCATTTTTGATTAAAGACTGCTGCTTGTGCCTGCACACTCGTTTTGCGCCAAACAGGTGTGAGGCAGGAGCCTGTTAAGCATTCCACTTCCTTGAATCGTGGGTTCACACGCAGATCTTGACTTCTTCACTGCTCTTGTTGTCACACTCCTTTCGCAACAGAGCTACACAGATGGATTCACACAGGTCCCAACTTCTTCTCCCCATTCTTTGTCACACTTCTTCTGCAACAATACAAATGCAAATCTTCAATCTTTCACTGCCCTTCATCACATCACACTTCTTTTGCAGCAGAGCACGGCAGACGAAGGCTGAGCTTCTTCAGCCAGCCTGTCTTATACTGTGCTACCAACCAAGAAGCAAGCTCTTAACAGCCAGCTAATTTGCTGGCCGAGCATTTTGCTTCCTGGGGCATTGTGAAATGACCGTTTTCATAAAAGTTACCTAGAAGAACAGAGCCACAAAGGCCAGTGAAACCGCCAATCGGTCTTGAGAATGGATACTGACATTGCAGACGCTTCATCATCTGCCCTCTGTCTTAGTTTGCCCTGTCACAACGAGAGCTACGCACCAACAGCCCTGTCACACCAAGAGATACGCACCTGCCACGCGCTTGACTTTCTCTTCTTTGGGGGCAATGTACGGCGTGTTGGCGGCCTTGGCGCCCGGTAAATCTGGGATATTTACTTTAGTGGTGGATTTCAGGTACACCTATGTGTGAGTATGTGTGTATAAATTTGTGTATATGTAAGTGTGCGTGTGTGTATGTGTATGTGTGTGTATGTGTGTGTGTGTGTGTGTGTGTGTGTGTGTGTGTGTGTGCCAGGCTTCAGTTACACTTGAGTGCGAGCGTATATTAATGTAAGCGAATTGCACGTGGAATACAGGAATGCATGATCTAGGTACAGAAACATTGTAGCCCTTAAAGTGGCCAGATACTGCTGTGATTCAGAAGGCCCTTTCTCAACCTGATGCGCAGGACTTCCGGGTCGACAACACACACACAATCACATACACAATCACACACACATGATGCGCAGGACTTCCGGGTCAACAACCAGACACGTAAAAAACTCCAGGATGTAAGCTTCAGCATGCGGAAAGGCTTAGGAGATTGTGCGGTTTGATGCCTTGGCCTGGTGTCAAACCGTGGAACACTAGCAAAGATGTACACCTTCAATATGCATACCAGGGCATACATGGAAGAGCCTTCATAGTAAATGCTGAGCTTAAACATGTGCGCTTAAACCTACCTACTCACTCACAACCCCACACATGCACACGAATACACACACACATACACGCACACACACGTACCTGTTGCGCTGTGCTGAGGATGTTGTTGACAAACCAGTACAGCGTGAGGCCAGCGGGGACGTTGAGAGAGAACCAGCCTGCAGGATTAGATTGTATTAAGTCATATGATTTCAACAAGCTTGAACGGCACTGATTATAATGTAGGTCAATGAGGGCACCTACATCCATGTGTGGCCTATAGCAATCACAGGGAACATGCCTAGGCGATTGATAAACTGGCGAGCCCTGCAAAATCCCCTCTCGCACTGAAGTGCTTGAAATATGGCACGTTTGAACAGTAATGCACGTTTGAACAGTTATGCAAGCGCAGGTATGGATGTGTGAGTGAGGGCAGGACGCCACAACATACTCGTCAGCCTTGCTCCTATTGCTTAAACACGCACACACACATATACACACATGCACACGCACACAGGGCAGCTGCTCACCAATCATAAGGGGCAAAAACTTGAGGATAGTCTGTGTCTGGTTCTGGGCGGGGTCATTGGTGGAGGGAGGAGAGATGATCTTTTGGCTCAAATATTGGGAGGCAACCTGAGAGAGGGATTGGTTCAAAACATGCAGCGTATTGAAACAGAACGCACAAAGTGAAAATGCCAGCACAGCAGAGAACACGCTTGCCAGCAAACGTACGAGACACACACACACACACACGCACACACAAACAGTAAGCTGTTGCTTATGCCCCGCTCAACACGGCATGCGTGTCAAGCTGGTGATATACACTGGCACTAGTATAACCACCCCACCCAACTCACCAAAAGGACAGGCATCACGAGGTACGCCCCTGCGGTGGCCCATCCAATGGGCGGGTGGCCATCGATAAACGGAAACAACCATTGCAGGCCTGTACCCTGCGCGTGGTAATTCCACAGAACATTGTCAGACTAAGCATTCCTACCAATTCTTTAGGGCTGGCCTAAACCATACATATGGAAACACGGCGTATTTTGGTACTAAGCATACCTGCCAATTCATTAGATCTGGCCTAAACCATACATATGGAAACACAGCGTATTTTGATATGCCGTATAACCGTATTTTTTGGAAATTCCCGACCGTATCTGTATCTGTTCGACAAACAGCTTTTAACCGACCGTATATGGACCAAATATCACCGTATATGGACCGTATTTGCAGGTGGTACACTCCAGACTCGGGTTCGATTCCCAGCAGAGTCTCTTTTTCGCTCTCTTTGGTCAAAATCCCTTGGTCAAAACTTTATTTCTCGCGCCTCTTCTTCCTCAGCATTTTTTCTGCTTCCCTCTTCTACATTATCATGTATTTGCATTATAGGAATAGTTCTACTGGTGGTTATGGAAATTGAGCCCTTTTCTGCACTGACAAAGGCAAAATTTGGGGGTCCTAACTCATGACTGGCCTAGCTCCCCAACCTTTCATCTTTTGGGAATAAAAAAGTCATGCGTGCTCAGCTCTTCTTAAGAGCTGCAAAATGAACCCCTTTTGGATTTATTTTGAGTGACTCAAAATATTCCCTATACACGCGTATATTTAAATATGGCGTATATACGGTCATATACGGTGTACAAACGGTATATGGAAATCCCATGTACGGTTTGGGCCAACCCTACAAATGATCAATCGAGGGCATCAGCCATTGCAATCCTTTACCCTGCGCATTGCATAATTCACTGAGCATTGGCATCTCGACAAACACAGGATTTAGAAGGCCTGGGTACCGTCAAAATAAGCCCTGACTGTAAAGTCACTGCAGTACGGTACGCAAAGAGGCTTGTCACAACGTCCGGTGGATTGAGAAACGACCCAATCTAGAAGCCTTTATGGAACAGGCTTTCAAGGAACAAAAAAACGACTCACCGCTCTCTGGTCTGCTAATGAGGCAGGGCCTGCCAATGATGGGATCCAGAAGAAGGCGTCGTTCAGCAGATTGTCCTGGGCGGCCAGGGTCAAGGCTCGGTACAGGCCTGCGCAGTTAGATAAAGAACAAAGCGTCTGAGATACAAGAAAGTGGTCATAAGGGTTGCCCTGGGCGGCCAGGCTCGGTACAGGCCTGCGCAAAGTGAATATAGGCCAAGAAAGGCGTCTATGGCAATTCATGTTGGTCGTCCCCGTGCCAAAAGTCACCGCAAACAGGGCCAAAAAGCCTTCCACTCAATACAAAGCCTCCTGTACCTCATCGGAATGCAAGATACTTGATGGTATATCTGATCAATTGACATATGCTGAATACTTGGAATTCTGGGGGTTCTTTGGGGCCCGGTGCGTTCTTTGCACCCACTTTGGCAGGGATGAGGTGCTTTACTGAAGTTGCCCCTATCGACCTCTGCTTCAGGATATAAGCATTACAAATGTTATATAACAAAGTGGTGTCGAATTTGGGGTAGAAGTACTGGGAATGCCTGCTAGTGGGAGGCACTCACACAAGGGGCACAGGGGGAAAAGAGAGAAATGGTTGCTCCATACTGAAACCGGGAAATCAAGCATACCAAATCCCTGGGCTCCTGCCTCGAGGCTGCTAGAAGTGCAGGCTTTGTAAGGGCAGGCACACACGACTTCTTATTAGGGCCTGCACTCACAACTTCTTATAAGGGTGAAGACGCACAGCTCTCACGCAGCTGCGTTCTCACCCTTGTAATAAGTTGTGAGTGCAGGCAAGCTGCGTTACCTTACCGCATTTCCGCATTGATTTTCACACACAACACCCAGCCTGCTTTTTTAACACCGACAACCAAAAACAGTTGTCAATTGCCTGCATCTCAACCCCTCCAAACAGGTACAATCAAGATTTGGTGGGCAATCAAGCACATTGGCTCGCGCTAAGCAGCAGCAGAGCAACTTTTCCTTATTTGTAAACTATAACCTGCAGCCAAGCAGCAGCATCAGCAGTATCATGGATTTAAACCACCTGCTCTCCCTACCCACCAATGAAGACAGGGATGGTGGCGAGGGTGGGCAGGCATCCTGCAAGGGGGTTCACCCCTGCCTCTTTGTACAGGCGTGCTGTCTCTAGTTGCAGGGCCTGCTGGTCGTTAGCAAACTTGGCCTGCAGCTCCTTTACTCGCGGCTGGAGGGCTTGCAACGAAACAGTGGACTGGACCTGTCAGGGTTTGTGTGTATGTGTGTGCGTGTGTGTGCGTGTGTGTTTGTATGTGTGTGTGTGTGTGTGTGTGTGTGTGTGTGTGTGTGCGTGTGTGTGTGTGTGTGTGTGTGTGTGTGTGTGTGAGTCAAGCATGTGGACATTTACATGTGCGGTTCAGTGCATATGTCTGTGATAAGTGCGTGTATACATCTGTGAATGTGTGCACATGTGCATCATTGCATGAAGGAGTATGCAAACTGCATGTGCTTGTGTGCGCCTGCTCACCTGCTTCTGTGTCAGCGGGAAGGCTGCCACTTTAACAAGAACGGTGAGGAGGATGATGGCGAAACCGTAAGAGTAAGGTACATGGGCCTTAACCAGAACTCCGTCCAGTGCCTGCAAAAAAAGAGGACAGGGTGAGTGTTTGTGTGCACGCGCGCATGTGTGTGTGTGTGTGTGTGTGTGTGTGTGCGTATTCGTGTGTGTATGTGTGTGTGTGTGTGTGTGTGTGTGTGTGTGTGTGTGTGTGTGTGTGTTGCTACAATCCACCCCCACCACTGCTGTCCCACAGCCCACACACACACCGTCAGGAGAGACTCAAACACATGGGCAAGCCCATCAAATGGGCCAGCTCCCTGATCCTGGGCAGGGGCAGCGTCAGCCACGGCAGGCGCTCCGCTGCTGGACACTGCAGCGGCTGTCTGAAGGGCTGCATCCTCAGCCACCGAGGCCAGCAGGTTGTAGTGGTGGGCAAACACGTCCACGGCGCTGGAGAGAAGAGTTCAGAGCAAGTGCGTCCCGTCGTCGGTGGGTGGTTTCGGGCGCACCATATTTGTTTGAGGCGTGTAAATATTACCGTGGACGAACCTGACAAGCACCCTTCCCACCATATACATACCTCTGGGCAGCCTGGGAGCTCTGGTCGATTTCCAGCAGGGCCCGGCAGATTGCTGGCCGTCTAGAGTTGGGCAGTCTCCTCCCTAACCCTGTTTTATGTGGGCAGAGGTGTGTGTGTGTGTGTGTGTGTGTGTGACTTTGTGCATTGTGGAAGTTTACCAAACTGCAGCGGAGGGTGCACCTCCTGCCTGTCCTGCAATATTCTGGGCCACAGCAGCGCACCTCGCACGGGATGCCCCCTCCTTTGCTGCTGTCCAGCTAGAAACCTGTAGAAGTTGTAAAGCGGGGCAGGCTGCTTGATCGGTACTTCAAGGAGGGAAGTATGGCCACACACAACCAAACACACACAAACCTGGATCCATGGCTTCTATTTGCGAGCATCTTTCTTCACTTTGGATGAGCTTTACAATAATATGAATGCTGTAACGAGCTGAACAGTTGAAACTAAATAGTGCTGCCTCAAATACGATTGGAATAATGAACAATAATATATAGTAAGGGCACGGCGCCAATGCGGTTCGGATTCTAACAATTTCTGGTTGGCACCTCTTTACAGTTTTGACGATTAGAAAGTCGGCATTACAGGAGCAGTTCTCGTTAAACATTGGAAACCAAAAAAAATGGAATCAAATTCATCCTCAATGCCAACCACAATTAACCCTATAATAAGACCATGAGCTCGAAAAGGAATGATTGCGGCCACTATGTAACGTATAATTAACAGAATGACAACTCGTATGCATGAATAATGAAATAAAGGCGATTAAGGGTGAGAAAAAGAAGCAATCTCACGACCTGGCAACCCTGAACATGAGTCCAATGACCAACCTAGCTAGCTACCTATGTTAAACTCAGCAATCCAAGGAACAAGTTACCGCTGTACTAGGTGATCAACGCACATCCTATTCACTAAAGAACATACCAAAACTTCTACCTGGCTTTTAAAGTTGCAAACTAGTTATCAATTGTGATTGGCCTACATATCTGCGCCAAACTTGAGTGTCCACGCCTGATTTCTGCTGACACAGAGGTCCTTGACGACTTTATGGTACAGCGCGTCTGTCACAGGCAGGTTCTGCAGCAGGAGCAGGAGCGGGAAATTTGATTGGTATAGGCTTGCAACCTTGCAATATCTGAAGATTATAGAGTACCACCATCCTGCTCTCCCACTCACAAATGTTTTGATTCCTTTCAGGGTAACAGTACGCTGCGTAAAGGCATTCCCTCTCCACGAGCTTCTGTCCCCAAGTCTGACGCTTCTTTTGTTGCAAAGCTTGCCCCACTGACTTGTGTGTACATTGCTATTCACTAACAAATAGCTGGCAGTAAATTAAGGAGGGAGACAACACTGAGTCCGTCTCATGACTAGAAGAAAAACATTAAATTTACGTGCAGACAAGCCCTGTCAGCCAGGAACAAACAAAAAACAGACAGCTGCACCCCTCACCTCATGGCTGGCAGCATCCATGATCTCTTGCCGCTTCAGGCTCTCTTTTTCTTGCAGGAGCTCAACGATGATTTTGCGGAATGGGTCCTGTGAAAGCAGAAGGGATGGAGTGCGAGTACTCTCAGGCACATATGGCAAAGCACGTAATGATCACGGCAGCTTAAGGTATTGCATCTATTGATCACTGCTTGACGTGCCTGATGTTGTGATGGCCAAAGATGATGGACCAGCCAAAAGTCTCAAGAGTAATAAGCACAAATGAGACAGAAGCAGGTAAGATAACAGCACGTGGGATGACAGTAACTCAAACAGCGGGTTTGTGCACAGCAGACTGTTATCCAACACACCGTCTAGTGGCTATTGCTCAAAGGATACATGACACACAATTACACAACGCGTCTGCTTATAAGTGAAATGCATTGCATCTGACAGCACCTTATTTTCTGCCTTGGTAAAAGACACACAACTCCTCTATCTGGATTACCTCACAGACGTACAGGGCTGAGTCACTCCGCAACATTCGTAGAATAAAAATGCGTCCACCTATGCACCCCTACATACCTGCTCAGGCTTGCCGGTGGCTTTCAGCACGTACATCCGTCGTATACACACAAGGGGAAGGCCAGACATATTGAGCACCATGTTGTTCAAGGCCTGGTCTGTCAAGGTGGCAGCTTCCTTTGCTGCTCCGCTACCCCCTCCTCTCGGGTCCAGAAGCCACTGCCGTACATTGGCCATGCTGCGTGCCGACACATTTGCGTGCGTATTTGTGTGTGTGTGTGTGTGTGTGTGTGTGTGTGTGTGTGTGTGTGTGTGTGTGTGTGTGTAGCATTTTAAGCCAAACGCACTACGCAAGGTGCTCTAGCCAAAAAAGTGTGCAAGCCTTTCTCCAATAAACGGCCAAAATTTTGGCTTTAGTTGTTCATAGTGCTTCTCATACAGATGAAAATGGGCTTTGCACAGGGATTTTTGGGGTTTTTGCACCCAAATCGCAAGTTCTGGAGTGTTTTATAGAGGGGCGATAGCAAAAGGGCAAAAGAGCGAGCTTGCTGGGGCTCGAACCCTGGCCTCTGGGTGACCAGCCAAAAGGAAACAGCGACACAGGGTACTCCCCAAAATTTTTATGTCGCGCACGCGCGACGCAGGGTACCCCGCGGAGCTTTGGTGTGTCACTTTAAAACCCTTAAAAAGCGACGCAAAATGCTTAAAATGCGACGCGTCGCCCTTAAAAGAAACACTAGTGTGTGTGTGTGTGTGTGTGTGTGTGTGTGTGTGTGTATGAGATTAAGTATGCACGCACGTATGTGTGAATCTGTGCATCATGTATCATGAATCATGAACCTTCAGACAGGCCTAGAATGACCCGGACAAGTAACACAGGAAGCAATATCCTACTTTTGGCGTCAACTATGCTTTGCTAGAAATGCACAAGCACACACTTTGTATAAGTGAGCATGATAAGCTGCATCAACGACTAAAGGGACATTGCAGATGCCGTTGATCACCATTAAGCAAGGATGTATCCTTTTCCACAGGAGCTGCCTGAAAGCTGTTGTAGGCGTGGAAAGACGGTTTTGGGATCAATTCAAGCATGCTGCTTCTTGCGCACCTGCACACTGAGTGGCGGTCAAACAAGGTCTTGACACTTGAGGGGAAGGCGACCTGCGCTTTCTCAGATACAACCTGTGTGTGTGTGTGTGTTCAGCATGAGCGATCTGACATGCCTTGAAGTGAGGTTTTAGACGGTGACCACGCCAGCCTGTCAGGGAGCTATAGTTGCACCGGTGCTAAGAATGGGCATTGGTGGCTTGCAAAATGAAGGGGCTAGTGGCAGCCTACGCGTGATAGGGTGTGTAGCAACTGGCGTAGGGTGTGTAGCAATGCGGCGTAGGGTGTGTAGCAATGCGGCGTAGGGTGTGTAGCAATGCAGCGTAGGGTGTGTAGCAACTGGCTGCAATGCGGTACATGTTTGTGTAGAGGAAGGGAGCAAGGTCTACCGTTGTACATACGGGAGCAGCTTGCAGACCCCCTGCAGAGTGAGTGTAGGCCATTGATTGACTGGCGCTGTATCATCTTCAAACATGATAAAGTGTTTAAATAAACAGTGTCAGGCACAGCTCACAGCTGTTGTGCTAGGCATGCGACTGAGTATATGCTGGAATGTACAACAAATAATGAATGCGTTCTACCCAATGTGTATTTTATGAAGCAAAAATTGACAGTCTGGAGAAATCTGGGTACCACTCTGTAGCCTTAGCCCCACACACAAAATTCCATGCATGCATGCAGCAGCCTCTCTTTTTACCAGCCTGCATTGTGTTTTTTTTGGCGAAGCCCCCCTCGTGGGGGCGTGAGCCCCTAGCGTTGACTCCTTCCCACCACACTTCACACAGGCCTCCCCAGGCTCACCCAGGCCACCCCACGGGCTGAAACTCGACATAGGCTCCTAACAAAAACTCGTATTGCACCAGCTGAATTCTGTAACCCTAGGGTGCGATGTGTGATGATGTAGAGCAAATTTTTGTTTTTGCCAGTCCTCCTCCCCAGGCCCATCCACGGGACCTCCCGGGCTGACACACGACATAGGCTCCTTATCATAACTCGTACCGGGCCACATGAATTCTGGGACCCTGGGGTGCCGTGCGTATAATTTTAAAGCAGATTTTTATGTTTGGAAGCTCTAGGAAGCTGCCCAGGATTCCTTGGCCAGGCCCCCGGACCACCTCCTGCTGGTGTAGTATCCATCAGCACAATTTCCTGGCTGCAGATGCTGCGTCAGGGGCCCGGGAGTGTTCCGGCTGCAAATTTCACGGTCGACCATGCAAGCAGAATCAAGTACCACTAATTTCGAATGGGCTATATAATTTTAGTTTAGCCAGGTGTTCATGACGCGCGGAATTTTGCTTGGACGGGACACTTCAGGAACGCGGTCCGTGTTGGCTTGGACTGTTCGCGGGCATGGAGCGCACAATGCAGGTGCCTGCTGCGCACTGTGTGTTGAAGCAGAGCTCAGACATCGTGGCCCGGACACCATGCTCGCACCTGCCCTCTCAACAGACAGGGAACAGCAGCAGCAGCACATCCTCACGCCTGCTTCAGCAAAGGATGCTCTAGCACAGCATCACGCACACCACTTCAGCATCTGTGGGGCAACAAGGCACACACATACAGGCTAGCACGCACATACGCGCACACACACGCATGCGCACGCATACAAAAACATACACGCATGCGCACACATACAAACATACAAACACAAACGTGCGCAAATATTCACAGGCTTGCACACGCACAAACACACAGACACACGCAGGCGTACACATACTAACGTCCAAACACATAGCCACACACACGCGCACACGTGCACGCTCACACACTTGCACACATGCATACGCATTCACATGTTGCGCGCGTGATGGGCTTCGCCAAATTTTCAGCGTCGCTAGCGACGCTCCCACACTCGTCTTCGCGCACACTGGTGATGATTTTTATGTAAGGGTGCAGAACTGGGAAAGGCCAAGGCTTCACACACAAACACACACAAACATACATATGCAGAAAGGTGGCATGGGTGTAGAAATGCGGGGTTTGGTCCGAATTTCACCTTGTGTTCCTAAATAAGTCTAGGGTCAAACCATACTCATCAAAGCAAAAATGGGGTTGAAAATCTGCCCCAAAAAGACAGTGCGTGGGACTGTTTGCTGGGCAAAAACGGTGCATTCCTGGAAACCCTGGAAACACGCTTTCTGGCCATCACCTGAGTGTCAGGAGCCCTTCAGTATGCTCCCAAGGCATACCCTGTCAAAAATTATGGTCTAGAATGCTGGAGATGGGCCGTGGTGGGCAGCGACAGCTGAGATTCTCATAAAACCAAGGATATGTGCTCAGCTGTCTAACTACAAATCCGACTCGACCGGATGACTTTGTTGCGAGTATACTACAAATATAAATGATTTTTTGCTCTTATTCATTACCTGCAGGTGCCCCATCTACCAGACCTCGGTCGACACAGTATGTGAGGAGATGGTGGCACCACGATTCAGCAGTAGCAGCAGTTAATCCATGCTCAGTTTCAGT
>Ga0307968_1001179_pt1 | contig 20999 bp, 22 predicted proteins | sample OrgLakmetagen650_FD_201834 | JGI IMG/M metagenome (GOLD analysis project Ga0307968, IMG submission 201834) | Saline water microbial communities from Organic Lake, Antarctica - #650 | ecosystem: Environmental > Aquatic > Non-marine Saline and Alkaline > Saline | place: Antarctica: Organic Lake...
CATCACCCATACCTTGTCACCTTATCCATCACTCACACCTCGTCACCTTATCCAACACCCACACATCGTTACCTTATCCAACACCCACACCTCGTTACCTTATCCAACACCCATACTTCGTCACATTATCCAACACCCACACCTCGTTACCTCATCCAACACCCACACCTCGTTACCTTATCCAACACCCATACCTTGTCACCTTATCCATCACTCACACCTCGTCACCTTATCCAACACCCACACATCGTTACCTTATCCAACACCCACACCTCGTTACCTTATCCAACACCCACACCTCGTTACCTCATCCAACACCCACACCTCTTCACCTTATCCAACACCCACACCTCGTCACCTTATCCAACACCCACACCTCGTCACCGTACCCAACACCCATACCACATCACCTTAATTAACATTCACACCTTTCTGCAGATTGACGCATCTGTTTGCTCTGCTAAGCAACTCCAATGTTACATGCCAAACACATGATATATGATATATGATAAATGAGATATGTCAGAGTAATACCACATATACACACATGCACACACTTTCTCAACACGCTTGCAGGAGCTTATCCCTTCTATTTCTACCAAGCTCAAATTAGGTCTGATCTAAGGTCAAGGCAAAAAAACATGCGTGCAAACACACTTACATTCACATACGCATGCACTCTTTAACACGCTCGCAGGTACTGAACCTCTCATCCCTACCAACCTTAGACCAGGACTGGTCTTCTGCTGGAGGCACATCGTTGAGTGTGGGGCGTGCTGGGCACGTTCTGCGCACCACGCTGCAGAGGCACATCCCCTTCACTGTACTCTTTGTGAATAGAACCATCAGGTGAGCAGCTTAGGGTTTAAAAGTGTAGGTGTCTGCTTATCGCAAGCTGCAACGTCACGTGAATTCGGATTAGGTGAAACAACCTTAGTGAACTGCTTGCGATGCACCATAAAGTATCTCCACTGGCACCATACAGTGTTTCCACTGGCACCAAAAAGTGTTTTCACTGACTGGCACCATAAAGTGTTTCCACTGGCACCATACAGTGTTACCACTGGCACCATACAGTGTTTCCACTGGCAGCATAAAGTGTTTCCACTGGCACCATACAGTGTTGCACTGGCACCATAATCACCTCCATGTATGCTGGTTCTGAGGGTGGTGAAGCGTGGATGCTTGGTCTGTGTGTACACAGGAAAACACGGGTAGTTTCAAAAGGACATTCAGTTTGCACCGTTGCTAAGGTCAGGCCATGCTTCTTTGATTGCTGCAGGAGTCAAGCCTTGGCTATCTATAATGACATATTGAGCAAAACAGACGGAACACAGCGCCCCTCTGGGCAAGGTGAATTTTTGAGCACACAGCAAATGAAGCAAACAAGTTCCCCAATGAGCACCTCTTTGATAGCGGCCAGTTCAGGAATGCCACTACAGCAAGGAACCACTTTGACACAGCAGGGCAACGCAGTTACACAGCTGGCCAGCACATTAACACAGCAGGGTAATGCAGGCACACAGCTGGCCAGCACATTTACACAGCAGGGCAACGCAGGCATACAGCTGGCCAGCACATTTACACAGCAGGGCAATGCACTTACACAGCAGGCCAGCACATTTACACAGCAGGGTAATGCAGATACACAGCCAACACAGCAGGGCAACGCAGGCACACAGCTGGCCAGCACATTTACACAGCAGGTCAATGCACTTACACAGCAGGCCGGCAACCTTACACAGCTCACGACACAGGCCCAGAGTAGCCTTGGCAATAGGCAGAGCATCAATGAGGTCAGCATTGAAGGTAGCCCACTGCTGTGTGGCAGCTGCAAAGGGTACCTGCAACAGGTGTGTGTGTATGTGTGTGTATGTGTGTTTGTGATTTGTGTGGCAGCTGCAAAGGGAATTTGTAACAGGTGTGTGTGTATGTGCGTGTGTGTGTGTGTGTTTGTGTGTGTGTGTGTGTGTGTGCGTGTGTGTGTGTGTGTGCGTGTGCGTGTGATTTATGTGTGAATGAAAACTTTTGTGCCAAATAGTTAAATATGACCTGTACAAACTTGTATATGAATGTGGGAATGCAAAGAAGCATTGCTTGTCTTCACTCATTCCATGCAACACAGGCAGGTCTTGCAGTTGTAGATCCAAAGGGGGGCGTTGCAGAGCTCCAGCTCAGGCTGCAAGTGCTACAGCAGCAACAGCAGCAGCAGCAGCAACACCGGCAGGAGCCCAATGTCGGAAGTGAGGCGGCAGCCACTCCTAATGGGAGCTGGTTCTCTGGCCGCCCAGTGTCTGTGATGGCTTTGGTCATGCAGGTCTGTACCATTGATCTGATGTACTTGGTCTTTGGTAGCGTCGGTCATGCGTGTTTTGTGCTTTCGATCTATTGTATCCAATTGTTGATGGCTTTGGTCGTGTAGGTGTGTGTGTGTGTGTGAGTGTGTGTGTGTGAGTGTGTGTGTGTGCGTGTGTGTGCTCAATCATTTCTACCTGTTGGCACTAGCTTAGTTACTACAACCTGCACATCCATTCAAAAAAGCTGCCACAGCCTGTTCGGAATAAACATGTCATTGTTCCTTGTAATACTACTTTTCAGATCTTGCCTTTGGTTTTTGTGCACCCACTCCTGTTCACTCTGAGGAGAGCCGCTTTCCTGACAGGTGCGGGGGGTTTGGGGTGGTGCAGGGCATCTTTTGGTTGTGCAACTAGATCAGTACAAGCTACAAGTGCAAGTAGATCAGTACAAGCTGTAGGTGCCTGACAGGTGCGGGGGGTGTGGGGTGATGCAGGGCATCTTTTGGTTGTGCAACTTGATCAGTACAAGCTACAAGTGCAAGTAGATCAGTGCAAGCTACAGGTGCCTGGCAGGTGCGGGGGATGCGGGGTGATGCAGGGCATCTTTTGGTTGTGCAACTAGATCAGTACAAGGTACAAGTACAAGTAAATCAGCACAGGCTACAGTTGCCTGACAGGTGCGGGGGGTGCGGGGTGATGCAGGACATCTTTTGTTTGTGCAAGTAGATCGGTACAAGCTACAGGTGCAAGTAGATCAGCACAAGCTTCAGGTGCTTGACAGGTGATGGGGGTGCGCGGGGTGATGCAGGACACCTTTTGGGTGTGCAAGTAGATCGATACAAACTACAGGTGCAAGTGGATCAGTACAAGCTACAGGTGCCTAACAGGTGCGGGGTGCCTGACAGGTGATGGGGGTGCGTGGGGTGATGCAGGGCATCATTTGGTTGTGCAACTAGATCAGTACAAGATACAAGTACAACTAGATCAGTACAAGCTACAGGTGCCTAACAGGTGCGGGGTGCAGGTTGATGCAGGATACCTGTTAAATGTGGATGTAGATCAGTACAAGCTACAAGTACAAGTAGATCAGTGCAAGCTACAGGTGCCTGCCAGGTGCGGGGTGATGCAGGACACCTAATAATTTTGCATGTAAGTCTGTACATGCTACAGTGCGGAGTGCCTGACAGGTGCGGGGGATGCGGGGGTTGGGCCGACGCAGGACATCTTTTGGTTGTTACAACATGCCTTTTTTAAGAAGCCGTCAGGTTGTCACACCCTCTAAAGAAAAAAGAAGGAGCTATGCAGGCAGTGTAAAACCACTCCCCGCATTAAGGCATGAGCATAACAAGGTTTGTGCATAACAGGTTTGTGCATAACAAGGTTTGTGCATAACAAGGTTTGTGCATAACAGGTTTGTGCATAACAAGGTTTGTGCATAACAAGGCTTGAGCATAACAAGGTTTGAGCATAACAAGGTTTGTGCATAACAAGGCTTGTGCATAACAAGGCTTGTGCATAACAAGGTTTGTGCATAACAAGGCTTGTGCAAAACAAGGGCTTGTGCATAACAAGGCTTGTGCATAACAAGGCTTGTGCATAACAAGGCTTGTGCATAACAAGGCTTGAGCATAACAAGGCTTGAGCATAACAAGGCTTGTGCATAACAAGGCTTGAGCATAACAAGGCTTGTGCATAACAAGGGCTTGTGCATAACAAGGCTTGTGCATAACAAGGCTTGTGCATAACAAGGTTTGTGCATAACAAGGCTTGAGCATAACAAGGCTTGTGCATAACAAGGTTTGTGCATAACAAGGCTTGTGCATAACAAGGCTTGTGCATAACAAGGTTTGTGCAAGTAGATCAGAACAACCTTCAGTGTGAAAGGTCGTTGTCAGGCAAGTGTTAAAATGAAGAAGTGCTACAATTAATCAAGAAGGCATGCTTGCTTTCCATGTGCACTACTTTTGAAATACGAAATACGTAAGCTACTTTGAAATACGCAGGCTAGAAGGGTATGGCAAAATGGTAGACCAGTGATACTTTGCAGTAATTTTGACGGCCTTCTGCTCTGTTCAGTATTTGCCTCAAATGCTGCTACAGCACTGACGTGGCTCTTCCTCCTTTTTTCGGATTGTGTGTGCCACAATGGTGAAGAAGCTACAGAACCACAGTGGCCCTTTCTTTGTTGTTGGGTTTGCGGGTGCCACAATGGCTACAGAAGTACAGTGGTGCTTTGTCTGTTATTGGGTTTGCAGGTGCCCCAAGGGTGAAACAGCTACAGAACCACAGTGGCACTTTCTCTGTTGTTGGGTTTGTGTGTGTGTGTGTGTGTGTGTGCCACAATGGCTACAGAAGTACAGTGGTGCTCTGTCTGTTATTGGGTTTGCGGGTGCCCCAAGGGTGAAGAAGCTACAGAACCACAGTGACGCTTTCTCTGTTGTTGGGTTTGCGGGTGCCCCAAGGGTGAAGAAGCTACAGAACCACAGTGGTGCTTTCTCTGTTAACAGAGAACGTTATTAAGTTGTGGGTGCCCCAGGGGTGTTGGAGTTTGACAACGCCAAAGTGGCTCGCCCTCCTTTTAATAGATTTGTGCATGCCCAAATGTTAAAGAAAGCTACAGCGTTCAAGTGGCGCTCTTACACACAACACACACACACACAAACACACAAACAAACACACGCGCACACCACAGCTCCCATTGTTTATGTGCAGGCATGCACAGGTTCCCCAGCTCATTCCCACACCCGACTTGTTGTAGGGTTTAGTCCCACACCCGACTTGTTGTACCGTTTAGTCCAACACCCGGCGAGATGTACACCCGACTTGTTGTAGGTAGTAGGCTGATCAACGCTTGTTCTTCCGTCAAAGTGGTGTCCGTTTCTTTTGTGCAATTGTGCCCGATCAAATCACCGTCACTGCAATGTGTAAGACTAAGCAACTAGTCGGATTGGGTGTGACAATCGTGGTTAATACATTATGGTCCAGTTTACATTGGCCCTCGTTATTTGTATACCATACAGGAGACAGCAGCTTGGTCCTCCTTTACCTCCACTCAAATTGAGTTCTTCTTTGTGTGCTTCCCATAACTCACTGGCTATTTTCCTTGCGTGCATAGGTTTCACCCAGCTCTGGCCAAGGTGGAGTCAGGAGCCCCAAGGTACGATGAGTTGAATAAGATGTTAACCAAAGATAAGGTATAGATAAGGTCCAAAGATCAGGTCACAACGATAAGGTCCAAGACAAAGATAAGGTCACAAAGAAAGGTCACAAAGAAAGGTTACAAAGGAAAGGTCCGAAGACAAAATCACAAAGATCAGGTTCAAAGATAAGGTTGCATAGATAAGGTTTAAAGGCAAAGCCACAAAGATGAGGTCACAAAGATTAGCTCACAAAGTTAAGGTCACAAAGATTAGGTCACAAGATGAGGTCGCACTTATGAGGTAACAAAAATAAGGTCGCACTGGGGGGAGAAGGCCTGCAAAATGTCAAAAGCCTGGTAAATGAGGCCCAGATGATATGTAAGTAAAGTTGGTCAGTACCGTATATATACGGTGTATATACGTTTTTTTTGGCAGGGAAATCACCATATACACGATCATATACGGTGTGTATTGTGTATATACGGTTCTGGCCAACCCTACATGTTACACAACAGGCCCAAAGCATGTCAGGCGGAACAAGGCCTTAAACCATGCTGTCAGATCAAATCACTGTCACTGCTAAGCATGAGACTCAGAACATCAACTAATCTGTCGCAGTGACAAAGGTGTGCAATAAGCCCATGTCCTACGCTTTGAATGAAATGAACACAGTTCAACGCAAAGTAGGCCTTATGCAACCGTAAAACAAAGACAGCACAGCAGCCCAAATTTTTTTTTTTGGTGGGGCCTACGCTTTGAATGAAATGAACACAGTTCAACGCAATGTAGGCCTTATGCATCCGTGAAACAAAGACAAAGCACAGCAGCCCATGTCCTACGCTTTGAATGAAATGACACAGTTCAACGCAAAGTAGGCCTTATGCAACCGTAAAACAAAGACGGAACGCAGCAGCCCATTTCTTAAGCTTTGAATTAAATGAACGCGGATCATCACAATGCAAGCCTTATGCAGCTGTAAATCAAAGACAATTATATGAACACAGATCATAATAATTCAAGCCGTATGCAGCTGTAATTCAATGTAGTTGCACTGCCCATACTGCCGCTTGTGCTGAGCTGGCTCTTAATATGGGCTTTGAGATCTGTGGTCTATCCACCGGCTGCCGTTGTCATAGAAATACATGTCACCACTGCTGTGTAAATGCAGCCATCGCACTGCCCATACTGCCGCTTGTGGTGAGCTGGCTCCTAATGTGGGCCTTGAGCTCTGTGGTTCTTCCACTTGCTGCCATTGCCATGAAGTGGCTGATTGTCGGACGGTTTAGATCAGGAAGGTGGGTGGGCGTGCTTTTTTTTTAAACAGCAGCAAGGGGCTTCTTGGTTTGATTGTTTGTGCCTGCTCTTGTTTCTTTTTCGAGGAATAATGAGATGAACGCGCCATTCACCCCTCTTACAGTCGTTGCTTACTGCCACTCAGCTATTGCGCAAGTAACGTACCTTGGAGGTACCCTTGTGCTTGGTGCAACACTGCAGTTGGAGATTCACTGTGGGAATTATCTGCTACTGAACCCCTCCCACCTCCTACTACTGAACCCCTCCTACTACTAAATACCTCTCTCCCACCTCCTCTCCCCATTTACCGTACCCCTCGGAATAATCTGCCTCTCCCACACCTCCTTCTTCATAACCCTTCAAGCTGCCATTGCGAGGGTCTCACAATCCGGCCTTGCTTCTTTGTGACCCCCCTGTCCAGGTGAAGGGGAATAGGATTAGACAGTTAGGTGGCCATTGTGGGGGTCTTACAATCTCTCTGACGCCCTGCTCCTTCCTTGTGACCCCTCCTGACCAGGTGGCCATTGTGGGGGTCATAATCATACACGCACACTGAGGCCCTGTTTTTCATCCTCTTTTTACATTCTTCAAGTTGCCATTATGGGGATCATGATCATGCACATCGAGGCCCTGTTTTTACTCCTCCTTTTACATTTTCCAAGCTGCCATTGTGGGGGGCATGATCATACACGCCGAGGCCCTGTTTTTCCTCCTCTTTTTACGTTCTCCAAGTTGCCATTAAGGGGATCATGATTATACACACCGAGGCCCTGTTCTTCCTCCTCCTTTAACATTCTCCAAGCTGCCATTGTTGGGGTCATGATTACACACACCGAGGCCCTGTTTTTCCTCCTCCTTTTACATTCTCCAAGCTGCCATTGTGGGGGTCATGATCATACACGCCGAGGCCCTGTTTTACCTCCTCCTTTTATATTCTCCAAGTTGTCGTTGTGGGGGGTCATACTGCTTGAGACCCAGTTCCCTTTTTTGTGACCCCCCAGGTGGCCATTGTGGGGGGCTTATTACCTGAGGCACTGGCTGGCGCACAAGGTGCTGGCCATCAGCGGAAGAGGGGTATGGGCAAGCCACCCTGCACTTCTGGCCTTCTACTACAGGTGAATGCTACAAAATCATGCCATGGGTGAGTGGCTTGTGAGTGCGCAGGTGAGTGGCCTTTCATCACTCAAGAAAGAACAAGTGTGGGAGCGCCGCTAGCGACACTGAAGAATTGGCGAAACCCATCACATGCCCAACATGTGCGTGCATATGCATGTGTGCGTGTGAGTGTGTGTGTGCGTGTATGCGTGCACGTTTGTGTGTGTGTGTGTGTGTTTGAGTGCGCAGGTAAGTGGCCTTTCACTTTAGAATGGAACAAGCCACACAGGCGGTGAAAGGTATCTTCCCACAGCAGCAAATAAGGAAAAGGAGCCACTTGGGTAACGGGGGCCGTAGACTACCTCACCAAAGAAAGCTACCGCACCAAAGAAAAGGCCACCTTACCAAAGAGATCTCACCAAAGAAAAGAAAAATAAGCACCAACGAGGATCAGGAGGGTTGCAGGCTTTGTCTGAAACCGGCTCCTGATGAGAGTTGGTAATGGCACTACAACAAGTGAGTGGCTCAAACGTTATGCTATGGGTGAGTGGTCTACCATCTAACACAGGTGGGTGGCACACACAATTTATGCTTCATATCAGCAACTTGTATTACGACAAGTGAGTTGCTTTAGCATTATGCTATGGGTGAGTGGTCTTTCATCTAATACAGGTGGGTGGCACACAGTTTATGCTTCATGTCAGCAGCTTTTACTACGACAAGTAGTGAGCGGCTCAAATGTTATGCTATGGGTGAGTGGTCTTCCATCTACTACAGGTGAGTGGCACACACTATTTATGCTTATGTCAGCAACATGTACTACAACAAGTAGTGAGTGGCTCAAATGCTATGCTGTTGGTGAGTGGCACACAACCGCTGGTGAGTGGTCTTCCATCTAATACAGGTAGTGGGTGGCACACACAATTTACGCTTCATGTCAGCAACTTGTACTGCATATGTAGGGTTGGTCAGAACCATGCAAAAAAACACATATATGGTATGGTATTATGGTATATATATTGTAAGGTATTTTATTATATGGTAAGGTATGGTATGGTGTACTATACGTACATATGGTATATGGTGTACTATATGCACTACGCGTGTAGGGTTGACCAGAACCATAAATAAATATATACGGTATATGAAGGGTATCTTTGGCAGGGAGATCACCCAATATACGGCCATATACAGTGTGTATAGATGGTTCTGGCCAGCCCAGTACACGTAATTTTCCTTCTACTACACGAGAGCTGCTCATTATTTTCTGCTACGACCTGGCAGCCGTAAGGTGAGAGTGCTCTCTGCTCCTCAAGGCTAACACAAAGGCTAAAACACTGGCAATCGATGGTGTACAATTGTTTACTGCAATGACCTGGCAGCCGTGGGGTGTGAGTGCTCACTGCTCCCCAAGGCTAACACAAAGGCTATAACACTGGCAATTGATGGTGTGCAAATGCTCACTGCAATCGATGACCTCGCAGCCGTGAGGTGCAAGTGCTCACTGCTCCCCAAGGCTAACACATTTTTTGTAACGATACATTTAGGAATACAGCTCCTAATCTTACATCTTAAGTCAGCCTTTTATAACGCGCTGCTACAAAGAACACCGCTGAGTTCGCTGGAAGGGATCAGCGTGCATGCTAAAAGGGTTCAGTGTGCATGTGGAAAGGGATCAGCGTGCATGCGGAAAGGGATCAGTGTGCATGCATCTAAATGAAAGGGATCAGCGTGTGTGCTGGAAGGGTCAGCGTGCATGCGGAAAGGGATCAGCGTGCATGCATCTTAATGAAAGGGGTCAGAATGCATGGTGAAAGGGATCAGCATGCATGCAGAAAGGGATCAGCGTGCGTGCCGGAAGGGTCAGCGTGCATGCTGAAAGAAAATCAGCGTGCATGCTGAAAATGATCAGGGTGCATGCGGAAAGGGTCAGTGTGCATGCTAAAATAGAATTAGCGTGCATGCTTCTTAATGAAAGGGACTAGCGTGCATGCTGAAAGAAAATCAGCGTGCATGCGGAAAGGGATGATCAGCGTGCATGCTGAAAGGGATCAGCGTGCATGTGGAAGGGGATCAGCGTGCATGCGGAAAGGGTTCAGCGTGCATGCTGAAAGGGATCACCGTGCTTGCTGAAAGGGATCACCGTGCATGCAGAAAGGGATGAGCGTGCATGCGGAAAGGGATCAGCGTGCATGCATCTAAATGAAGGGGATTAGCGTGCATGCCGAAAGGGATTAACGTGCATGCTGAAAGAGAATCAGCGTGTATGCATCTTAATAAAAGGGACCAGCGTGCATGCGGAAAGGGATCAGCGTGCATGCGGAAAGGGACCTGCGTGCATGCGGAAAGGGATCAGCGTGCATGCAGCAGATAGGGATCAGCGTGCATGCATCTTAATGAAAGGTACCAGCGTGCATGCTGGAAGTGATCAGCATGCATGCGGAACCAGCGTGCATGTGGAAAGGGTCAGCGTGCATGCATCTTAATGAAGGGATAAGCGTGCATGCTGAAAGGGATCAGCGTGCATGCTGGAAGAAAATCAGCGTGCACGCATCTTAATGAAAGGGATTAGCGTGCATGCGGAAAGGGATCAGCGTGCATGCTGAAAGAAAACTAGCGTGCATGCATATCAATGCAAGGGATCAGTGTGCATGCATCTTAATGAAAGGGATCAGCATGCATGCTGGAAGAAAATCAGCGTGCATGCATCTTAAGGAAAGGGATCAGCGTGCATGCTGAAAGGGATCAACGTGCATGCTGAAAGAGAATCAGCGTGTATGCATCTTAATAAAAGGGACCAGCGTGCATACATCTTAATGAAAGGGATCAGTGTGCATGCATTTTAATGAAAGGGATCAGCGTGCATGCTGGAAGAAAATCAGCATGCATGCATCTCAAGGAAAGGGATCAGCGTGCATGCTGAAAGGGATCAGCGTGCATGCATCTTAATGGAAGGGATCAGTGTGCATGCTGTAAGGGTCAACGTGCATGCTGAAATAAAATCAGCGTGTATGCATCTTAATGATAGGGATCAGCGTGCATGCATCTTAATGAAAGGTATCAGCGTGCATGCTGAATAGGATCAGCGTGCATGAGGAAAGGAATCAGCATGCATGCATCTTAGTGAAAGGGATCAAAGTATATACTATAAGGGTCAACATGCATGCTGAAAGGGCGTGCATGCTGGAAGGGATCAGTGTGGATTGAAAAACAAGCTCTCAAGTCGTCAGTACAATCACTGCCTGGGCCGAGCACCGCACTCAGATCATCAACAAAATGTGCTCACACATCCAGGGCCCCATCAAAGTTCTATTACAGGTAAAGGCTGAGCTGGAAGTAAACCTGCAACAGAAAATTATACTTCAGCAACGTCAGCAAAGCTTCATTACGACCAACGTACGGGTAGACTATGGATGCTCAACATTTGCTGCTCAACCACATTGCACTGTTTTAGATACACCTGGCAAAATATGGGTGCCCTGTGCTCACACTTTTGCTGCTCAACCACAAAGCACTGTCTGAGACATACTTGGCAGAAAGTGGATGCCCTGTGCTCACTCTTTTGCTGCTCGACCACATTGCACTGTCTGAGATATACTTGGCAGAAAGTGACGCCTTGTGCTCACTCTTTTGCTGCTCAACCTCATTGCACTGTCTGAGATATTCTTGGCAGAAAGTGACGCCTTGTGCTCACACTTTTGCTGCCCAACCACATTGCACTATCCGAAATATCTTTGAGAGACTGTGTATGCCCTGTGCCCACACGTTTGCTGTGGATGCCCTGTGCCCACACGTTTGCTGTGGATGCCCTGTGCCCACACATTTGCTGTGGATGCCCTGTGCCCACACGTTTGCTGTGGATGCCCTGTGCCCGCACATTTGCTGTGGATGCCCTGTGCCCACACGTTTGCTGTGGATGCCCTGTGCCCGCACATTTGCTGTGGATGCCCTGTGCCCACACGTTCGCTGTGCCCACACGTTTGCTGTGCCCACACGCTTGCTATGCCCACACATTTGCTGTGCCCACACGTTTGCTGCTCAACCTTTGCATGCTCTCACTTCTCCACCAGTGCAGTATTTTACGTGCACTACACTCTCAAACTTTGTTACGGACGCTCTCACACTTTGTGCTGCACAGCTGCCTTAACGCGGTTCAATGTTGTGCAACCACTTCACAGTACATGGTTTAATCTGCGCCAGAAATACGTGTAGTGCGTGACCAGTGCAATATGGCACGCTCACTACACTCTTTGTTACGCACTGGACGTCTGCATGAGTAACCAGTGCAATATGGCACGCTCACTACATTCTTTATTACGCACTGGACGTCTGCATGAGTAACCAGTGCAATATGGCATGCTCACTACACTTTTTGTTACGCACTGGACATCACCTATTGCATGGGTGGTGCATACCCGCACACTACCTTCAACCTGACTCACAATATACCTTCAATTCACGGCCATACGATGCAGGCTGTGTGGAGCATACATTGGCAAGGGCGTCGTGATTGATGCCGGTGCAAAGGTATGTGCGCAGCTGTCAGTACGCAGTTCATGAAGTTGATGGCTGCGTGTGTATGTGCGCAGCTGTCAGTACGCAGTTCATGCAGTTGATGGCTGTGTGTGTATGTGCGCAGCTGTCAGTACGCAGTTCATGCAGTTGATGCCGGTGCTAAGGTATGTGCGCAGCTGTCAGTACGCAGTTCATGCAGTTGATGGCTGTGTGTGTGTTGGTGTGTGTGTGTGTGTGTCTGTATCGCTTTTGGAGCCAGGATTGGCAGCCTCCTGGACTTGCTTCGTGGGGATCAAAAGACACAGACCGTAGATGCTCAATCACTACGTGACACCAAGTTTTAGAATTGCACATATGCATGGCACATATGCAGGCACAACCCAGCTTAATAAATCAAGAGTAACAGGACTTTCCGAATTACAGGGCTACCTGTACCTATACCCTATACCTATATCTATACGCATACCTATACCTATACCTATGACCTGATCGCACGTGTGCAGGTGTTTCACCTGTTGTTGTTTTCACCTGCACAGTTGTTTCACCTGCTAGTACTCATTGTTCACTGCGCTTGGTGGCTCTCTTTAAATCTATATGTATGCCTATACCTAAACCTATTACCGGATCACAGTTGTTTCACCTGCTAGTACTCATTGTTCACTGCGCTTGGTGGCTCTCTAAAATACTATACGTATATGTACCTACACCTAAACCTATTACCTGATCACATTTTTTCACCTGCTAGTTCTCATTGTTCACTGCGCTTGGTGGCTCTCTAAAATACTATTCGTATACCTATACCTGAACCTATTACCTGATCACAGTTGTTTCACCTGCTAGCACTCATTGTTCACTGCGCTTGGTGGCTCTCTGAAAATCTATACGTATACGTATACCTTTACCTAAACCTACTACCTGATCACAGTTGTTTCACCTGCTAGCACTCATTGTTCACTGCGCTTGGTGGCTCTCTAAAATACTATTCGTATACGTATACCTTTACCTAAACCTATTACCTGATCACAGTTGTTTCACCTGCTAGCACTCATTGTTCACTGCGCTTGGTGGCTCTCTAAAAATCTATACGTATACGTATACCTTTACCTAAACCTACTACCTGATCACAGTTGTTTCACCTGCTAGTACTCAATGTTCACTGCGCTTGGTGGCTCTCTAAAAATCTATACGTATACGTATACCTTTACCTATACCTATCACCAGGTCACAGTTGTTTCACCTGCTAGCACTCATTTTTCACTGCGCTTGGTGGCTCTGGTTGCTTCCATGATCAAGCAATTTAAACCGAATTTCTTTTACCACCTCATCACGCATGTCTACATGAACGTGCATCTCAGCGCATGACCCCTTCCAAGTGAAAACAGTTATCAGACTACACATCTCAATGCATGACCCCTTCCAAATGAAAACAGTAACCCCTTCCAAATGAAAATAATTATCAGACTGCATTTCAGTGCATGACCCCTTCCAAATGAAAACAGTTATCAGACTACGCATCTTAGTGCATGACCCCTTCCAAATGAAAGCAGTAACCCCTTTTAAATGAAAACAGTTATCAGACTACGCATCTCAGTGCATGACCCCTTCCAAATGAAAACAGCAACCCCTTCCAAATGAAAACCGTTATCAGACTACGAATCTCAGTGCATGACTTCTTCCGAATGAAAACAGTAACCAGTGACCCCTTACAATTGAAAACAGTTATCAGACTACGCATCTCAGTGCATGAACCCTTCCAAATGAAAACAGTAACCCCTTCCAAATGAAAATAATTATCAGACTACGCATCTCAGTGCATGACCCCTTCCAAATGAAAACAGTTATCGTCAGACTACGCATCTCAGTGCATGACCCCTTCCCAATGAAAATAATTACCAGACCGCATCTCAGTGCATGAACCCTTCCAAATGAACACAGTTGTCAGACCACGACCTCCTGGCAATAGGGGATGGCTGTGCCATTGACGGAGGAGTCAGACTGCAACCGGCAGTGTATGAATATGGCAACATTGTAGCACAGGTAATAAGCATTGTAGGCAGTGTGTGAGTACGGCAACATTGTAGCATAGGTAAACATTTCTATGGCTTGTCACAAGTGAATGGCAGTGTATGAGTACGGTATAATTGTAGCACAGGAAAATATCTCTATGGCTTGTCACGAGTGAATGGCAGTGCATGAGTACGGTAAAATTGTAGCACGGGTAATTATCTCTAGGCTTGTCACGAGTGAATGGCAGTGTGTGGGTACGGTGACATTGTAGCATAGGTAAACATCGCTATTGCTTGTCACGAGTGAATGGCAGTGTATAATCAACATTGTAGCATTGGTAAATATCTCTAGGCTTGTCATGAGTGAATGGCAGTGCATGAGTACGTTAAAATTGTAGCACAGGTAATCATCTCTATGGCTTGTCACGAGTGAATGGCAGTGCATGAGTACGGTAAGATTGTAGCACAGGTAATCATCTCTATGGCTTGTCACGAGTGAATGGCAGTGCATGAGTACGGTAAGATTGTAGCACAGGTAATTATCTCTATGGCTTGTCACGAGTGAATGGCAGTGTATGAGTACGGTAAAATTGTAGCACAGGAAAATATCTCTATGGCTTGTCACGAGTAAATGATACATCACCCGAAAAAATGACATGACACACTGGCATTTGCCTGAGTGTCATCGTAATTCTTCCTTAACAAAATGGAACAGCATTGGAATAGCTACTGGTTTGTGCTGGCACATTATGCACTGGCTTTTGCCTGAGTGTCATCGTGATTCTTTCCCTAATGAAATGTATCAGCTTTGGAATAGCTGCTAAATTGTGCTGGCACATTATGCACTTGCTTTTCCCTGAGTGTCATCGTGATTCTTTCCCTAACAAAATGTTTCAGGATTGGAATAGCTGGTGGATTGCACTAGCACAATAAGCACTGGCTTTTGCCTGAGTCTCACCGTGATTCATTTCCTAGCAGATTGCAACAGCATTGGAATAGCTGCTGGATTGCACTGGCACAATATGCACAGATATTTCTGACCAGCTTTTCCTTCTAGCATTGAGTCCTTGACACACACAGTGCTTCCAACAACATGTAAACACATAAAACACACAGCGCTTCCAACAACATGTATACACATAAAACACACAGTGCTTTCAACAACATGTATACACATAAAACACACAGAGCTGTCATCAACATGTATACATAAAACTCACAGTGCTTCCAACAACATGTAAACACATAAAACACACAGAGCTGACAGCAACATGTAAACACAAAAAACACACAATGCTTCCAACAACATGCATACACATAAAACACATAATGCTTCCAACAACATGTAAACACATAAAAACACACAGAGCTTCCAGCAACATGCAAACACATAAAACACACAGTGCTGCCAACAACATGCAAACACATAAAAACACACAGTGCTTCCAACAACATGCAAACACATAAATAAAACACACAGAGCTGCCAACAATTCCCCCCTTGACCGCCTGATCTGCCGCCACTGTGCAGCGCATCTCACTGTCTGCGGCATGCTGTGTTGCGTGGGGTTGCTGCATTGCACCCACAACTTATCTTGCTCCTGGAACCTGCCTGCCCCCGCAAACATCCTCCCACGAAGTACCGTACCCACACAACGATCCCGCGCGTCATGTCCTGCTGGTAAGAATTACACAAGGAGTGTATCCACACAATGATCCCGCGCGTCATGTCCTGCTGGTAAGAATTACATAAGGAGTGCATCAAGAATGTGTGTGTTTTTGTGTGTGTGTGTGTAGTTGTGTGTGTGTACTTGTTCTTTGTGGTGGAGGGGATTTACGGTACCCGGTACCAAAGCGGCTCCTTTTCCATAGTTACTGTGGTCAGTGGTTCCCACTGACTGCGTAGGCTTTCTTTTTTAAGAACGTGTGCCAGACACCTCAAACAGCGGCAAAGCAAGGGAAGAACCTTGTTGTCGTTAAGCAGGTTTTGTTGGCCAAGCACGCTTGTTAACGCAATCGCATACAGTAATCTGGATTATGCTTCTCGACACGACCACGTGCTGTGTTTAAAAAGGCTAGTAGGCGCTAGCCTGTTCATTGTTCTCTACATATGTCAGCTTCCCCATGAGGAGACGTATCAAGATTAGAGCAGATCCTCAACTTAGAAATTAGATTAGTGTTGCGATGCACTCATGAGGACTTGCACAGCTGTGTTTGATACAAAAAAGTAAGCACGTTTGAATGCAGTTTCACACGCTTACCTCTCAATCGATCAATTTCATGTGCTTACCTTTCAATGGATCAATTTCACGTGCTTACCTTTCAATGGATCAATTTCACGTGCTTACCTTTCAATAGATCAGTATCACGTGCTTACCTTTCAATGGATCAGTTTCACGTGCTTACCTTTCAATAAATCAGTTTCACGTGCTTACCTTTCAATGGATCAATTTCACGTGCTTACCTTTCAATGGATCAGTTTCACGTGCTTACCTTTCAATGGATCAGTTTCACGTCCTTACCTTTCAATGGATCAGTTTCACGTGCTTACCTTTCAATGGATCAATTTCATGTGCTTACCTTTCAATTGATCAGTTTCACATCTGTTTTGCCTTTTGAGCGAGGGTACTAAGGGTAAACTAATATTACAAAATATCCTCGCAACTCCAACGCCTTTGCTCATTGCAGGAGCTGCTTCCTTTTTATTTATCAACTTTCAGTTTTTTAATTTCGTAGTAGGGAGTTTGCCATCTCCCCTTGACCTATGTACATTGCAGGAGCAGCAGCGCCAGGCAGTGCTGCAACGAGCACACGACTGGAAGCAGAAGCCCTCAGACTACTTTGAGCCTGATCAGAGTGGCTTGAGAGCCGACCACCAAGCCAGTGATGCGCCCTGTTGGGGTCAGGAGCACAAGCGCCTCTGCAGGTAAGCGACTGCAAATTGGTTGCACAATGCGGATATTGATGCGTCCTGCTGAAGTCAGGGGCACAAGCGCTTCTGCAGGTTAGTGACTGCAAATTGGTTGCACAATGCGGGTAAATGTGTCCTGCTGAAGTCAGGGGCACAAGCGCCTATGCAGGTAAGCGACTGCAAATTGGTTGCATACACCTTGTAGATGACTTTCTCCCACCGGCAGTATTAGCGACACCTGCTCGCAGTGGACTCACGTGTACAAACGCAAAAAGCCAATCAAACTACTTAATGCCTCAGAAATAGGTCTTAGATCCTCCATTCGTCTTCAGATCTGGTAGCACACACCGATGTAGTACACAGGTGTATAGGGTTGGCCAGAACCGTATGTTGGCCAGAACCGTCTTTGACCGTATGTTTGGTGATCTCCATGCTGAAATTACCGTATATACACCGGATATATAGGGTTCTGGATGATACCGGTAGCTCCAAGGATTTGGGTGGCTGTGTGCTATGTTTAATAAGCAGGATAGTAGGGATGGATCAAGAAAGGGGAGGTTGCATCAAACCCCTTACAACTCAGGTGTGTAGGCTAAGCCAGTCGATGTTTTATTGCAGTACCTTGAGTTATGCAGTACCTTTAGTACACAGTCGATGTATCAATGCACAGTTGATGTAATAATGCAGTACCTTTAGTAATGCAGTACCTGAAGTACACAGTTGATGTATTAATGCAGTCGATTATTAATGCAGTACCTTTATTAATATACAATACCTTTAGTACACAGTCGACGTATTAATGCACAGCCGATGTAGTAACGCACAGTCGATGTATTAATGCAGTACCTTTAGTAATGCAGTACCTTTAGTACACAGTCGATGTATAAAAGCACAGTCGATGTTTCAATGCAGAATCGACGTATTAATGCAGTACCTTTAGTAACAGTCAATGTACTAATGCACAATCGATGTGCTAATGCACAGTCAATGTATTAATGCAGTACCTTTAGTAATGCAGTACCTTTGTACAGAATTTGTACAGCATTTAGAGGATGAAAATATAGGCTCATGCTGTACTAAGTGTGTGCGGTGCATACATCTACAAGCTTATGACACCAACTGAGCCGCCGCACGCATGTACTGCAGGGCGACTTTTGCAGGACCTTGTCTGGCATTACGATTTTTGATGGGATGGCCACTCCTGCTGATTGTTAAGTTAATCCTCCCAAGCCTACCTTCTCTGGCATTCATTCTGTGAGTGTTCTTTAGATAAGTCTTAGATCAGGCTTAGATAAGTCTGCCTTCTCTGGCATTCATTCTGTGAGTGTTGTTAAGTTGATCCTCCCAAGCCTGCCTTCTCTGGCATTCATTCTGTGAGTGTTCTTTAGATAAGCCTTAGATCAGGCTTAGATAAGTCTATCTTCTCTGGCTTTCATCCTATAAGTGTTCTTTAGATGAGCCTTAGATCAGCCTTAGATAAGCCTGTCTTCTCTGGCTTTCATCCTGTGAGTGTTCTTTAGAACTTTGCAAACCAAGTGCATGGAAATCTCGATTCTGGCTGCTACTTGAGCACTACTTGAGCACTACTTGAGCACTACTTGAGCGCTATTTGAGCACTACTTGAGCACTACTTGAGCACTAGTTGAGCACTACTTGAGAGCTATTTGAGCACTACTTGAGCACTACATGTCAGCAACTCTGCAGAAGAAGTTGGCCGATACGGCCAAGAAGATTATAAAACGTGTATGCTTAGTAATAATATCTAAAACCCGCAGGCTGATACATGAGCGACGTCATATAAGTACCGCCAGATTTGAAACAGCTGTCATGTGCGATCAGTATGAAAAACCTTTGAAGACGATTGCTAAGCTCTTGACGCTCACAACATAAACCGGCACTTATAGGTTGATCCTTCTTTAGTCAAGCTGCTGTCGCACTTATAAGTTGATGCTTTCTTCAGTCAAGCTGCTGTCGCTGCAGTCAAGCTGCTCAGTCAAGCGCTTGACGCTCACAACACAAACCGACACTTATAGGTTGATGCTTTCTTCAGTCAATGGCACAACAAGTTGTAAGCTGATGCTTTCTTCAGTTAACAACAAGAAGATGCCTTCTTTAGTTAGTAGCAGTTGTACATGTTGTAATTTGATGCTTTCTTTGTGTTTTTGTGACTTGATGCTTTTAGTTTACAACAGTTGTACAAGTTGTAAGCTGATGCTTTCTTCAGTCAATGGCACAACACAAACCGGCACTTGTAGGTTGATGCTTTCGTCAGTCAAGCTGCGGGCAAATTCCCAGCTCGAATTGTGGTAAGGAGCTTCACTTGCACTCTTGCATGGACTGTAGAACACATCACAAAGGAAGGGATTTCATGCACAGTAATGAAAGCATAAGTCTGAGGAAGATGGGTCAGATGGTATTCATATGCTGTAGATTGCTTAAGTTTGGATGGTGCTCTATGCGCTCTATGCTCTATGCACATCTGACTGCTGATTCAAAGCAAATTGAGTTATGTTGTCCTGTAGCTAAGATTTAGATGATGCTCTATAAACATCTGACTGCTGATTCAAAGCAAATCGAGTTATGTTGTCTTGTGGCTGTAGGGTGGCAAGCTTTATGGTGCCCCAACGGCTGGTCTACCTAATTGCAGCAGCCATATCACAAAGGGTCCTTGGTAAGAGCTTTTTATATTATCACAAAGGATCCTTGGTAGATGGGTTAATATTACCATTGGTAAGAGCTTATATTATCACAAAGGGTCTTATCAAAAATGGCCCTTGGTAAGTGCTTATTACTAAGCAGTCAGATGGGGGGGAAAGGAGTATTATAAAGCGTATTATCAAGCGTAATATTAAGAGTGTTACTGTGGAGAGTGGTTTCTTGACTGCCTGTGTAGCTGTTCTTTTATTTAAAGTTTTACTCGGGTGTCCATGCAGGTCCACTCCTGTACCTCCTTGGATTGATAGTTACTAAGCGCACAATCCTTGGACGATTCCTGCCTGGACCTCGTGACGCCCCAGGTACGTGATCAGCCGTCTCTTTTGCGTTGTGCGTTGTTTGTGTAATAAATCAGTATACCTAGGCACCATGGAATGTTTGGTTTCATAGCACTTCATGGTGCCTAGGTATACTGATTTATTGATTTAAAAGGGCCGCTGCAGGGTCATCCACCCGCGTTTTGTGGCCATTCTAGATGTACAACAGGTTTTTGGCCACCTTATATATTGCAGCATGTTTCGTGGCCACCAGACCTTGCTTGTGCAACATGTTTTGTGGCCACCTTATGTCTTATGTGTGCAACATTCAGGCAGCACTTGGAAACGCAAGCGGTCTCAGGCACACACTTTTGAGCTTGGAAATAAGATGGGCAGCAAAGCAGAAGTGTACAAACCCTGCAGGTGAGCATAAACGGACTCCAAAAATCTAGCGCAGGCAGTGAAAACTGCAAACAGACTCTAAAAATCTAACGCAGGCAGTGAAAACTGCAAACGGACTCCAAAAATCTAGCGCAGGCAGTGAAAACTGCAAACAGACTCTAAAAATTTAACGCAGGCAGTGGAAACTGTAAACGGACTCTAAAAATCTAACGCAGGCAGTGAAAACTGCTGAGTACTCGCAAAAGTACTCTAGTTCTTGGAGGCGAGTACAACCGAACGTTAGTTAGTACTCTCTTAGCACAGCTTGCGCTGTGCTAACCATCCTTTTTATGCTTGTGCCTTAGATAGTTGGCAGCTTAGTTTTAAGCC
>Ga0307968_1001184_pt1 | contig 20966 bp, 25 predicted proteins | sample OrgLakmetagen650_FD_201834 | JGI IMG/M metagenome (GOLD analysis project Ga0307968, IMG submission 201834) | Saline water microbial communities from Organic Lake, Antarctica - #650 | ecosystem: Environmental > Aquatic > Non-marine Saline and Alkaline > Saline | place: Antarctica: Organic Lake...
CACACACACACACACACACACACACACACACGCACACACACACACACACACACACACACACACACACACATACACTTACACACACACACACATATGCGTACACACATGCACATGCATGCACACGCACGCACACACACACACACTCACACACACATATACACACACAAGCAGACACAAACACACAACACAAACACGCACAATACATACACACATACAACACACACGCTCACGCGCCAATGCACGCCCATGCACTGGCAGTCAAGCGGAGGTACACGCGTTTCGTTACCGCAGGCCACTTGGAGTAGTAGGGAGCAGCAGGGTGCCCTACGTTGTGAGCACTCCTGGTCAGCAACGACTCACACATCCAGGCCAGCGTCGCGTGCTAGTGCGGGCGGGTCCCGGTGCAGATGATGATGACACTAACCCTGACTGGGACAAAGAGATGACCATTTTCAACAAGCGTGAGTGCTCCTGGCTGTTTTGGAGCTATGATGCCTAATTGTGTTTGTCAAGGCACTGCGTTAAGTGAAGTACAAATGCTACCTCAAAGACCTGTGTGTGTACTGTTGTTGCTGCTTGCTGATCTCGTGTGTGTGTCTTGAGTATATGCGCCTGTGTGTGTGCCTGCCTGTGTGTGTGCGAGTGTGCGTCTGCATGTATGTGAGTGTGTGTATGTGTGTGAGTCTGTGTAAGTGTATGTCTTTGTGTGTGTGAGTTCTTGTGTTCCTGTGTGTATATGAGTCTGTGTGAGTGAATGTGTGTATGTGTGTGTGCGAGTTTGTATGTGTGCGAGTGTATGTGAGTCCGTGTGTGTGAGTCTGTGTGAGTCTGTGTGAGTCTGTGTGTGATGTGTTATTTATAGCACAAAGGGGTTCAGAGGAGTGTTTCATTCCTTGTTAAAATTTGTGTTTGTATGTGTGTGTGTTCTGTGTGTGTATGTGTGTGTTTGTGCCTTTGCGTCACTCGTGGAAAGTTTTCTGTGTATTTACGTGCGGGTGCGTGTGTCTGAGTGTATGTGACGTGTTTGTTTGTGCGTGTATACACTGTGTTTTGTGTAAATGTGTGTGTACTGTGCATGTGATTACTGTGTTGTGAGTTGTGTGTGTATGTATGTGTGTGTGTACATATGTGTGTGTATTAGGATATAGGGGTGCATGCAATGTGTGTCAGCGTATGTGTGTCTGTTTGTGTATACACCCTAACGCGTGCGAGCCTCAGTTAAGAAAGTACCATGGCGAGCGTCATGAACGTGCGTGTATTCCACCCACTGGTCACAATTGATGACATGGGATGCCAGTCTGGTGTCAGGGTGGCGAGAATGACACTACCTGTCACTGCACACGTGTGCCTGTGTGCATACTTGTGTACGCGCTGTTGTGAGGAGATGTAGTACATGTGTGTTTCCTGTGCGTGTGTGCAAACGCTCTTGTGTGTTTGTATTTGTGCGTGTGTTCTTGTGTGAGTGAGTGTGTGTGTTCCTGTGCGCTTGTGCGTGTGCGCGAACGCTTGTATGTGTGTGTGCGTGTGTGTGTGAAAGTGTGTGTGCATGTGTATTTGTGTGTGTTCCTGTGTGTGTTCCTGTGCGTGTTGGAGGAAGTGTTTCTGCAAGAAGCACAGCATTACTCTTGACAGACACTCAAAAGCAATGGTGCATTTGTAATGCATGATTATTCCCTCGTTTTTGGCCTCCAAGATTGCGCGTGTGGCGTCTGGTTTGCGTGGTTTTGCACCTGTGCTCAATTGACGCGCTTGCACGCAAGGACCCTGAAATTGTCCGCTCCCCCTCCTCCCACTCGCCCTAGGGCATGTTTTTGGTTGTCAGGAACACACACAAAGCGTCGGTTTTGCGTCACTTGGCCTGTGTGTGTATCGATGGCATCCTCAATTACAGCACGCACAGCATGGTGCTCAGAACGGCCTGCACAAGCACGATGGACGCGTAGCACACATTTCACCCCATGTTTCCGACTCCCAGGAGTGTTCTGTGGCGGTTGTTGTTTTATCTGGTTTCACTCTTGAAAAGCCATGTTTACACTCAGCTTGCACCCCAGCAGATCAAACCGCCACTGCCTGAATCAGCACAAACTCAGGAGCAGCGTGGTGTGCTCTGTCTACATTTTAAAGCTTTGTACAGTGTGCAATGTAAAACGGAGGGTGAGCATGGGGATCCCATGGACATGTGCTCACGTAAAACACCACTTTTTCAACAGGCACATGGCGCCTGGCAGGCAGGCTGCATCACACTTCGCGGTTGTGCTGTTGTGTGCCTGACCCTCAGATTTCCCATTGCTCTTTGATCTGCATCTCTACTTCTCCTGACCGGAGTTCATGCACCGTGTGCGCAGGTATCTCAGCTCCAAACCAGCTGGAGACGCTCAGAAAGCTGGAGGGCACCGTAGATGTGGGCAAGGTAATTCATTTTTTGTCGGCAATGTAGATGTGGGCAAGGCACTGTAGATGTGGGCCGAACTATTAGCAGTGATGCAGGCACTGCAGCCACTGCAGCCACCTCTCACATCTATGTAGGAAAAGAAGCCACTCGTAGCATAAGATCTGTATAACTTTAAGCTTTAAGTACCTAGTGAGGAATACTGTGTGCCTCCAAATGGCATATTCAAGCACGACGCAGACGCCAAAAGGCGTACCTGATGCAGGTTTCTACGTGCTACGCTGAAGTGTGCTTAGTATAAAAGTCAACCTCTGCGTGCGATGCCTAATTGGTTCATTTCTACGTGCTATGCCGGGCTGACCCATTATGCTGAATTGGTACGTTTCTATTGCTATGCTGATCTAAATATTTTTAGGTTTTATGCATTAGGTCAATTGTATGACTGATCACGACTTGACACATCAGGAGCTCCTTAATTTCTCTCTTTTAATTTGCAAGGATGCAAGGATAAGATCCTACGCAAGCGACAGCTCAGCTGTTCCTCATAATGAATCCAGATAATAAGGCATTGGGATTGCTGCTGTGGTGCAGTTGGACACACGCTTCTGTAAGGACTCGTGCTCTGTACCTGCACTGCGACAATTGTGTTGTAACATGCAATGGCTCTCTGCCGTGCTTGCTTAATTGACTAGATGCCATGCAGACGTCCTCGTGTGTCTTGCTCCTTCAACGCGCTGCATTGGCAGCGACGACAGGGAAAAACCCTTGTCTGTGCCGTCATGCCTCTACCTGTCAGGTGGTGTACATGGAAGACAACCTAGCCATTCTCATAGCCATTCTGATAGCCATTCTGATAGCCATTCTGATAGCCAATCTAATGTCTTCCTGTCAGGTGGTGTACATGGAAGACAACCTAGCCATTCTGAGCGGCCTCAACTTGGATGCACCCCTTGGCACCAAGATTGCTTTCGTCACGGGAGGGACAGGGTGAGTTTGTGCAGCACTTGATGCCCCAAGTAAATGACCGGGAGGGCGTGAACAAAAGGGGAGGGCATTAACAACACCGGGAGGGCATTAACAAGTAGGGAGGGCATTAACAACACCTGGAGGGCATAGACCATTAGGAAGGCACAACCTCCATTTGCTTGCCATCTCCTACTTTTTCCCCCTCTGTGTTGGGGATTGAAGCCCAAGGTAAACATGCCAATGACTGCCCGTGCTGCTTTGCCATTCCCATGTCGCCAGATCCTTGTTCTGATGTGATGTACCCCTAAAAGGGTACCTAGGTCACATTTGCCACTGCAGACACAGGGCTGAGCGACCTTGTACACGCATGCAGCGCTGTGCGTGCTTTTATTTGCGATGCTGAAAGCCATGGTATGATACATGTGATCTGAACACGGGGGCTGCATGGGCATGCGCAATGCCTTGTGTTAGCCTTGTGTTTTAGTATCATCTTTGTTGTAGTCACCAATTCTTTGCCGCCACGCCTATTGCATTGCTAGCAAATTAAAATGCACTTCTGTCCGCTGGAGCCAAAAGTGAGGAACGCTGCGCCTCCTGTTGTTATTAGAAGATAGATACATGGATACCCAAAGTACCAGGTCAATCCCTTGCCATTGTCGATGCCAATATCTGTCGCCGCACCTGTGGCATCGCCCCGCAAGTAAGACTGCATTCTGTCCGCTGAAAGCAGCAGAGGGTGAACAACGTAAACTATGCCTTCGGTAGCTCGTTGCCATTGTGCTTGGTCCGTGCTCGGTCCACTAAGCGGACCTCTTTAAGGCCATGGTTTTCATACAGAGCTGACATTCGAAGTAAATTCTGCTGCCTTATTTTGACGCACTCAACACGTGCGTGGCGTGGTGTTGCCTCAAAAAATGCCTGGGTTTGTTCATTAGGGCGCTTCCTGCTTCTTAAGTGAGGACCTTCTTCTGTAGGGTTAACCCTTTAATCTGCACTGTGTACAGCCGAGCTGCAGGGATGTCCACCGATACAGTGTCTCTCACTCATAAGCTGCTAGGAGCACATACAAATAAACGGAAGCGCTGACCCAGACTGCTTCATACCCAGAAATGTTTCCAGGCCCCGTAAAATGTACTTTACCTCCTCCCAGCTACATGCTCGATTGCAGTGGCAACTCGCCAGTGGCAACTATCCTGTGGCTTTTCTCCTGACCCAGACTGCTTCCAAAGGTGTTATGAGGAGGGCATTCAACCCCCCTCCCCTGCTGCGTGCTCATTTGCAGTGCCCTCCTGTGGCACCGCTCCGAAAACCTTGCCTTTGTTTTGGTCCTGGGGGGGGAGGCTGACATCACACTGGGCACCCACGCTTCTTGCATCATCAAGGGCGTCCTGCAGGTGAGTGTGCCAAGGGATCACACACACACACACGCACACGCACACACACACAATGTATACACACAATAGACACAATACACACACAAATATGCACAAGCATGTACACACGCCAAGGCATGCGCGTTTACACTTGGAGTTGTGTGAGTCTGACACCATATCGGGCATCCACGCTTCTTGAGTTAACGAGGGCGTGCTGCAGAAGGACCTCCTCCCCAAGCGTTTGAGATGTGTGATGAGAGGCACAGAAGAGGTGCTTTTAAACAGTCAGTTACGACCAGATGAAAAGGAAGATGTCACTTGGCTAAGCAAAGGAGTGTCCTCTTGTTTTGGCCTTTCCGTGCCCTTCCCTTGCTTTCTCTTAATCTATTTTCTGGCGTTAGAATTAGTCGTGTAAGTGTGCACAAAGCCAGTGGATAAGGCACAGGGTCTCCTAGTCTCTCCTAGGAAGACTCTCTTGGTCGTCTTCTCCTACTTACTTCCTTGCTCAAAGAGTGCATCTCAGTCAGCATCCATTTGTTTACGCTGAATTGCTCAAAAGTGGACGAGGCAAAGGGCCCTTTGCCATTTCCCCTGCTCCTGTTCTCAAAGTGTATCTTTTCATTCACATCCATCCGTCCACATTACACCATCCACACAAACATACACTGACACTTACACACACACACATATATATATATACATACACACACACAAAGTGTGGAACAGGCACATGCCTATCGGTCATCTTCCCCTGTTCCCATGCTGACAGCTCTAGCTGCTCTCAACATTGTTCACACAGGTGGTGGACGAGGCGCAGGGCCCTGCCACCAAGAAAGAGTTTGAGCTGTTTGAGTCCCCTGCAGGGGCTAGCGTGTTTGGAGGGGTGTCGGACTTTCTAGGCATGAGCAGGATTCCTGACACTGCTGAAACAAACCAAGGCGTGAGGCCCAACATGGGAAGGCCGCTGCCTTTATTAAACCAGCAGGTGAGCTGCTGCTGTGTGTGTGTGCGCGCGTGGTTGTGTGTGTGCGGTCGTGCTGTGATTGAAACATTGCAGGGAGGCTTGGGCCAATGCCTTTCTTAAATAAGTTTAAAAGCTGTTGTGTGTGTGATCGTATGTCTGTCTGTAGGCATTAGTGCATACCCTACAGTATACGGCCTTAAATGGCTGCCTTTGTTGCACCCAGCAGGTGAACCGTTTGTGCGTGTGTTTGTGCTGTGATTGATGTAAAGCAGACACGAAACCTCTTATCTTCTCAGCTGATAATGTCCCACTTATGATAAACCAACACTTTGAGTGAAGCTTATAGTGTGGCAGCTCCTTGAGGGACAGTACGTTGCGCAGGCAGCTCACCGCTCCCCTAGTAAGATGCTGCGTCTGTCATGGCTTTGCACGCTTCCCCCGTGCTCACACATTGGCAGCTGCTGCTGCTGTCCTTTGCCTGTATGCTTTTGCAGTGGCACACACATACACATACGCACTCACGCACGCATACACACACACGCACACACACGCACGCACATACACACATACACACACACGCACGCAAGTACGCACACACACACGCACACTACATACACATACACTACAGGTGGGCATGATGGCCCGTGAGCAAGTCACTGAACCCTTACTCACAGGTAAGTTTTGCTGGAATTGAGCTTTGTGTGCAACTAAATCCAGCGCTGTGTCTATTGAACCATAGCTTGTGGGATGGCCAGACCACTGTACAGAGGTATGCACATGTGCATGCCTGGCATGGGGGTTCCAAAAACACCTCCAGGCTTGGTTACCTAAAGCCATGACGCCTCAGCTGCACTGAACTCTGCAGCATGTGTCTACAGTTTGATCAATATCGTGCACATTTCAATATAGGTGCCCATGCACGTGCGGTCATCCTCATTCGTTTGGCTGGAAATCCTCATTACTAGAGTGACTTCATTGGATATCACCTGCAAGTTCAAAGGCGCTATATGTGCTCCTGTGAACCCAAACTACAAATTCCGTATGTAGATTAATATATCACTGCCGTAAATATTAACGTTTATAGGGGGGGCAGTGATCAAATTAAACCTTGTAAGATATTTATTTTACACAATTTTCCAGATGTTGCATGGATTTTGGGTGGGGCGGTGATGGCTTTTTTGTAAAATATTTATTTATTTTTGAAAGGGAGGGCGGTGAGTACTTGTACATACGGTACTCGTATTGCTCCTCTTTGCCCTTCACATTCAATTTCATTCGCTCAATGAGCACGACCTGGCCTGATCGCAATCTGCAGGCGTCAAGGCACTAGATGTGCTCACCCCTGTGGGTCGCGGCTCCAGCATGCTCATCATCGGCCGCAGTGGGGCAGGCATGGATGCGGTGCTAGAGGATGCCATTTTGGGGCAAAGCGGCACAGGTGTGTGTGTGTGTGTGTGTGTCTGCATGTATGTGCGTGCGTGCGTGCGTGTGTAGTGTGTGTTTGTGCCTATGTATGTGCGTTTGTGTGTGTGTGTTGCACTTGTTTTGTTTCATCTTCATTCTTGCCTCGTGGTGGTGGTCATGGTGCTGCACGCACTTCACTTGCGCCTTGTGCCTGAATGTATGCGCGCTTGATACAGTGTGGGAATGCAAGGGGACAGAATGGCCATCAAAGACGCCCACAACAAACGCAACCCATGCAGGCTTCCCAGGCTCTCCAAAACATTACGTGGAAGAGCAGACAGTAGTCCTGGTCTCGAGTTTTAAAGTCCAAAACACGGCTCAAACTTGCTATTTCTCTTCCAGGCGTGCTGTGTGTGCTGGCCAGCATCAACCGCACCAAAGCACAGTTAGCACAGCTGGCTTCCCGGCTGGAGGCAGCAGGGGCTCTCGGTCATACAGCTATTGTAGCTGCGGAGCCTGACGCTCCTTTGGGAAAGAAGTATGCCACCATGTGCTCTGCGTATGCCATCGGAGGTGCGCAGCACTACTGGACCCTCCCTTGTGTGGTACTTGCCTGCGTGCGTGTTTGTTTGTTTGTTTGTTTTGGGGTAGTTGGGTGAGTGCATGTCAGTGCACACAGTTTGGGTCAAATGTGCAAATGTGTGTGTCATTGAAGTGGGCTGCACTGCTGAATGCCCCCCTGTGTACTGCCTGTGTGTGCGTGTTTGTTTGGGTTGGTGGGTGGGTGCATGTTGTAGTCGTGGTTAAGGTGAACACGTGCGCCAATGGGAGTGGGCTGCACTGCTGAACGACCCCTGAGAGTTGGCTGTTTGTATGAGTGTATGGGTGGATGGGTGCATGGAGTTTGTTTGAGTGCTGATTGTGCCAGATGCGTATGCCATAATGACTTTTGTTGTTGGCACGCTCTTGTGTGTTGTTGCCATCTCTCTGTACTCTGATGTGCCCTTCTTAACACACTCACTTTTGTATGCACTGCTTGTCAGGAAAGTACTCTCCCTGTGCATTGCCTCGGTGTGCGTGTTTATTTCAGTTGGCTGTGCTAACCCTCTTTTATGCAGAGCGTGTGCGTGACAATGGTGGTCACGCGTTGGTCCTCCTGGATGACATCTCCCCCCTGGCTAGTGCTTGGGGCATCTTGGCTTTGCATGGCTTAGGCTCTTTGGGCCAAGAAGTGGTACGTACATAGAGTGCTGCTTATTCACCCGCCCTGGGTCTGCCATGCCCTAGGTCTGCCATGGATTGAGTATCCCTGGCTCTGCCTTGGAAATGGATGAAGCCATTTCCATCTCTGCCATGCAAATAAAGAATGTGACCCTGGCTCTGCTGCGTAGTTGGTTTTATGTTTCTAGCCCTGCCATGAGAATGGAAAAGGCTCTGCTGTGGAGAGTGGACAATGCTTTTTTTAGCTCCTTTCAGGGACGTTTTGGGACACCTTTTCAAAAAAGGGTGGGAGCTGAAACTCCATGCTGGCTGTTTTGTTTGCACCTGCCAGACAGTGGACGCCTGCCAAACAGTGGACGAAGCGCAAGTGCAGAGCTTTTATGCGCGTTTCAATACATGTGTAGGACATGTTTCAATACACATGTAGGACACGTTTCAATACACTTGTAGGACACGTTTCAAAAAAGAATGTGAACACGTTCCAATACACGCGTGGAACACGTTTCAATACACATGTAGGACACGTTTCAATACACATGTAAAACACGTTTGCCGCAGCTTCAACACAGCTTTGTGTGTTTTAGTGCTGGGTTTCACGTATTTCTGCTGTGTTGTAGTGCTGAGCTTCACGTAGACATATACCACGCAGGACTGCAGAGCCAATGCTGCTCACATATTGTCCTACTCACCGCTATAAAGGGAGCCTCTTCCTCTCTAACAACCCATGTGCGTTAAAGGGGAACAGATTGTCTACGCCGCTTGTGCCGGTAATCACTTTGGGTCTGGCTCCCCTGCATCATACTCATAGCAGAACTACAGCTGCATTTCATTCTTCGGCCTGTGTGCACACAAACATACCCACAGGCTTTTGAGAGCCCTTTCAAAAGGCTCAGAGGCATGACGCTGCCCTTCCTTGAGCATCATTTGCCCTTCATGTCCTATGCTGCTCTACCTGCACGTCGCCCTTCCTTGAGCATCATTTGCCCTACATGTCCTATGTTGCGCTACATGTCCTACGTTGCTCTACCTGCACGTCACCCTTCCTTGAGCATCATTTGCCCTACATGTCCTATGCTGCTCTACATGTCCTATGTTACTCTACCTGCACGTCGCCCTTTCTTGAGCATCGTTTGCCCTACATGTCCTATGCTGCTCTACCTACTATTCTCTGCAGGCCCGTGCCTGTTTCCTTAATCACTGTTCGATCGCCTATTGTGCAATTCTTTTGCGACTCCTATGTCGCTGTGTCACTCTCTCTGCAGGCGCGCGAGGGCCTTATCAAAGACCCCCAGGGCCGCGACATCGCCCTACCCTCTCCCAAGAGCGACGAGGAGCTGGTGGACTACGAGGGCATGCTCATCAGTGGTGCAGTGGCACAGAGACGAGGGTGAGCGGTGCGATACTCTCAACTCTCAGCGTGGCACCGTGTCCTCGTATCTACAAACTCCTCCTGCACATGAAACTGCTGCTTAGGGAGAGGCTGAGCGGTGCAATACTCTCAGCTCTCAGCGTGGCACTGTGTTCTCCTATCTATAAACTCCTGCACACGAAACCGCTGTCTGAGAACGGCAAGGAGCTGGTGCCTTTTTTGAGAGTGTGCGTGTTCTTCATGCTCTTGTAGGTGCCATGTTGGTCTGTTTGTTTGTGTGTGTATGTGTGTGCGTGTGTGTGTAGTGCAGTGCCTGCATCCTTAAGTACGGAGTTTTAAGCAAAGCAGGGGTGCATGTTGTTCATGTTGTGCAGCATCTTGTCCACGCTGCCTCTGCATAGTATCACTAATTGTGCACCATCCCCTCTTGCACTAGCATGTCCATGAGTGTACCCCCATGCACTTTATTGTGGCTCGTCACGAGCACACTGCTTTTATTCCATGCTGTGTTCACCCCAAGCTGTTTTGTTGTTGCTAAACCTGAGGGTGATCATAAGGCAGGGAGTCGAGACAGAGCAGCTCCCCACATGCAAATGGTCCTTTTCTGCAAGTGTGCGGTCCATCAGTGTGTTACTTTTCACGATGGTATGCTAGGAACGATTCTTCTCCACGGTGTTCCATTGAGGGAAGAAGGGAGGAATCTTACAACTTTGTGCCTGTGCTTTACAACCCAAAATAAGAACCCACAGGGAGGACCCATGTCTGAGGAACCCAGAATGACAGCATGTCCTCTGTTATGCTCTTTGTGACTATATGTGTTGTTGCATACACAAACACACACACGCGACTGCATGCGTGCAGCTTCTTCTCCACGCTGTTCCTGCGTGCGGCCAAGATGAGTCGAAACCTCGGAGGAGGCTCCCTCAGTGCGCTGCTGGTGGTGCCTGGGTCGCCTGCCACAGGTAGAAAGGGCGGCAGAATAAACAATGCACGCAGGCATTGAAAGCACTCTGACAGATGGAAACCCTCATTGCGCTGCTGCTGGTCAGTGCACTGCTGCTGCTGCTAATCAGTGCACTGCTGCTGCTGGTGCTGCTGGTCAGTGCACTGCTGCTACTGCTGGTCAGTGCACTGCTGCTACTGCTGGTCAGTGCACTGCTGCTGCTGCTGGTCAGTGCACTGCTGCTACTGCTGGTCAGTGCACTGCTGCTACTGCTGGTCAGTGCACTGCTGCTGCTGGTGATGCTGGTCAGTGCACTGTTGCTGCTGGTGATGCTGCTGCTGCTGCTAGTGATGCTGGTCAGTGCACTGCACTGCTGGTAGTCAGTGCACTGCTGCTGCGGGTGCCTGCGTCAGACCCGCCACAGGCAGAGACGATGAAAGATGGGACAGGGACATTGTGACATTGTGCAGGCAATGAAAAGCACTCTGACAGATAGAGGATACGGTCCCTTCTTTCTGGAGTGTAAGGCTTTTAGCAGGCAGTGCGCGTTTCGGTAATAATGCAGATTGTTTTTTAACCCATCACTGCACGCCACAGGTATTGGAAAATAAAATAAATAATGACGCAAGGGGGGTTATATTGTCATTCTTGAGTCGCCTGCCCTAGGTGGGAACAATTTTAGGAGGAGCAAAGGGCAAAAAACATGGGAGACAAATGGATAAGATGTGCCATGGTTTATTGAGCACCATCACCTGAAAAAAGGAAAGTGATTGTGTCTGTGTGCGCCTATGTGTGCGTGCATGTGCCTGTGCATAGTGTGATCAGTTTCAGTATACCGTTCGTTTACGATCACTTCGTGACCAAACTTATATTTAATTAAATTTTCGATCTCAATTCGTGAGGGGGTCTGGGGATTAATTTTTGAGTTCGAGGGCATTTTGGGAGGCCCTGTCGGGAATTACTTATTGAGTTCAAGAGCCCTCCTGTGAATGCTGCCCGTGCACTGCTACTGCTGTTTGTTATGGCTGAAGCTGTGGCTGAGGCTGAAGCTGTGGCTGAGGCTGAAGCTGTGGCTGAGGCTGTGGCTGAGGCTGAGGCTGAAGCTGTGGCTGATGCTGCACAGTGATGCTGCACAGCTTCTCACGGTCCCGCTGCAGAGCAGCCAGCCTTTCAGCTGGGGACAGGGGCTTCAAGAACCCGGCCAGGGAGTTCACACTGGCGCGCTTGGAGCTCATTTTGAAATGCCCTCAAAAACACTATAAATAATTATTCAATTTATCGCTTCGAAGTCAGTTCGGAGAGGCCTCCAAGAATTGATAAAAAATTTCGTTTTCTGGCCAAATAATTTATTGAATTCCAAAGTGATCGTAAACAAACGGTATAAAAAATCAGAAAAGAGGTTGAAATAGATATAATTGATATAGATATAGTGCCTGGGTCAGCTGCATCAGACTCTGTACACCTCCTGGTACAAGTCACTTGTACCACGATTTTTGCCACAGGGATGGTGCTTGTAGTATCCGTTACATGTATTTTGCTGCCACTGTACCATGTATTTTGCCGCCGCATGTACTTTGCCACCATGTATGGTGCTTGTAATATCCGTCACATGTACTTTGCCGCCACTGTTCTGGCTTGTGCCGTAATATCCGGTACAGTACTGCAAAGGAGAATGTAGGTATTATGTTGCTGATTATTGCCCAGGGCATAAATAGGTAATGCACATGCAGACGGTGGCCACCGTTTTAATGAAGCACGAATGACGGAGAGTATGATCTGGCCCAAAATCTATACTTCCACGGGCACAAACGCTTGAAAATTAGCGCATATGCCAAGAGGAAGCGTAACCTGCTGATAAATGATAAATTTGTTCAGTGCTCCCACGCATGCCTCTTTATATAACTCGCTTTACATGCCAACAGTTTCATCTATGTTTCCCCCAACCAAAGCTGAGCGCCATTTTTATTCATTATTGATGTCCTACACAACTGAGCTTAATCCCTCAACAGCCCATGCAACAGGCCATTCCTCTCCTCACTTGCACTTACATCATCCTGGTTTTGCCATACAGGCCTCTGTACGATTGAACAAATGCAAGATTGCATAACATTTTATTCTCTGACCACCCAAGCTACATCATCCAAATCGCTTTTATCTTTGCCCTGTCCCACAGGCCAAATGAAGCGCATCGACATGGACAAGTATAAGACCCTGAGCGAGGCACAGAAGGAAAAGATGAAGGTGAGAGGACAAAAGTCGATTTGTCTAAGAGGCAGAGGTAGATGGAAGGCTGCAGATCTAGTAACATAACATAGCAGGAGAGGAGAGGAGAGGAGAGGAGAGGAGGAAATAGGTGGAGCACGTGTTTGAAGGGGCAGAGATGGCACAAAAGCTTAGGTTCAGGATCCAGGCAGTTCATCCCTGTAGCAGAGCACAGAAGACAAAGATGGTGGAAGAGGGGAAATGTTGGTTCACCTTGTCGGCACCTGGGTCACACTGCAAGGCAAACGAGGAGGATTTCTAATGAGACAGCACGATAGAGAACACGGCTCCAGGGTTAATGTGCTAAGGCTATCTACAAAGGCAGATAGAACGGAGGACAGAAGATGTGTATTAGATGTCAGACCGGAATGGATGTTTCTACTTATTTTGCTACTTTAGGCAGACGTAACAGGACAGCTGAGGTGTGCTTAAAACTCAGCAGATTTTTACACCAGCTGGAAATTCAGCGAGATCAGAGGGTGTTAATTGGTTCTTTTGCAGCTTTTAGGATGATTACAAGCAACACGTTGATCAAAGCGTAAATGTCAGCATCCAATCAGCAATATTAGCAGCTCCTAAAGAACGCACAACAACTGCTGGCTGTCCCCATGAATAGCCCACCCCTTAGCAAGTCATTAAGCCTAAATTAGCCATAACTTCCCACCACTTCACCACCTGAACTTGTGTGTAGAACTGCAAAACAATTAAACAGATTCCGACCAGGCCACCGATTGGCCCCATTTACATTTTTTATTTGTACCCCGCAACTCTGAGAGCAAAAACCAGGCTGAAACTCAAAGCGGGTATGGAGCTACAAATTTTCTCTTTTTCCCCTGTGTCCCTTGTGTGAGTGCCTCCCATTCGCCGGCATTCCCAGTACCCCTGCCCCGAATTCAACATTGCAGCATTGTTATAATTCATTTATAATGCTTGTATCCTGGAGCAGAGATCGATCAGGGCAATTTGAGAATTGCACCTTTTTCCTGCCAAAGTGGGTGCAACACACGCACCGGGCCCCACACAGCCCCCCAGAATGCTGAATTTCCAGTAATTGTCAATGTTTAAGATAAAACATTAAGTATCTTGCATTCAGATGAGGTATAGAGGGCTTTGAATTGGGTAGAGAGCTAAGTGAGACCGGTTTGGGGGGCTTGTTCATGGGGACAGCCTGCTAAATGTCACCTGAAATGCATGTCTTTCACGTGGAGGGCCACTCTCAATCACCCAAGAACAAAATACCCTTGCTCCTTTCTTAAGCTAGTGGTTCACTTGCGAGCAGGAAGAGAGCCTAGGCCATTGCTAGCACAACACCTCTGACCCTGCTCCTATTGACTCTGACCTTTGCTGGGCCATTGCTGCAGCACGACACCTCTGACCCTGCTGGCAATCTGGGGGCGTAGGAAACTACTGACCCTGAACTTAGCAAAAAAGTGTCTGACCTTGCTCCTGCTCCTGCGCGTCACCTGGATTGTGTGTTGTGCGTGCGTAGGTATTCATTTATGATTCCCGCTTATTGCATGATCTCAGCGTTGTACCTACATAGTGTGTTTCTGTTGCCTGCACAATTATGTAGTAGTCAATGCATTGATGACGCTGTCCAGAAAACATGCAACCTTGCCCACGCAGGCTGCCCTTGAGAAAAAGATGGCGCTAGAGCTTGCTGTGCAAGACAGCCAGCTACAAGAGGGGGAGATCACAACGGAGCTGGTAGAGGAGTATATCAGTATCTCAGACGGCCAGGTGGGTACATAGGACATAGGTAGGGTTGGCCAAAACGCCAGAACCGTATAAATTCGCCGCATATGACTGTATGTCAGATGAAATCCCTGCAAGAAATACCGTATATACACCGTATATATACGGTTCTGGCCAACCTTAGACATAGGACATAGGACAAAGGAGCATGCAAGGAACAGAGAAGCACGCTGATCCAGATCCAAGGAGAGGAAGGAAGGAGGGAAAGGGCTTTCCAGGTGGCCAGCTGTTGTGTAAGTCCTCATGGTTTTGTGGAGGGGAATTGTTCATAATTTCGTTTTTAGCAAGTAGTGGACCAGCTAGGGTAATAGGTAAAATAAGGATAGAACGCCAAGTTCTCTCTCCTTTGTTTTGTTCTTGGCACCTCCTTGGAGCCATTTTCTTTCTCCCCCTCTCCATAACGAGACAAGGTACTGAAGTTATAGTCCAGCTGCCTACACAAAGATAAAGACTGTGCAGGCAACGAAGCCACCCCTGCGTAGTTAGTTCGCATTGATCATGTCGTACAAGCCAAGGACAAGAACAAGCTGCTGCCAGTCTTCATACCTGATCAATACCAGGCACCATAGCTCTATGACTGCTTGAAAAGCCATTGCCTTCCATCCACTTACAGCTGATGATGGGGCCCATCTTCACGACCACCACAATGTTAGATCAATCCCTTTCACATCACTTTTCATTCGTGTCTCTGCCTTTTGTCCACCCGCAACTTGTGCCCTAGTTTCCCCCCCTATCCATGAGCACCTCATGAATAAGCCAACCTTATTTCACGCAGTACCAATCTGACTATTAGCACCCTGCCATCCGCACCTGCAGCTGGTGTTGGAGCCGCCCTCCACCAGCAGCTCCACCGCCAGCAGCAACGGTGCCGTGTACCGCCCCAACTTTCGCCTCAGCATAACACGGATAGGAAACAGGGCGTACCCCCGTGCCCTAGACAACCTAGCCAATAGGATCAGGCTGGGATTAGTGCAAGCAGACGACGCACGCAAGTGGGTGCGCTTGTTTTGTATGATTGATGCATGATGCACCTTGTTACCAACTGCTGCTCCTAGTTTATGCGGTTGTAATTGTGACCAGTGTGATTCAAGGCTGTCGTTCTCGACCAAGGGTCATTGCAAGTGATCATTCACGCAAGTGGTATGTGTGTGTGCCTGTCGTTATGCATGCTCTTGCTGAACCCTCAAAATCATTTTCCATTGTCATTGCATGTGTCCGGTCGTGCCAAGAGGTACATATGTCAGGGATGACGACACGGCATCTTGCTCAAAAGATGGTGATGATGGAACTGTTTCCTTCTGTGTTGTACTGGTCAAGACTCATGCTAGTGCTAGCTTTCAAGGCACCTTGAAACCCTTCCCAGAAAGGGACAACAGGATAAAACACTCTGAACAAGGAATGGGACGTACAATAACCACACAGTCAACAATGTGAATGATTAATTACACCCTGTTACCTGTTTCATGATTAAGTATTACAGTACAGCCAAACCGGATCTTTATTATGGCTGCTTCTACGAGTGAACTTGCACCCATGCAGCTTTTCTGCAGCCATAGTCAATCATAACTAGACTGTAAATCCCGAGTCTCCTTTGTATGTACGTTTGTTCACTCGCACAGGTTTTCTGCAGCAAACGATGCCCGGTCAGCTAAGGAGGAGGCCTTGAGTCAACGCCTGGAGGCTGCTTTACTGCAGCGACCAGGCAGCCCTGCCTCCTTGGAGGAGCAGGTGTGTTATCAGCCTCTTTCCGATAGTCAAGTGACGAGGTCGTCCTGTGGGGTTATGCTGCTTTGCTGCAACGGTCTGGTGGTCACGTTTTCTTAAAATTAGGTATGTGGGTATGTTTGAACTGAAACCCGTGTTTCCTATTTGTTTGTTCTGCATGTGCAACTTCCTGTCTCTCACATCATTGGCACTTAGTTACTGACAGCTCTTACCTTTCATACATGCACACACATCACACACACGCATGCATGCATGCATGCATGCATGCACAGGCACAATTACCTGCACCGCCTCCTCCCTTTCTGTTAAAAAGCTCTTTGCCATCCCCTCGCAATACCACTCAGCTATTTTACTTGTGCATGTATTTGCGCTTTTTTACGTACAGGTTGTAACGCTTCTGGCAGTACAGTTAGGATTCACAGATGACGTGTCGCCTGACAGCATGACCACCTTCACCTCCAAAGCATACAGCTTTGTCCAAGCAGCAGCGCCACAGGTTTGTTCAGCAATGTTTGCCGTGTGCTTCTACGTCGCCCTTAAGAGAGGAGGCCCTTACATGTGGGACAAAGTATCATCCATAAAATATCTCAAATTTTAAGTAGGAAGCGCAGTCCTTCTCCTTCTCAGTGTATGCTCAGTGTATTGCCTTTCCTCCTATTACACAGGCCTTGGAAGAGATCCGCAGCACCCAGATGTTAACGGCAGCAGCTGAACTGGCTATACAAGACGCTTTGAAAGATCTCAAAAGTGCAGTGAAGCCCTGATTTGCATGCAACTGGGTTGGTTCCTGGTTGAGTTTCTGGTTGTGTTCGTGCAAGGTCTACTAACAGCTTGCGTGTCAGGCGTGTCGAGCACTAGACATGTAAATTTGGAACGCAAGGCAATGGTTTTAATTGCTTCTGGAATTTACAGGGAAACAGATTGCCCTCAGGCTATCAAAACTTCTACAGGTCCAAGTTTGCAACAGCATGGTGGTGAACTTCCCTTTCTGAGCTATATCATGATGATCATAATGTGGTGCCTTCACTGCCAAAACTGCTGTGCATCAGCTTTAGCACATTTTGCTGCTGGAATTGCTGGCAGTAGAACAGGAAAAAAATGCAAGTAGTGTAACACCAACATGGACCAGGAAGAATGTATTGCAAAAAAACATTATGCTTAAATTTCGCCAATTTCAAATCGATGTTTAATATTGAAGAGGTATTTGGGAAGGATGTAAGGAGAACGAGTGACCAGAGCCCTTTTATGAAGAGCACACCATTGGTGACAGGTAGAGCGTTTGCTGTTGTGTTCTCTCGGATGCGTGTCAGGATAAGGTGTCCAGTACTCCAAGTGTCTCTCCCTGAGGTCTACAACAAACGGCTGAGGTCAATGGGCTCACAATTTTGCAGCTTTTGTTTGAAGACACACAATTGTGTCAGATCATCCATGGCAGAAAGAATATGGGCTGACCAGCATTCATTAGACTGTGTGCTCAACTAAATGTCAGTGTAAGGGACCTTTCAATGTTTAGCTGTTGGATTTAGTCAAAGAATCTTACAGCCACATTGCCGCGCGAAACCATTTGAACTGTAGGGGTTCCGTTGCAATCCACACTCGCACATGATACACCATGAAGACGTGGTGTCTTTGACCCCCCAAATCCTTTTCAACACTGCCAACAGATATTTCTGTAAGGGACTTTCCACTCTTTGCCTTGTTGTGAGCAAGGAGTGGCCCAAATCTGACTCGCATACATACCAGCAGGATTAGCGTACATCTTGAGAAGCCATACTATGTACGCATATAGCCTATTAGCAATGTTATGTTTCTAAACAAACTCTTGACTCTGAACGTGCCTGCCGTGAATGGGCTTGTAAACTTTGTCATCTTGGCTGCAAGGTGCTGCTGGTTTCCAGGCAGAGGCGGAGCTTCAACTGATCAAGGCCCTGGCGGAACGTGCCTTGTTGTGAGAGATGTTGAAAGACAAACAACTAATTGCGTTTTATGAGCAGGCTACCAGTCGAACATCTTGACTGAAGCCTGAAGGCTTTGCAACCCTTGAAAGACAAACAACGACTGGAAGTGCCTGCTAATCTGCTTTTACATCTGATTTCACTTTCGATCTTTATACATGATTTTTACAGTCTTAGCCAGGCAAGTGCTGGTTCAGAGTTCATCTAGCAGCAGGGCCCACAGCAAAAGAGTGATGAACCAGACCATGTTTGATGTTCCAGACCCTCTCGATGTGCACGTGCTGCTCCTCACACATGAGTTTCATGTATGATAGCATTTGCCCCCATTCTTGGCATCCTCTGTGTGACAGTCCATGATTTTTTTGTGCCCAAAGCACAGAGATGATGAATCCCCCTTTTTGATTCAATGCGGTCGGTTGGTCCTGATAGATGTTTGATTGTTCTCGCTGGTTTATTCAGCTCTGCTATGTCACAATCGGCAATGTGCCTTTTTTCCCTTTCCAAGGGTTTCTCTGTAGGTGCTACAAGTCTGGTGCTACTACAAAGGACTACAGTTTCTACATGCTCATAGCTGCTGAGAAGATGGCAGACAACTTCAGGTCTGCCATTGCCAGAGTTCACAGAATTGGTGACAACAAGGGTATCAAACAAAGAAAACAGGCAATGCTATGGCTTTTCCAGGTCTTTGCTTTGACAGCTGGCTGGTCTGTACGGTTGTCAAGTATGGGCCACTTCTTCTCTGACATATGATTCCTCAAAAATCCCCCACACATGTCCTTCACCTGGGCTTCCTGAAAAGACTCCTGGGTGTCAAGAAACGTACTGATACTCACTGCGTGCTCCACGAAAGTCTCTCTTCTTAAGAAAGTTGTGCGGGCTGACCCTCTAATTGCAAATAGAAGTGATACATGAACTTACCAGGTTCTGCACGCACTCCAAGATTTCCCTACGTCTCAGCAATTTTTGAATGCCATACGATCTCACGAGTCTATCAATTTGAAACAGTTGCTTTGAACTCTCTTTGCGCGAACATATCATCGGGAGCTGGAGGGAACTTGATAATTTGACACCACATGATAATCACCATTCCAGCAAATATTATGAGGACTTATCACACACATTTTGGTGTACCTTTGGGGATTGCTCCTGGCTGGTGGGATGACAGAAAAAGAAATCATAAGCCTGTGTTACCTGTTACCTACCTACCTTCGCTTGGATAATTCCAACAATCTCAGCCGTGCACTTTCTTGCCTTCGCGATCGCCTTTCTGGCCATATCTTTTTGGTCCAAAGAATGCGTCATAACAGGAATAGAAGGCCTTATGAGCTCAGGATCTGTGACAAATGTGACTGGCACTCTGTTCAGGATGAGGAACACATTTTTCTGGACTGTCCACATGAACATTTTGTTAGCCTAACAGCACCGCCAGCTGGTCTTCCCACCTCAATTTGAAAGCCCAACTCGTTTGAGGACTTTTTTGAGCCAACCAGATATATTTGGTGTGGCATTTTTCATGGCTGAGTGCCTAACTCCCTTTTCTCGCTTCTATCATTCCTTCTCTTTCTCTAAGAGAGAGCTAATACAGCCGGCAGATGCTTGAGAGACATTGCACTTGAAACTTCTCTTATTTTGACCACAGGCAGGGGGAAGGGAGACAATGGGCAGCCCAGCTTCTTTGGTTACAATCCTCCTTTTTACCCATCACGGACTGAACACTTCCTAATGTCCACCACCTTTTTTTCTGCTGCAAACAAATCAGCGTGTTACATTGAATTTGACTCAGCAGACCACAGAGCACTTCTTTGCCGCTTCTCATGCCAGCGTTCGTTACCACACATTGATCTACGGCTTCCAGGTCAGATTGTGAGGAGAGGGAAAGGAAAACATATGGTTTGGAGGAGTCAACACAAAGCCGCATTTGTTACACACATGCTTGGAAACGAGACTGTCCTACAATCTTTTTGGGACTCTGTACGCAATCAAGAGCATCAATCTTGCTACCAACTCTTTTTGGATCTCATTACACATGCTGCTGATGCCACTGGTATGACAGCAAGACAAATGTCGCGCAGAATGCAGCTGGGCCTTCCCATGGCTCCTTGGTATGACGCAACGTGCCGTGATTACAAAAGACGTATCAGATGGAAAAGACAACACAACCAACCTTTTGCTGAGCTGCAACAACAATACACCACCTACTGCAGGCTGAGGAAAAAACAATTTAAAAAAGAGATGGCAGATGAGATGGTTGGAATCATTGACACTCGCAGCCCAAAGGTGTACAAACTGATGACTGCAATTAAACGTACTGACATCTCTCCCATTTCTGCTGAGTCATGGACTGAGCACCTTCAATCACATTTTGTGCAACCCCAAGAAAGTGCTCCTGACTTACTACCTGGACAATTCAGTTTACCTACACGGCATCAGTTACTCAGTGGCCAATTGCAGTCTGGACAAATTCTTCCTTCTGACATTGCAGTCCCACCCGGTCCTGGTGGAAGGTACAGAAATCTGAACACTACCTTTCAACGTAACAATGAGCGAGCACCTGTGTATGAGCTACCCCCTATACATACTCTGGCTACCACCATTGAAAAAAACATTTCAAACATGAGCACGCAGTCCAGCCCAGGTTTT
>Ga0307968_1001186_pt1 | contig 20951 bp, 29 predicted proteins | sample OrgLakmetagen650_FD_201834 | JGI IMG/M metagenome (GOLD analysis project Ga0307968, IMG submission 201834) | Saline water microbial communities from Organic Lake, Antarctica - #650 | ecosystem: Environmental > Aquatic > Non-marine Saline and Alkaline > Saline | place: Antarctica: Organic Lake...
CCACACACACATACACACACACGCACACACGCCCACACACAAATACTCATACGCCCAGACACAATCGCACACATACACAATCGGTGCCCATCCCTGCCTTGCCGATTCCTGCATCGGTTTGGAATTTACAGGCTCTCACACACCCTCCTGCCTGGGCGAATCCAGCATCGGTTTGATTAAACCACACAGGCACGCACTCACACACACAGGCAGACACACACAGACACACACACGCACACACGCACACACGCACACACGCACTTTCCACCTCCACTCGGGCATTCACAGGAGGTGCACTACTGGGAGCGTCTGCGCATGGCCATCCCCTTGCCCGCTATGGAGATCAACGCTCAGCGCGACAAGTACCGTGTGCTGCGTGACAACATCCTCATGGTGTGTGTATGTGTATGTGTATGTGTATGTGTGAGTGTGTGTTTGTGTGTGTGTTTGTGTGTGCGTGTTTGTGTGTGTGTGGCTGTGGGAGGATTTATAAAATCATGTTATCCTGTGTGTGTGTGTATGTGTATGTGTGTGTGTGTGTGTGTGTGAAAGTGTGTGTGAAAGTGTGTGAGTGCATCAATGCGCAGCGCCAACTCAAGGTACTGTGCGGTGTCCTTGCTTGTATTTGTGCCCTTATGCGACTCATAAGCCAGACACTTAAACTAGGGTTTTTTAGGGTTTAGGCCTAACATACTTTTGCCTGTGAGCATCTGTCAAACATTGTATGCTGCTTCATGCCCGCCTACATCATTTGTACATAACACACAGATACACACAGACACACACACATACACACACTCACACGCACTTGCGCAGGTGGTGCGTGACTACAACAAAATCCTGACCACCCTAGACCGAGAGGAGCGCATGCTGTTCAACGACCGCATCCGTCATTTAAGCCACACAATGTACACACGCTCACACGCTCACACGCACTTGCGCAGGTGGTGCATGACTATAACAAGGTCCTGACCACCCTACTTTAAAAGAAGCACATGCTGTTCAACAACCGCATCCGTCAAATAAAACACACACACATACATTCACCCCCCCCCCCCCACACACACACACCTGCGCAGGTGGTGCGTGACTACAACAAGATCCTGACCACCCTAGACCGAGAGGAGCGCATGCTGTTCAACGACCGCATCCGACATTTGGACCGCCGCATCATGCCTGGTGTCTCCAAGCTGAGCTGGGTGGCAGACAAGCACGCGCTGGAGTTCTACTACAAGGAGGCGCGGCGGTGAGGGAGTGTTTGTGAATACTTGCTTGTGTGGTGTTTATTGAGTGGTACTGGGCGGCAGACAAGCACGCGCTGGAGTTCTTCTACAAGGAGGCGTGGCGGTGGGAGCATTTTCAGGTTCATGTGTGTGGTGTGGTGGAGGCTGAACAGCTGACATGTGCTGGACTATTGTTTAATTTATTTTAAGCAGTGAACCCAATGGCAAACAAGCACTGGAGTTTTACAAAGAGGTGTGGCGGTGAGAGCAAAAGTGGTTGTGTATCGTTTGCGTTGGTGTGAGCTAGGTCATCAACCCATGGTGGTGAGAGCACGTGCTTGTACATCATTTGTGTTGGTGAGCTAGGTCATCGACCGGGTCACGTACAAGGACACCAGAATAAAACAACTGGGTGTTTGATTTTTGATAATACGGTGATAGAGTATGTGCTGTGACCACTGGCGTTAGGGTGAGTTGTTATGTGTTTCTAATATGTAGGTTTGTGAGGTTTTGCCTGCGTTTATGCAGGAAGGTCAAGAGTTCATCTCGTTTCAAAGATATAGCTTGCTTTGAAATGCACGCCATGCTATACACAATACTCCCACAGTACTCATGCAATACTCACGCAATACTCACTATATGCTATACCAACGAAATACTCACACGATACTCACACAATACTTACACAATACTCACACAATACTAACACAATACTCACACAATACTCACACAATACTCACACAGTATTCACTTATTTCTCACTCAATACTCACGCAATACTCACACAATACTCACTCACACAGGTACTGCCGAGATGCGGATGTGTACGTGACAGACTTCAAGGCAGCCAACCAACGAATCGATGCCGTTTGCAAGTGAGTGGTGGTGGTGGTGGTGGTGGTGGTGGTGGTGGTGGTGGTGTGTACGTATTTGCAAGCCGGCATACATGTGTATGTGTGTGGTGTGTGCATATCTGTGTGTGGAAAGCAGTGTGACGGACCTTGGTGGTGGGCGTTCATCGTTCACCCCTGACCAGCATGACCTCACTGGCACTGTAAACTGTTGTGTGAGGTTTTTTTGAAGTGCGATCAGCACGCAGTGCATGTGACTACGCCCATGTGCATGAGCACATGGCCTCAACCTCTGTTTCGCTACACAGAGGTAGCGTTGTCTTTCTGTGCATGTTTTGATTAACAACAAAAAAAAGCAATCGTGCTCACAATTATGAAAGATTTCCCTGGGCTGGTGCGTCGAAAACATGAGGAAGAAAACTTAGTTCTCCGTGTTGGACCACTCATTGCAAGCCCGTGTGTTTGAGTAGGGCTGCCCTGGAAGCCTAGTGGTTTTATCATTTTGGTTTGGTTTCATCATTTTGGTTTGGTTTCATCCATGGTCATGCCAGACTCTTTGGGGTCGCAGGTTCAAATCCGCCTGGTAGCGCAAAAACTTTGCTGGCTGCATGGATTTAACTCAATCCCACCGCCAGTGTGTGTGTGTGTGTGTGTGTGTGTGTGTAAGTATGAGTGCTTGAGCGTGTTTGTTTGTGTTTGTGTGTGTATGTGTGTGTAGCATGGAGTACATTGCTGTCCAACAACAACATCCCCGTTTGCTCAATACATGTTTGGGGTTTCATCACCGCTTGTGTGATCATAGCCTTGCTTCTCTGTCGTACACTCCCTCATAGGTCCATCAGCGAAATGGTGCTGCTGTCCGTCGAAAAGAAGGTCATCTATCAGCACTCCCAGTTCCAGGAGCTGCAGACAGAGCACCACACGCACGCCAAGGAGAAGCTGGTGGCAGCTGTGGAGGAGATCAGCGAGATCATGGCAAACATCTACAAGGTGAGACCATGCAAACATCTACAAGGTGGGACCATGGCAACATCTACAAGGTGAGACCATAGCAAACATCTACAAGGTTTGACAAGCATCTTCAAGGTGAGATCATGGCAAACATCTACAAGGTGAGTCCACATGGTGCTTGTGATGCCTTCCTAATGCCCCATCATTCTGCATGCACTCGCTTCGCAGATCTTTGATGCCGACAGTGAGGAGGTGCAGCATGAGTGTTTTTGATGCCTTCCTAACACCCCATCTTTCTGCATGTACTCGCTTCGCAGATCTTTGATGCCGACAGTGAAAAGGTGCAGCGGAAGTGTTTGTAATGCCTTCCTAACGCCCCATCTTTCTGCATGTACTCGCTTTGCAGATCTTTGATGCCGACAGTGAGGAGGTGCAGCGCGAGTGGGTGCGATACACAAAGAAGGTCGACAAGAAAATGGAGGACGCCGTGAGGCACACCATCAAGAAGAGCCTGCAGGTGATCGGGTCTGTGACGCAATGTGTGTTGCCTGTAATAGCAGACACTTCATTAGATGGAGGAGGCTGTGAGGTATACCATCAAGAAGAGCCTGCTGATGAGGGGCTCTGAGACCTTTCCATGGACAAATTCTTGTGGAACGTCTTTAATCAAATCTTGAGCTACTTGAGAGAGAGAGAGAGAGAGAGAGAGAGAGAGAGAGAGAGAGAGAGAGGGAGAGAGAGGGAGAGAGAGAGAGTGTGTGTGTGCATGCGTTAGGGGTCTTTTGCATTGATGTGCTCCTGTTTGACTCTGCATACAGTTGTCACAGCTCAATGCACTCCCACTTTGGCGTCACACACTTGTATGTGCATGCGCACCTCCTAGCTTACACCAGGGACATTTTTGTAAAGACCACCAGGGACAATTTTTGTTATAATTGTGACAAGAAAGGGCTTTCCCACCAGCTCCTGGCTCACACGTCTTCTTGTGTCAATGGTCACACAGGATCTGTCTCGCTTACTCAATGGTGACAAGAAGACCGAAGTGCAGCCCATCTTCCACGTGACCATGGTCCTGGAGCGTAACAACAAGGTACAGCGGTATTGTTTTTGTGTGTGTTGTTTTGTTTTGTGTGTGTGTGTGTGTGTGTGCGTGTGTGTGTTGTTTTGTGTTGTGTGTCCTTTTATGGTCCTGGAGCGTAACAACAAGGTACAGCGGTATTGTTTTTGTGTGTGTGTGTAGTTTTGTGTTGTGTGTCGTTTTATGGTCCTAGAGCGCAAAAACAAGGTACAGCCATATTGTTTTTGTGTGTGTGTTGCTGTGTGTGTGTGTGTGTTGTTTTGTGTTGTGTGTCATTTTATGGTCCTGGAGCGCAAAAACAAGGTACAGCCATATTGTTTTTGTGTGTGTGTAATGTTTTGTGTGTGTCTGTGTTGTTTTGTGTTGTGTGTCGTTTTATGGTCCTGGAGCGGAAAAACAAGGTACAGCCATATTGCAGCCATATTGTTTGTGTGTGTTGTTTTGTGTGTGTGTGTGTGTGTGTGTGTGTGTGTCTGTGTGTGTGTGTGTGTTGTTTTGTGTTGTGTGTCGTTTTATGGTCCTGAAGCGCAAAAACAAGGTACAGCGATATTGTTTTCGTGTGTGTTGTTTTGTGTTGTGCGTCGTTTCATGGTCCTCAAGCACAACAATAAGGTACACCGATGTGTGTGTTTTGTGTGTGTGCGTGTGTGTGTGCGTGTGTGTTGCTTTGTGTTGTGTCGTTTTATGGTCCTGGAGCGGAAAAACAAGGTTCAGCCATATTGTTTTTGTGTGTGTTGTTTTGTGTGTGTGTGCGTGTGTTTGTTGTTTTGTGTTGTGTCGTTTTATGGTCCTGGAGCGGAAAAACAAGGTACAGCGATATTGTCTTTGTGTGTGTTGTGTTGTGTTGTGTGTCGTTTTATGGTCCTGGAGCGGAAAAACAAGGTACAGCGATATTGTTTTCGTGTGTGTTGTTTTGTGTTGTGCGTCGTTTCGTGGTCCTCAAGCACAACAATAAGGTACACCGATGTGTGTGTTTTGTGCGTGTGCGTGTATGTGTGTGTTTCAATATAGCAACATGCAAGGCTTGATCAAAAGCAGCCATCATTGTAGGTGTGTTGTTTTGCACTAAAAAGCATGCCAATCTCATCAACACATGACTGCCCCTGTTTCGCTTTGTGACCAACACATATGCATAGGTCGAGCTCCAGTCCACTATCCAGCTGCTGTTTGACATGATTCATTCGGTCAGCATTGCCCACCATCAAAACCCACGTACATCTGCCCCTGTGTCCCTTCGTGACCAACACACATGCACAGGTCGAGCTCCAGCCCACTATCCAGCTGCTGTTTGACATGATCCATAGGGTCAGCAGAAACCTCATCACCGTGGCTCAATCCGTGCCACGTGTGGCCCTGCAGTACACAGAGAAGCAGGTGTGTGTGCGGCTGGTCGTGTGTGTGTGGTGTGCGTGCGTGCGTGCGTGCGTGTGTGTGCGTGTGTGTGTGCGTGTGTGTGTGGTGTGTGTGCGTGCGTGCGTGCGTGCGTGCGTGCGTGTGTGTGTGTGTGCGTGCGTGTATGTGTGTGTGTGTGTGCGTGCGTGTGTATGTGTGTGTGTGTGAAAATGTGTGTGTGTGTGTGTGTGTGTGCTCAAGGTGTCCTGTGTTAGTCTGCATGCGTGCCTTGCTATGTGCAGAGAAGCAAGCGTGTGCTGAGGGGGCACAAGCGCACTAGTGCTGAGGGGGCACAAGCGCACTAGTGCTGAGGGGGTCAATTGCACTAGTGCTGAGGGGGCACAAGCGCACTATTGCTGAGGGGGTACAAGCGCGCTATTGCTGAGGGGGTACAAGCGCACTAGTGCTGAGGGGGTCAATTGCACTAGCCAAGCCTTAACATAAGATGTTGTTTCGGATATAATCACACACATTAAAATTCTCACACCCATGCAAACGCATGCAGACTCAATATGCATGCAATGCAGTCAACGGCAAACGCAGCAAAAAGGACATTGAGCAGGCGCCCCACCTTTTTTTGTTTTTGTATCAATTTATTTCTACATAGTGTGTCGGGTGTCGGCCCATCTACACACAGCTAATATTCAATTGAAGCTCAAATTGAAGATTGTAACAATGCAGCCAGCACACATTGACACACACACATTCCCACTCACACATTCTCACTCGCACATTGACGCACACACACACACACACACACACACACATTCCCACTCACAAGTTGACACACTCACACACACATACACAGGCACACACACACAAAATTCCCACTCACACGTTGACACACACACACAAACATACACACATGGTGTGTTGCAACACGCAGCAAAAGGATATGGAAGAGTCAGGTGCCCTGCCACCCAAGCCACTGCCAAGTATGTACGATGTCATCAGCAGCGATGAGGACGCAGTCCTGAAGACCATCATGCAAATCACCTCAGGCATCAGCTCCATCGTGGATAAGGTCCAAAAGTGAGTGCTGTGTGCGTGTTTGTGAGTGTGTGTGAGTGCGTGTGCACGTGCGTTTGCATGTGTGTGCACGTGCGTTTGCATGTGTATTTGTGTGGGATGTGTGTGTGTTGGATGTGTGCATGTGTGTGTTCTGTGCGTTGAGACCATCATGAAAACCACCTCAGGCATCAGCTCCATCGTGGATAAGGTCCAGAAGTGTGTGTGAGTGTGTGTCGCGAGTGACATGTGACACCCCTTATTTGATAAAGGCTGCTGTGTGTGTGTTTCCCCTGCTTCTTTACCAGCACGCACAAGTGCAGGGACACACACATGCAATCACACACAACTTCCTTGAATTTAAACGCACGATGTAGCGTGCATGCTCACAGACACACACACACACACACCTCCCCCCTCCCTTTCACCCACACACCCACCCACCCACACCCAAACACACACACGCACCCACACACCCACGCACACACACAGTTTCCTCAACTACTGGGAGAAGAAGTACAAGAAGGAGGTGTGGGAGTCTGACAAGGAGGGCTACATCCGTCGCTATGAGAAGGCAGCGTACGCACTCCCTCGTTTCGATGCTGACATCCTCAAGTACCTACAGCTACAAGAGGAAGTGCAGGTACGGTCTTGTGTGTGTGTGTGCGCGTGTGTGTGTACGTGTGTGTGTGTGTGTGTGTGCGTATGCATGCATGCATGCATGTGTGCAAATGTGTGTTTGCATGTGTGTGTGCGCGTGTATACATGCATGTGTGTGTGCCAGTGAGCAGTAAACTTCAGGGACCCATGTTTCTGTTTGCCATCTCAAACACGTGCAGCTGCAGCATCTTTACGAATGTGTGTGTGTGTGTGTGTGCGTGTGTATGCACAGACACTCCCACACGTACATACATTGTGAGGGTAGTACCACTGATGTGCATGCCTTGTCAAGCTCATACATGCACACACATGCACACACACACACACCTCTGACACACACACATAGGGTGAGTACAGCAACACCAGAACCTGCTTCCTGCGCATCGATTGCAGTTTTAAAGCATACACATATGCTTTATCTCACAGATGCATGCACACACACATGCACACACACACACACACACGAACGCATAGGGTGAGGACAGCAACACCAACATGCGCATCCTGCGCATCGATTGCGGTCCTTTGAAGCGCACACCATGTGCTTTTTCTCACAGATGCATGCACACACACACGCTCACACAAACACACGCGCACACACACACACACACACACACACACACACACACACACACAAACACGCGTGCACACACACACACACACACACGCATAGGGTGAGGACAGCAACACCAACATGCGCTTCCTGCGCATCGATTGCGGTCCTTTGAAGCAGACCCTGGTGGGACACTGTGAGCAGTGGGTGGGCAAATTCACAGGCCTGCTTAACAACCTCGCAGCGGCTGAGCTGCACTCCATCCTTGGCCACTTCAGCTCCAGGTGTGTGTTGTGTAAGTGGATGAATCCTGAAGTGAGTTGGTGAGGGTGAGCGTGGGGGTGGGGGTGTGGGGTGGGGTGTTTGGGCCTTGGTGCAGTTGTAAATGCGTGTGAGCATGGGCATATTGCTCATGTGTGGCATATGGACATTTTTATGATGTTTGACGATGATGTGTGACGCATGGACAGCATATGTGTGACATATGGACTTGTGTGACGTACATGACGTATGCACATGTGTGATGTATACACTTGTGTGACGTATGGACAGCGCATGTGTAACGTATGCACATGTGTGACACATATGACGTATGCACATGTGTGACGAATGGACAGCGCATGTGTAACGTATGCACATGCGTGACATATATGACGTATGCACATGTGTGACGTATGGACAACACATTTGTAACGTATGCACATGTGTGACGTTTGGACAGCACACAAGTGACGTACATGACGTATGCACATTTTGACGTATGGACAGCACATGTGTGATGTATGCACATGTGTGGCGTACATGACGTATGCACATGTGTGACATATGGACAGTTTTCAAGTTGGTGTGTGTAAGCCCTCGAGGGTACTTCTTTTTTCTGCGGATGTGTGTATAGGTATGTGCATCTAGCACTTCAAAGCACCCAATTTTGTCTTCACTTTGTAGTCACTGCTGCTGCTGCTGCCGCTGCTGCTGTTCCTAGTTCGAGTCCTGTTTAAAACCACCACATGCCAGCAAATGCTGGAGTGATACTTTTGAGGTTGCTCAAACATCCACACAGACGCCTTGCTTTGTTTTTGCAGTGCCCAACAGCTTGCACAGCACCCCACCACCACGGACCAGCTGGCCATACACACACACACAGTCATGCACACACACACATGCACACACACAAACACACATACACACACAAGCACACAAACACACACCTTGCAATGCCCAACAGCTTGCACAGCACCCCACCACCACGGACCAGCTGGCCATACACACACAGTCATGCACACACACAAACACACATACACACACAAGCACACACACACCTTGCAATGCCCAACAGCTTGCACAGCACCCCACCACCACGGACCAGCTGGCCATACACACACAGTCATGCACACACACATGCACACACACAAACACACATACACACACAAGCACACAAACACACACCTTGCAGTGCCCAACAGCTTGCACAGCACCCCACCACCACGGACCAGCTGGCCATACACACACAGTCATGCACACACACATGCACACACACACACAAACACACATACACACACAAGCACACACACACAAACACCTTGCAGTGCCCAACAGCTTGCACAGCACCCCACCACCATGGACCAGCTGGCCAACCTGGTCAATCTCCACAACCGGCTGCTGGACGAGCGCAAAAAGTTGGAGGCACGGTTTGAGCCTCTCAGGTGGGTGAGGCGTCTGAGGAGCAGATGTAGCAAGCAATTTGGCTGTGTATGTGTGTGTGCGTGTGTGCGCGTGTGTGTGTGTGTGTGTGTGTGTGCGTGTGTGTGCATATTTTTCAGGGGTCAGGGGAAAGGGCATGAGATTGTGGTGCGTGATTTGTAGACGCTCCTCATGCATCCTGACGCTTCTGTAAGTCAGATGCCACGACCAAACTCACCTTTCACCCTACTCACAAACACACATAGGGAGAAGTACAAGGTGCTTGCGTGGCATGAGTTGCCCGTGCGAGAGTTGCTTTTTTTACAAATACATACACACACTTGTACACACACATTCACATTCACACACACATACACACACACGTCTTGTTTCCTCACACAAACACACGTAGGGAGAAGTACAAGGTGCTTGTGTGGCATGAGCTTCCCGTGCGAGAGTTACTTTTTTACAAATACACACACATTCACATTCACACACACACACAAACACACACACACACACGTCTTGTTTCCTTGCACAAACACACGTAGGGAGAAGTACAAGGTGCTTGCGCGGCATGAGTTGCCTGTGCGAGAGTTGCTCTTTTTACAAATACACACACACTTGTACACACACACACACACACAAACACACACACACACAAACACACACACACACACCCACACACCCACACACACACCCGTCTTGTTTCCTTGCACAAACACACGTAGGGAGAAGTACAAGGTGCTTGCGCGGCATGAGGTTTCCGTGCCTGAGGTGCAGCTTGAGGAGCTCGACAGCCTGGGCGCGTCATGGGAGCAGTATCTGGTTGTCCTGGAAGAGGGTCAGAGCAAGCTGGAGAGGCACAAGGATAACTTCAGGGAGAAGGTGTGTGTGGTTTAAATGTGAATGTGTGTGTGTGTGTGTGTGTGTTTGTGTGTGTGTGTGCGTGTTTGAGACTGTGTTTTAGGTGTAAATGTGTGGGGTGCAGGTGTGTGTGTTGGGTGAGAGTGCATGTGCTTTGGATGGAGGTCTGCATCAATACTTTTCAATGCGTGTAGTCCAGCAAAACAAATGTATGACGATAACGCTAAAGCTGATACATGGATCTGTGGGTTTGGGGACGCCGTAACCACAGGGAGTGAGGGAACTCTCACGCAATGCTGCTACACACTGACACTGATGGAGATCCTATCATGCACAACCCCCACATTTCGAATTTAATCGTGCACAACAAGCTTGTTGAGAAGCGTGGTTTTGTGTGTGTATGTTTGCGCATGTATCATATATCTGTGTGTGTGTTTGTGTGTGTGTATGCGCGTGTGTGTATGTGTGTGTGTGTGTGTGTGTGCGCGTGCGCGTGTGTGTGTGTGCGCTTGGCGTGTGTGTGTGTGTGTATTTGTGTGTGCACCAGAACAATGACATCTTTGTTTTTGCACCTTAGCATGTCAAGAGCCTTCTTGATACCTTCCTAAAACCAAGCTGTAACAGCCTGGTGGTGTGCACATGAACAGGTCGAGAGCCTTCTGGATACCTTCCTAAAACCAAGCTGTAAAAGCCTGGTGGTGTGCACATGAACAGGTCAAGAGCCTTCTGGATACCTTCCTTAAATTAAGCTGTAAAAACCTAATGGTGTGCACATGAACAGGTCAAGAGTCTGCTGGATACCTTCCTAAAACCAAGCTGTAAAAGCCTGGTGGTGTGCACATGAACAGGTCGAGAGCCTTCTGGATACCTTCCTAAAAATAAGCTGTAAAAACCTAGTGGTGTGCACATGAACAGGTCAAGAGTCTGCTGGATACCTTCCTCAAAGACGTCGGCACTGCTGCTGAGGATTTCACCAACATGGCCCCGTACTCCCACGAGAACACTACCACCGTGAAGGCGTTCTCTATCATCGAGGAGAGCAAAAACGTGAGTGGTGTGGCTGTCGCGCTCGCTTGCCTTGGTGCTGCTGTGCTTGCGTGTTGCTCTGTGTGTGTGTGCATGTGTTTGTATGTGTGAGTGTGTGTGCATGTTTTAGTATGTGTGTGTGCATGTGTAAGTATGTGTGAGTGTGTGTGCATGTGTTAGCATGTGGGAGTGTGTGTGCATGTGTGTGTGCATGTGTGAATTGTGTGTGTGCATGTGTTAGTGTGTGTGTTACAATGTAGAACGTAAAATGTAAAGAGACCTGCGTGCTATTATATATCGTTCTGGCCAACCCTAGCCTTGTGCTTATTGCCTTTGCCACCATTCGCAGACGGTGAAGGACTTCAGGCGCCGCGCTCACGAACTCAAGTCTGGCATGGAGATCTTCAGCATCCCACAGCCAGCATACAAGGTGAGCTACTGCAGGGCCTGTGTGTGTGTGTGTGTGTGTGTGAGTGTACAGGGTGGAGATCTTGCACGTGGCTTGGTGTGTGTGTATATAAGTGTACATGGTGGAAATGTTGCATGTGCCTGTGTGTGTCTGTGTGTGAGTGTGTGTGTGTTTGTGTGTGTACAGGGTGGAAATGTTGCATGTGCCTTGGTGTGTGTGTGTGTATACAAGTGTACCAGGTGGAAATGTTGCATGTGCTTTTATGTGTGTGTGCCTGTGTGTGTGTGTGCAGGAGCTGGCTAGCATGGAGCGGGAGATTGATGCGCTGGACAGAGTGTGGGGGCTGATTCGGGAGTGGCAGTCGCTGTATGCGTCTTGGAAGGATGGGGCGTTCGTCGACATCGAGGTGGGTTGATCGTTTGTGCGCATGTAATTTGTTGTAATGTGTGTGTGCGTGTGTGTGTGTGTGTGTGCGTGCGTGCAAGCGTGCGTGCGTGTGTGTGTGTGTTTTTGTGTGTATGTGTGAGTGTACAATTGTGTGTGTTGTTTGGGTGCTGAGGCTGGGCAGCAGATGCATTTGAATATTGGGCCATGGGATTGTGAAGATGGGCGCTCACCAAGGCAGATATAAACATTCCTGCACTTGCAGTAAGGCAGATATAAACATGCCTGCACTTGCAACCTTAAAAAAAAAATGAAGTTATGATGCATGCAGTCTTGTTCCCACACTCACATTCACACACACACACAAACACAAACATGCACTCACATACACACACATGCACATACACACATATATATATATATATACACACGCACACAAACACAACACACACTTCTGCACACACGTGCATCCAGGTCGAGGAGATGGAAGAGGCCGCCGGCCGCATTGGCAAAACCATTGGCAAATTGGCACGTGAGGTTAAAACCTGGCCTGCCCTATTCTGGATAAAAGAGACAGTGGAGGCGTTTAAGAAGACGATGCCGCTCATCACAGACTTGCGCAACTCAGCCATGCGGCAGCGCCATTGGGAGGACCTCATGGTGTGTGTGTATTATTGTACTGTATGTGGGGTTGTGTGTGTGCGTGTGTGTGTATGTGTATGTGTGTGTGCGTGTGTGTGTGTTATTGTACTGTACGTGGGGTTGTGTGTGTGCGTGTGTGTGTCATGAAAACGTGTTTAAGAAGGCAGTGCTCCTCATCACAAAATTGCGCAATTCAGCCATACGGCAGCGCCACTGTGGGAGGACCTCATGGTGTGTTTGTGCTTATGTGTGTGTATTTGTATTTGGTTATGAACAAGTTTGCTCCCACTCTCCCAGCCTTTAGCACACACACACACAAACACACACACACACACACACAAATACACGAGTGCAAATATACACACCCAAACTCACCTCAATGTTCCGCATGCACAAACACAAACACACACACGCACGCACACACACGCTCTGTTGTTCTTCTACACCGCACAGGAGCATGTCAGCACACGCTTCGACCCCCACTCACCCAGCTTCACACTGGAGACCCTCGTTGACCTCCGTCTGGATCAGCACACTGAGTTCATTGCAGACCTGTCCGTGAATGCGACCAAGGAGCTGTCCATTGAGAACAACATCAAGGTGCTGAGGGTTTAGGGTTTAGGGTATGGGCAGGTACAGGGCCAGGTTAGGGTTGGTTCCAGGACGTCTGTGCGTGTGTGTGTTTGTGCGTGCGTTTGTGTGTGTACGTGTGTGTGTTTGTGTGTGTGCGTGTGTGTGTGTGCGTGTGTGTGTGTATGTATGTGTGTATGTGTGTGTATTTTTGACCACAGAGCAGTGTTGCGCACACTAAAAAAAAGCAGGCAGTGAAAACCATTGTTCACACATTTATTAAAGGAGCATCTTTAGTGCCAAGTACCAGGTACCGTAGAACTCTTGAGTATTGCGCACATGAGGTGTAGGTGCTTTTCGTGCTTTTGGTCAGTACAGTTGTCCATTCCAAGCTGACTTGTCAGCACCTGCTATTTTTGTTACATTCTGCGTGCATTTTATCACAAAACGGATTTTGGCATTTTATCCCTGCTAGAGAGCTCAGTGCTTTTTGGGTCCCCAGGAGCATTCTTTCTCGAACGCAGCCCTCAGCCACGCAACATCAACAAACTAGGGTTGGCCAGAAGCGTATATATACACCGTATCTGACCGTAAATCTGGTGATTTCCCTGCCAAAACTACCGTAAATGCACCGTATATATATATGGTTTTGGCCAACCCTGCAACAAACATGTGTGCTTCTTTAGACCAACAACAGCCAACATGCAAATGCTGAATAGGTAGGGTTGGCCAGAGCCGTATATATACACCGTTAATGACCGTATATTTGGTGATTTCCCTGCCAAAAATACCGTATATACACCGTATATATATGGTTCTGGCCAACCCTACGAATAGGCTGTATATCACATTGGTTTTGTTAATTGGTTTTTCACACTCGCATTGATTACGCGCCTGTATGGTATGATTGCTGCTGGAGGCCTATACGCCATAATGCCCTTGCTGCAGGCTGTTGCTGTCTGTGTATTTCCGATCTTGCTGTGCAGTTCCTTACGATCTTGCCCCTGGAATAAATGAACTATCAACATCCGACACCTACATCATTGCTGCAGGCTATCGCTGCCTCTTGGAAGAGCCTGCCCCTGGATATGGTGGAATACAAGGCCACCTCAAAGTGCTCACGCCAACACCACCCCTTTACTAAAATGCGCTGAAATGCACGCACTCTTGCTGCAGGCTATCGCTGCCTCTTGGAAGAGCCTGCCCCTGGATATGGTGGAACACAAGGCCACTTCAAAGTGCTCACACCAACAATACCCCTTAACTAAAATGCGCTGAAATGCACGCACTCTTGCTGCAGGCTATTGCTGCCTCTTGCAAGAGCCTGCCCCTGGATATGGTGGATTACAAGGCCACCTCAAAGTGCTCACACCAACACCACCCCTTTACTAAAATGCGCTGAAATGCACGCACTCTTGCTGCAGGCTATTGCTGCCTCTTGGAAGAGTCTGCCCCTGGATATGGTGGAATACAAGGCCACCTCAAAGTGCTCACACCAACACCACCCCTTTACTAAAATGCGCTGAAATGCACGTACTCTTGCTGCAGGCTATCGTTGCCTCTTGGAAGAGCCTGCCCCTGGATATGGTGGAATACAAGGCCACCTCAAAGCTGCGTTCCACGGAGGACATCTTCTCAGTGTTGGAAGAGAACAGTGTCATGCTGTCCACCATGAAGGTGTGTGTGGGAGTGGGGGTGTGGGTGTGAGTGTGAGTGTGGGTTACACAGGTGGGTTTAGGCGTGGATACGAGTGTGGCTGTGGTGTGAGTGTGAGTGTGGGTGTGGGTACACAAATACGCAGATTTGTATGCATACAGTTGCCAGTGCTGTTGATGCCACGTGCAAAGGTCACAAGGAGGTGCCACAGTGCAAAAGTCACAAGGAGGTGCCACAGTGCAAAAGTCACAAGGAGGTGCCATAGTGCAAAAGTCACAAGGAGGTGCCACAGTGCAAAAGTCACAAGGAGGTGCTTTTGTCCGGTGTCCTAATGCCAATCAGTCTTGCAACTTTGGCTCAGACACTCTTGCCTACCCTTGCAAACACAAGCCTGCGCCTTGTAGACTTATGTTGGATGACATGATTGGGTTCGGACAGAACCGTTTTAGGGTTGGCTGATTCATGACTTGGATTCATGACAAGGATTTTTGATGACATGACTAGGGTCGGCCGTTTTATGACTAGGATTTATATGACATGACTAGGGTCGGCCGTTATATGACTAGGATTCATGACTAGGATTTATGACTCAGATTTCTGATGACATGACTAGGGTCGGCCGTTTTATGACTAGGTTTTTATTACGTGACCGGGGTCAGCCGTTTTACGACTAGGATCTATGATTAGAATTTCTGATGACATGACTTGGGTCGACCGTTTTATGACTAGGATATATATGACATAACTAGGGTCGGCCGTTTTATGACTAGGATCTATGATTAGGATTTCTGTTGACATGACTAGGGTCGGCCGTTTTGTGACTAGAACTTATGACTCAGATTTCCGATGACATAACTAGGGTCGGCCGTTTTATGACTAGGGTCAGCCAGAACCGTTTTATGTTCACCGTATTTGACCGCATGTTTGGTTATCTCCCTGCTGGCAATACCGTACACACGCCGTATATGAATATGGTTGTGGCCAACCCTAGATATGACCTATAACATGTAATGTGTCATGATTTACTCAGCACACGTAATGAGTCATAATTTACTCCTAGATATGACCTATTAATGATTCATGATTTAACATATATAATGAGTCATAATCTACTCATTGCCCTGCACTTTTACACATCCCTGCAAACCCCTGCAGGCCTCCAAGTTTTTCGTGGTGTTTGAGTCTGAGATCACGTACTGGGAGAAGACGCTGAGCCACATCAGTGAGACCATTGAGATCATTTTGCAGGTACGTGATGTATGCATTCACTGCATGTTTAGAAGCCACCCTGCGATGTTTTTTTTAGGCACAATAAACAATGTGCATTCCACCCCTCTCTCTCTCTCTCTCTCTCTCTCTCTCCCTCTCTCTCTCTCTCTCTCTCTCTCTCTCTCTCTCTCTCATCACACTGATTTGTGCCCTCTCTGTAAAATGATGCTCTTACTCCATACACACACATGCACACAAACACACACACGCACACAAACACATACACGCACACTAACACGCGCACACACACAAACACACACACATACACACACACACACGCCACAGGTCCAGCGCAACTGGATGTACCTGGAGAACATTTTCATCGGGTCTGAGGACATCCGCAAGCAACTCCCACAGGAGTCAATCATGTTTGAGAATGTGCACACCACGTTCAGCCGCCTCATGAAGCAACTGGCCTCCATTCAGAACTGCCTCAAGGTGTGCAAGCGCTGGCTGATCTTGCACACTGCATGTGTGTGCGTGTGTGTGTATGTGTGTGTGTGCGTGTGTGTGTGTGTGTATGTGTGTGTGTGTGTGCAAGCGCTGGCTGATCTTGTGCACTGCTTGTGTGCATGTGCATGATTGTGTGTGCGTTTGTGTGTTTGTTGTCCCTTTTGCTATCTACACGTGAAAGTGTACTTTAATTCCCATGACAGTGTATAAAAAGCGAAATCAAGGTGTGTTGATGTGTACAAGGACGTGTGGCTGTTACAATATACACAAAAACCTTAGATTAGGATCAACATGGGATGCTTGTGCCACTCTAAAACAGATGCATCACGGATGTGTGATACACACATCACACAGGCCCACACCACTCATGGCTTGCAGGAGACGTTGCATACCATTGCTCTAAACCTAGGCTCAGCTTGCCTTGACATGTGTGCCGCTTTTAGTGTTTGTATTGTAATCACACACAACACGCACACACACACACACACACACACACACACACACACACACACACACACACGTCACGCAGGCCTGCACCACTCCTGGCCTGCTGGAGACATTCCAGGACATGGACGCCAAACTCGAGAGGATCCAGAAGAGTTTGGAGAACTATCTAGAGAGCAAGCGGCAGCAGGTGTGGGCATTGTTTGCTTCATGTGATCTTGCTTACAGCAGTCTGGGTCAAAAATGGGCTGTGGGATGAGGAAATGCCACTGTCTTTTTCTAGGGACCAAGCTTGTCCCTAACGACGCAACATACTTACAGCATGCACACACACACCACACACCACACATACATATACAAACACTCACACACACGCACACGCACATACACACACATGCCCACACATACACATCACCACCACAGCGATTACTTTGTACACACAAAATAGCAGAGCTTGCTATTCCCGTGCTTCAATCTGTAGCACATTTATTTGTATGCACACAATATACTTTGCAATTCCAGTGCTTGAACTCTCTGCCTCTACCACATACAATCCATACTTGCGCACATCATACACTCACGCAGCACAATCAAACTTGCATCTTGTGCTCCTACTTCCTTGCGCACATTAATTTGTATACACACAATATATATAGTGCTTCTACTCCCTGCCTTTATCACATACAAACCATACTTGCGAGCTCCATACACACACAACACAATCACACTATCAATTCTCGTGTTTTTTTTGTCTTCGCCCCATACACCTTCACAGCTCAAAGCACTTAAACCATACATACGTACACACACACACACACAACACATCCGCACTTGCAGTTCCCGCGCTTCTACTTCCTGTCTTCTTCTGATCTGCTTGAGATCCTTGGTCAAGCGCGCGACCCCCTTAACGTGCAGCCCCATTTGAAAAAGTGAGTGTCCCGTGTGTTTGTCCTGTTTCAAGACCCCCTTAACGTGCAGCCACATTTGAAAAAGTGAGTGTCCCGTGTGTTCGTCCTGTTTCAAGACCCCCTTAACTGTGCAGCCTCATTTGAGAAAGTGTGTGTCCATTTTGTTTAAAAACCACACATGTGTAGAAATTTCAAATGAAAAAGTGAGTGTCCTGTGTCCGTCCTGATTCCAACGCGTGAGATATTATTCCCTCAGTGTGTTTAGCCTCCTTTGAAAGGAAGGCTTTTGACCCTGGCCTGTGCCATTTGTTCAATTTTAAACGCTGGGGATCTTTGCTGCGCTTGGTTTTAAAATGCTTTCCAGGTTGCTTTGTTGTCCTGGCTCTGCTGATCTTCTCTGTGCACGCATCATTTGCACGGGTGCTTTGCAGGCATCAAGAAACTTGAGATGTGCTTTTTACAGTTGCTGAATTCTCTTAGCTCTGCTGATCTCTTCTATTGCACGTATTATTCGCACAAGTGCTTTAAAAGCATCAAGAAACTTGGTATGTGCTTTTTTCAGTTGCTGAATTCTCTTAGCTCTGCTGATCTCCTCTATTGCACGTATTAATTGCACAGGTGCTTTAAAAGCATCAAGAAAGTTGAGATGTGCTTTTTTCAGTTGCCAAAATGTCCTGGCTCTGCTGATCTTCTCTGTGCACGCATCATTTGCACAGGTGCTATGCAGACATCAAGAAACTTGAGATGTGCTTTTTACAGTTGCTGAATTCTCTTAGCTCTGCTGATCTCTTATGAGTTCAGTGTGAAACACTTGAACTCAGGTTCTTGAAGTGTAGCATAAAGTGAGATGTTCTCACTTTCTGCTTTTCTCCGGTTTCTGCTTCCCTTCTCCATTCTTTATATTCCTTGGAGAACACAACTCTCTATAGCTTACTCACATTCTTTTTATTCCTTGGTAATAATGACAGAGCCCTATGCATCTCACGATGCAAGCGAAATAGAACCTCTGTTGCACGTATTATTTGCACAGGTGCTTTAAGAGCATAAAAAAATTGGAGATGTGCTTTTTTCAGTTGCCAAAATGTCCTGGCTCTGCTGATCTTCTCTATGCACGCATCGTTCGCACAGGTGCTTCGAAGGCATCAAGAAACTTGAGATGAACCTCCCAGGGGATAACGAGCGCAAACAGTACCTGTCTCTGGGCATCCACGCATTGGATGGTGCGTGTGCAGGGAAAATAGATAACTTATAACAGTCAGTGGTTTCAATTGGAAGATGCGTGCACATGAATGCAGGCAGTACCTGTCTCTGGGTATCCACGCATTGGATGGTGCGTGTGCAGGGAAAAGAGAGTTATAAGTTATAACAGTCAGTGGTTTCAATTGGAAGATGCGTGCACATGAATGCAAGCGGTGCCTGTCTCTGGGTATCCACGCATTGGATGGTGCGTGTGCAGGGAAAATAGATAACTTATAACAGTCAGTGGTTTCAATTGGAAGATGCGTGCACATGAATGCAGGCAGTACCTGTCTCTGGGTATCCACGCATTGGATGGTGCGTGTGCAGGGAAAATAGATAACTTATAACAGTCAGTGGTTTCAATTGGAAGAAGCGTGCACGTAAATGCAAGTTGAGCCTGTTTTCAGGTCTTCACGCATTGGTGGTGCGTGTGCAGTGCAAAGAGTTTATAAGAAATTCTGGTACTATTGAAAGGTTTGCACGCTCAAATGCAAGCAGCAACTGTCCTTGGAATGGATCTTCTGCACATCAAATTGGGTTTGCGTACAAATGGAGTTGTACACGTCAACGATGAGAGCATCTGCCATCCCTGAGCCCTGCGGTCACAGAGGGCAGGTCACACGCACGCACACACATAAACACACCCAAAACATACACACACCTACACAGGAGAGCACGCACACACACACACTCACACACACACTCACACAAATAAACACACTTTAAAACATACACAAGACGTACACACCTACACAGGAGAGCACGCACACAAACATAAACACTCCCAAAACATACACAAAACATACACACACCTTCACAGGAGGGCACCTACGCACACATAAACACACCCAAAAACATACACAAAACGTACACACCTACACAGGAGAGCACGCACACAAACATAAACACTCCCAAAACATACACTAAACATACACACACCTACACAGGAGAGCACGTACGCACACATAAACACACCCGGAACATACACAAAACATACACACACATACACAGGAGAGCACGCACACACACACACACGCATGCACACACATAAACACACCCAAAACATACACTAAACATACACACACCTACACAGGAGAGCACGCACACACACACACAAACACACACACACACACATAAACACACCCAAAAACATACACAAAACGTACACACACATACACAGGAGAGCACCTACGCACACATAAATACACCCGGAACATACACATAACATACACACACCTACACAGGAGAGCACCTGCCGTTTCTGAGCCCAGTGGTCTCAGAGTGCAGGCATGCCAGATACAAGCACACACACACACACACGCACACACACACACACACACAAACAAACATACAAACAAACAAACAAACACACACAAACATACGCGTGCTTACACAGGAGAGCACCTGCCATTTCTGAGCCCTGTGGTCACAGAGGGCAGGCCAGAGGAGTGGCTGAACCGCATAGAGGATGCCATGTTTGCCACCACTAAGAAGCACCTGTATAAGGTGCTGGAGGAGTCCAAAGGTAAGGTTGAGCTGTGCGTGTTTTGTGAGTGTATGTTTGTTTTGGGGAAATGGAGGGATGTGTGTGTGTGTGTGTGAGAGAGAGAGAGAGAGAGAGAGAGAGAGAGAGAGAGAGAGAGAGAGAGAGAGAGAGAGAGAGAGAGAGAGAGAGAGAGAGAGAGAGA
>Ga0307968_1001187_pt1:0-7500 | contig 20945 bp, 23 predicted proteins | sample OrgLakmetagen650_FD_201834 | JGI IMG/M metagenome (GOLD analysis project Ga0307968, IMG submission 201834) | Saline water microbial communities from Organic Lake, Antarctica - #650 | ecosystem: Environmental > Aquatic > Non-marine Saline and Alkaline > Saline | place: Antarctica: Organic...
CAGGCCAAAGGTCTGTGGTCTGAGCGATTTGTATTGTGCAAAATCTCAATGTCACTGCAGTTAGAAAACAGGTCTGGGGACATAGCCAAGTGTTCAGTTCTCGAGAAAGAGGTTGCAGCAGCGTTGGTGGAGGGTAACGGAGGCTCCTTGAACAAGGGGGTTACAAGGATGGCCTACAGCCCGAGACTCTGGCTGATGGCAATTGGCTGGTGAAACAAAATCAACCAGTGTCAAAAATTGAAATTAAATCTGACACAATTTGACCTTGAAGGATGGTGCAGAGGATGGTGAAGGTTTTTGCTGTTCCTGCGCAGTAATCAGCAGGTTCTGCAATCTATTATCCTTACAGTACTTGATCTCGATGAGGTGGATGTCACGTTGGAGAATGCTAACATCTTTGGGTCGCTTGGTGCTGTCTGGAGAAGGTGGATCTGCTGGTGGCGGCTGGCGGTGCTGCTGAAGTGCTCCCATTCTCCCTCAGTTGACCCCTGCCACTCCTAAGAATCCACCCCCCTTCGTTGCTGGTCTGTAGCTTTTTTGTTTTCGCAATGATGGGAGCAACCAGTCTAGCATCCGGATCGATGGAGGTGAACCTGGTTGCCCCTACTTTCTTTTCTCTCTTCCAGCCTGCCTCTCTTGCTCCCTTTTTATTTATCAACTTTCAGTTCATATCAATCTCGTAGTAGGAAGTTTGCTTTGTCCCCTTGACCTATGTGATACGCCATTTAAAAGTAAAATTAGCTACTTTAGTATAACCTTTTTGGTGGGACTCTGGCTAGTTGAGAGCCTTTCCTTAATGCACGCTGGTGACTTCCAGCGTAGACTTTTACTTTTTTAGTTTATCCTAATTTTTGCATAGCTAGCCGTTTGCTGCTGCCTATATCCATGCAGACAAAGCAGCAGGATCCTAGGGAGCCTGTTTTGCTGATGGCTTTGAAGATCATGACAGTGTTGCAAGCTGAATCGTGTCTCTCAGTGATCATGTGATTTCTTATTTGCGTGTGTTGGCGTCCAGACAGGATATGCAGAGCACTGTCTAGTTGAAGGCAGTGGGGCAAGTTAGGCTAATCGAGTGATTAAACCATACCATATACTTGTGTTGTACAGGGTTCCTATTCTATAATTTATGCACTTGATTTTAGAAGGGACATGGGATGTATGCTGTTTGGTAGCCGTTGCTAGCGGCTCCATTGGCAGTGTCAATTTTTTATAAGGGATTTCTCTCAAAACCAGCTGTTTCGATGGAGGCATCAACTACGTCCTAAACCCTAAAACCCTAACCGGAAGATTTTTCCGCAGAGCAACAATTTAGAGCCCAGGTGGTTTATGATTTTCTCTTGTAACAACAACGAGCTTATTGTCTTTTGGATATATTGTTGACTGGCGAGGACCAGTCACAGGCCGATCAGCTGAATAGTCTGGCTGAAGGTCCCCCCATGTAAATCTAAATCTTTGTATTTTATAGTAATGAGGAAGTCTGACATCATCATATCAAAGCAAATTGCAGGCGTCGTCGCTACGTAATATAATGTAGACATGGCAAGCAGCGATTGTTTGATAGGTCCAAGCTACAATTATTTTACATGAGTTTATGTAATTAATTTGCCTCCATTCTTTGTATCCTCGGTGTCTTGTTTCCCTTATCAAGGGATTGTTTAGGGATAGGGACCTATAGGTTGAGCAGCCATGCCAGACTGGAGGCCTTTGTAAACTAAACTAAACTTATCAAGGGATTTTTTGTAGGTTCTACGAGTATAGTGCTACAACCAAATTATCACAATTTTACATGTTACAAACACAGTTTAGCAGTTGCACGTTTTGACTGATGGCTTTATTTGTAAACTCTGTAAACTCTCCATGATAAGAAAGCCCAGTCAACATCTAACTTGTTCAGACAGCCAATTAAAAGGATTGTGGACGGTAGCCCTCTCTTTTCAGCTCCATAATTTCCCTGTACCAACAACCTCACTCTGTACCAACAACCTCACTCAATTATTCTATTAAGCAGCAATTACGTCAAATTGGTGTTTTTTGCAAGAATCCAGGAGAACACAATAAAATGGAACCTGTCTAGCATTCGAAGTACCATTCATTCATTCTCTACGCTTAATACTCTCTTATATCAAAGCGATAATCAAAGAACCAGTATCACGAAACAGTGTCATTCGATCAACAAACCCATAGCGAAGCATCTGCATACACTCATGACATTCCTCGTGCGCCTGGCTGGTAAGGCAGGCACGCACGCACTCCAGTCGAGCCTCTTAGACTTGCAACGCACAGGTGCATTTCTACCTGGAACGAACAGACAGACACATATACATACACACACAGGCACACACACACGCTTGCACAACACACATTTCTCTCACACCGCTCCTCACTCTTGCACCGTACCACGTAATCAATGTCATGTTGCACACAGACACTCACAAAAAGAGCAATCCACAGATGCTCACTTCCGCCAGTTACACAAACGCCCTACACACTCACAGCATCGTGATACCAAGTACCTGCAGACAAGTACAGATCAGGCACGAACGCAGCTACCTCGCACTCACGCCTCCACAGCTGCAAACTCACAGCCGCAAAAAAAGGAACCCTCTACAGCTTTGCCCAACAACACATGTTGAGCAGCAGCTGGAACACGAACTCTTTACAACAACACTGAAGCATGACTGACTGCTTTACGGGGCCTGACTCTTGCCCATCACAAAGGGGTTGGGCTCATCAGGGCGCAGCTCCGTGTTAAGCAGCAGCTCTAACAGTAACACTGAAGCATGACTGACTGCTTCACGGGGCCTGACTCTTGCCCATCACAAAGGGGTTGGGCTCATCAGGGCGCAGCTCCTTTAGCGTGTGGTTCACGTGGGAGTGGCAGGCCTCGTCAGCGCGCACGGCCAGGATAAGGTCACGCATGGTGGCATCAGCAGGGAGGCTCCAGTACTGTGTGCGTGTGAGTGTGTGTGAGTGTGTGTGTGTGCGTGTGTGTGTGTGTGCGTGTGTGTGTGTGTGTGTGAGTGTGTGTGTGCGTGTGTGTGTGTGTGCGCGCGTGTGTGTGTGGGTGTGTGTGTGCATGTGTGCGTGCGTGTGTGTGCATGTGTGTGTGCGTGCGTGTGTGTGTATGTGTGTGCGTGTGCGTGTGTGTGTGCAGTGTGTGTGTATGTGTGTGTGCGTGTGTGTGTGCGTGTGTGTGTGTGAGTAAGAGTGTGTATGTGTGTGCGCAAGCGTGAGAATGTATGTGTGTGCATATGTATGTATGAGTGTACATGAGTGAGTGTATGTGTGTGAGTGAGTGAGTATAATTGTGTGTATGTGTGTTTGCGTGCAAGTATGAGAGTGTATGTGTGTGCATATGTATATATGAGTGTACATGAGTGAGTGTATGTGCATAAGAAATTCATTGCAACAGTGGCTTGATCTTGTAGGAATGAACAGAAGCACTGTTTTTTCCTACCGCGCACTGCACTGTGCTGCCCATGAGCAGCATACAGATAGAAAAACAAGTGCAAACCATGTCATTGAAAAACATGCTGCAACAAAGGCCTCATAGGTCTCATTCACCTCCTGGCCAATTTCAGGGACAAATGCTCCAAAACAGAATGCAGGAACAAAGGTGCCTGACTACCTGATTCGTTCTCAGGGATAAAAAAATGCAGAAACATGAGTGCCTCTCCTTCTGGCCAATATCAGGGACAAATGCTCCAAAACAGAATGCAGGAACAAAGGTGCCTCATCACCTCATTCGTTCTCAGGGATGAAGTAATGCAGAAACATGAGCGCCTCACCTCCTGACCTATATTTAGGGACAAAAAACTTCAAAACAGAATGCAGGAACAAAGGTGCCTCATCACCTCATTCGTTCTCAGGGATAAAGTAATGCAGAAACATGAGCGCCTCACCTCCTGACCTATATTTAGGGACAAAAAATTCAAAACAACATGCAGGAACAAAGGTGCCTCACCACCTCATTCGTTCTCAGGGACAAAAAAATGCAGAAACATGCGTGCCTCACCTTCTGGCCAATTTCAGGAACAAATACTCCAAAACAGAATGCAGGAACAAAGGTGCCTCATCACCTCATTCGTTCTCAGGGATTAAAAAATTGCAGAAACATGAGTGCCTCACCTCCTGACCAATTTAAGGGACAAATACTCCAAAACGACATGCAGGAACAAAGGTGCCTCCAGCTCCTGAGTAGCTCTTAGGGACAATTGAAAACAAATTCTCAGGAATTAAAAACATGCACAGGTGCCTCACCTCCTGACCAATCTTTGGGACTTGGGTGTCCTTCCACACTTTGCCCTGCTCAATATCGCTGATCAGATGGGTGTAGGTGCGCACCGCCTCCTCCTCAAGGTACCCTGTGTGTGTGTGTGTGTGTGTGTGTGTGTGTGTGTGTGTGTGTGTGTGTGTTTGTGTGCAATGCTACAGAGTCCAAGTGGCATGAAGTGCAACAGAAGGAGGTCGGTACTATCTTTGGCAAAGATGGGAACAAAAATAAGCACAGTCTTTTTTGAGTGAGCGTGCGAGGCTGAGCGTGGCTTTTTTAGCATACGTGCGTGGCTGAGCTGGCTGAGCGGTTCTTCTAAAGCAAAGCACGTTTGACATGAAGTCCAGTTCAAATGTACCCATTCCTTGCTCTATCCCCTCTACACAAGCAATCCACAACCCAATCTTGATTTCAGACTTCAGGTACGCCCAACCAAGAAGAGCACTGATAAAGAAAAAGACGCGGACTTAGGGCCACACAGCATACCCAGCCCGCACACATGCATGACACACACTTGTATTGGTGCATAATGTTAACTAAAGACACGTGCAACACACACGCACTTGTATTGGTACATAATGTTAACTACAGACACACTTGTCAGCCTCTGCTGCTCAACCAAGAAACTCAGAAGGAAGGAAAACTTGGGGCCGCACGCTAAAGAGAAAACAGAGCACAGACAGCTCGCACAACACACACACACACACATGTGCACAAAACAAGTAAAGCAGAGCAGAGACAGATCACACATGCACACCCACCCACCCACACAAATACACCCACACCAAGGACCACGTGACAAAAAAACACGAAAGAGCATAGACAGCCCACACTTGACACTCTCTCACACACACACACACACACACACACACACACACACACACACACCCCGACACACACACACACGCACGCGCACACACACACGCACACGCACACACACACATGTAAGCACCAGTAGGGCACACCCTGTCTTTAGCTGCACTCACCCACAAAAGAATGGCAGACCTTGGGCCACAGTAGGTACGCAATGAAGTAGAGGTTAAAGAACACGCCCTGGGAGCGGTCAAAAAGTGTGCATGCGTATGTGTTAATGTGAAGTTTTGAGTACACAATGAAGTAGAGGCTAAAGAAAACGCACTGGGAGCAGTATAAAAGAAGCACTTCAAAAAATGCGTCTGTTTGAATGGGTGTTGTATGAGCGCCAAGATGCAGAGCTCTAGGAAACGCCCATTATTTTGCTGGCACACGGAAGTATAGCAAACCAAGGTCGCAGTGAGGGGTTGCAAGAGCCAAGGTGAGAAGAATTGGGCATACCTCTACAGCATCTTGCTTAAGACCAGCACATAACAAAGCTAGGGTGAATGGTGAAATGATCAGAGACTCTAGTGCATCTTGCTTGAGATCAGCACACAAGCAAAGCTAGGGTGAAATGACAAGACCCTGTGATGCGCATTGCGTGATGCAGCCACAAAAGAAGTGACTAGACGGGGGATTTAATTAAAAAGGGAAGCTAGAGGTGATGACATACAAGCCCCTGGTGCATTTTGTGTGACGCTCCAGTAAGAATGCAAATGTGCGCACATGAACATCATCGCCTAGCAACCTGTCATAATTGCAAGGGCCTCCTGTAAGAATGCAAATATGTGCACATGAACATCATCGCCTAGCAACCCGTCATAATTGCAAGGGCCTCCTGTAAGAATGCAAATATGTGCACATGAACATCATCGCCTAGCAGCCCGTCATAATTGCAAGGGCCTCCTTTAAGAATGCAAATATGTGCACATGAACATTATCGCCTAGCAACCCGTCACAATTGCAAGGGCCTCCTGTAAGAATGCAAAAATGTGCACATGAACATCATCGCCTAGCAACTCGTCATAATTGCAAGGGCGAGGAGGTTGAAAAAGAGGGTCCTTGACATACACAGGTTGAGTTGGGATGCACAGCGAGAAGAATTAACAGAGGCACACGCGCGTGAGTAGAAGTGGTCGGATTAAGAAATCAGGTCAGCAAGATGCTCTAGCTCAAAAAGCAACATGGCAAACGCGCGTGAGAAACCCTTCCTGACGCAAAAAACACATGCACACCTGCACACCTGCACACACCTGCACACACACCTGCACATGTCCTATACACACCTGCACACCTGCACACGCATTAACACACCTGCACACATGCACACGTACTCACACACCTGCACACCTGCACACACACACAAACACACACACACACACAAACACACACACACAAACATACACACCTGTGCAGCAATGACGCAAAACCGGAAAATGGCGCTGGGCTGCTTGAGCTGCAGGAAGGTCAGGAGGTGCATGCGCTCATTCTCTGCCTCTTCCAGCAAGCAGTGGATCCTGCCAAGTACATACAAGCGTAAGAGGTGTGTGTGCGTGCGTGTGTGTGTGTATTCGCGAGAAGGGGTTCAACACAAATATTCCAGCCAGCAAAGAGGTGTACACATTACGGCAAAAGACGAGGTGGGTGCACAGAGTAGTAGCATGAGATGTGCTTGCACATTCTAGCAGAAAGTTACATGTGCTCGTTCTCTGCCTTTTCTAGACGGTGGTAAGGCATACAAAAAAACAGGGCACCAAAAAAAGACACACCCGAAAAGTGACATCCATTTACATAGGGTGTGTGTCCCATACGGCTGTGCATTCAAATTTCTTGCCCAAAACATCGTCAGTACATCGTTCATGAATTACCAAGCATTTGTTCTGACCGACGGTACTAACAGTAATGATGATTATGATATCAGCTGCCGTCACCCCTGTTTAAAAGAAACAATAGCATTAATTCATAAACAGATGCATACAGACACACACACACGCACACACACGCACACACGCACAAACACACACACACACCAGCACACCAACACCTGCATCTGCCTCCGCAAGTCTGTGCAAACAGAAAACCAGAAGCGCCATCATAACAAGAAGCACACGCACCAGCCGTCGTCCCTCATGAACACCACTGGCGCTGCAAGTGGCGACAACGTCACACACAGTAATAATAACATGGAACTAATAACAACACGTAGATTCATACGCACCAGCCGTTGTCCCTCCTGAACGCACGCAGGCTCTGCAAGTGGCGCAGCATGCCAGCCACCATCCCAGGCACGCCAGCGACGGTCTCCAAAAAGATGGTGCGCTGCGAGTCACGTGCATTTGTGTGTGTGTGTGTGTGTGTGTGTGTGTGTGTGT
>Ga0307968_1001187_pt1:12500-20945 | contig 20945 bp, 23 predicted proteins | sample OrgLakmetagen650_FD_201834 | JGI IMG/M metagenome (GOLD analysis project Ga0307968, IMG submission 201834) | Saline water microbial communities from Organic Lake, Antarctica - #650 | ecosystem: Environmental > Aquatic > Non-marine Saline and Alkaline > Saline | place: Antarctica...
GTGAAAACCACTCCCCACATTAATTAAGGAAAAGGAGCCACTTTGTACCGAGTACCGTAAAGCTCCTTCACCGTGAAAAGGAATGGAAAAATCAATGGGGATCAGGAGGCTTGGAGGCTTGGCCTGAAACCGGCTCCTGATGAGAGCTGATAACAGTACTGGAAAGGGCAAGTCTAGTATGGACAAGTTTAGCGGCAAAGTTCACAGAGTGCACATGGAGCTTGGAGGCAAGCTTCTCGACTCTTTGAGAATCGAGACCCAGTTCCTTGAAAGGCTTCAGAGTGTGGGTGTTGTAGATGGTGCCGCCCACACCCAAAAGGATGATGTGGAGAATAACAGAGGCTCCTCGGAGGGCAAAGGTCTTTGTGCTGTTCCTTTGCAGCGTTCAGCTGGTTTTGAGGTCTGGTGTCAATACTTGATCTCGACGAGGTGGATGTCGTGCCGAGTTTTGTTGAGGTCTTTAGGTCGGTGCTGTCTGGGGTTGGTGGCTGTTCTAGTGGCTGGCGGTGCTAGCAGTCTCCCTCGATTGCCCCCTGCCACTTCGAAGAACCCACGCACCCCCTACATTATTAGCTTGTTGTTTTTGTGTTTTTGCAGCGCTGGGAGTAACCAGCACAAAATCCGGGCAGCTGGAGATAAATCTGCCTTTATCTGGGAAGCGGGGTGGGAAGAGCCATTTGGGAACAATTCTACTTTAAGCTGTTTCAGGAATCTGGAGATTTTGCCAATTATTATAGGGCTTTGCTTTATGCTGCTTTGCGCGTTTTTCGCGTGCCTAGCTAGCTGCTATCTTCGTGCTTCTTATTGCATGCTTCTTATTGCATGCTTCAAGCTGCATGCTTCATGCTCCGTGTTTGGTGCCCGTGCTTTGCTTTGCCTTTCCCTGCTGATTGAGGGCTGCTTCTTGTGTCCTTTGTTCTCTCTGCTGCTCCGCTGCTCTTGTTTTCTTGGCGCTCGTGGTTTCATGAGGCTCTCTCAGATCACACTCACTGACCGTTTTGTGCACACAGACACACGGGGGTTAAACAAACGGGTCTTATTGAACATGCTTTCTTCTGTTAGTATTCTGCTTTCTGCTTTCTTGCGGTCCGCTTTCCATTGATACTTTATCTTTCTTCTTCAAACTCCTGCAGACAGACGTTCCTTCTTTTCTGTTTCTGCTTTCTCTTGGTCCGTCTTCTCTTTACCCAAATGGTCGGAAGAATGCGCAATGCAAAAAAAAAGGGGGAGCTTGGTAATTGTTAGAGGCAAATATTATGCACCAAATGTGTTAGGCTTCCCAGCCGGTTTGTGTTCCGACCGGGCGCTGTGTACCACCATCTGTAAGGCACGTGCTAGACGCTCCAGGCCGGCAGAGTGCAGCGCAGATACAGGGATGATGGGCAGGTTGGAGGCGGCTTTCAGATCTGCCAGTGCCTGTGTGTGTGTGTGTGTGTTTCCAAAATTATCTTGAGTGAAAATAAAAGGGAAAAGCTTTGCTGGTAGTCAAGACACAGCCGCTATAAACTGCCTGATCAAGGACATGCCGACGCCTGGACTTGTTAGTAAATAAAGCAGCAACAATTTTGAAGTTAAGAGGACCTGTCCTTAAGCTCATCACGGGCTTGAGTGGCCTGCTTGGTCTTCCTGCACTTCCATCAATGCCGCAAACAAACACCAAACAAGATTCAGCAGGAGCTAGAAACACGAAATCAGAGAGGAAGGCAAAATGTGGATCAAGGGGGTTGAATTAGGCAGCATGTTGTCGGCAAATAGTTCAGGAGTCATTACACTGAAGACCTCTACCCTGTTTCATCTCCAAGTAATCATGAACTCTGCTACCTTGACTTGCCATTAGTAGGGCGCTTTTTAGTATTGACCTTCGATTGAAAAGTATCAGCCCTTTATAAGCTTAGCTCAAAATGTAAGCACGGGAGCTTCTGCACACAACCTCCGTCAAGTTAGCTCCGTGTTATTTTTATTTTATTAACATACAAGCATGAAACTCCAGATCTTGCGCGTAAACACCACGAGCACCTGCGCCTCTTTTCTAGCTAACCTTTCCTAACTAATGATGTTTCAATCCTCACCGGCAGCACCACCACCCCTTTTCAATTCTCTGGCAGCACCACCACCCCTGAAAACCCCAATTCAATAATGCACGGCATCCATAAAAAGGTACAAGATGTCGTGTTTATTATAAGTATTCAATCGTTTCTTGGCCTTGAAATATGATATAATAAACCCCAACCGGTGAGTCTAAGGCGGTATATTAACCCGCTCATTTGGTTCAAACCATCCTGAATATCAAATGAACATCCAGTATTGTATGCACCCGGTATGGCTTTCCTATTGATGGCCTCTAAACCTACTCATAACATAGCAAGCGCGGAACTGTACAGGCCTTCCTTTTCCAACAGCAGTGCTGCCACACGTCACCTGCCATATCAGAGCTGACACAATGGGCATATATGCCATTGAGTTAGCACACACACACACACACACACATCAATCCATCCCACCTATTCCTGTGATCATTGCTTTTTAAACCCTCTATTAACCCGTTCCGCATCAATTTCCTTAACCTTGCTGCGGTTAGTTGCTCCCTTTGTAAGCCCTTCACACACACACACATACACGCACACGCACATCAAACTCCCTGTACCTGCTGTGGCCTGGTGCACGCGTCCACTTTGTTGGCAATCACCAGCTCAAAGGGCCTCCGGCCCCCCTGGGCATCGCCAGCTAAGGGCGTGGCCATAGGGACAGAGCTCCTGCTCGGTGGCACCTCGCTGCTCGGGTCGTTAGAAGGCTCAGCAATCGTGTCATGCACAGCAGAAGGTGAAGTGGCCAAACTGCTGCTAAAATCAGCAGGAGGCCCGGCGGCGGTGCCATGCACGGCATGGGGTGAAGAGGACCAGCCGGCAGAGTTGAAGGCGGAAGGGGCTTTGCCGTGGTCACCGGAACAGCTAGGAGATGGACTGGCAGTGGGAAGACATGAAGTTGGGTTCAAGTCAGTGCCAGGGACCTGAACGTGGAGCTGATCTGGGTGCGAGGGTGGTGATGGCTCCCGTGCCTCCCTATATGCTTGCAGCTCCTCCTGTACCCATGCGTGAGTGTGTGTGTGTGTGCGCGCGTGATTGTATGTGTGTGCGCATGTGTGTATGTATGTGCGTTCTTTACGTTTCCTCACTGCATCCTACACCACCTGCATCCAGGCAGTGCGCTGGAGTAAGGGCACATTCAAACGCTTTGCCATAATATCTTGTTTGGTCCTGAAGCTGAAGTGGAATTGGGGCACAATAGTTACCGCCACCACCACCAGTTCCATGTATTGCATGGTACCTGAGGTTCTTAGCAAGCCCAACTATGGGCACCTACACACACTCTTCGACACATTATATACGCCACACGCACTCACATGTAGCACTGCCAGCCGCTGGGCAGGGGCCAAAAAAGGGAGTATGTGCCCTTCAAGCTGACCACTGTTCATGTCTAGCATCTGAGCAATGCTCTTCTAAACACTCTTCTAAACACACCTGTAGCACTGCCAGCTGCTGGGCAGGTGTCAAAGAAAGGAGTGAGTGTCCTTCTAGCTGACCACCACTCAGGTCCAGCACGTAGGCAATGCACCCCACTCTCTCAACGTGCCGCAAGAAAAAGTTGCCACGGCCCCTGGGTAAACGTTTTTTTTGTTGATTTCGAACATTTTGGGATCATAAACGTCGCAGCATACACACGAAACCTGAAGAGAAGTGCCAATACTTGTCAAAAATGCTGCTGCTAAATACTCATGAAAGCTGTGGTACTACTTTAGTGATGCAGCAGGCACACCAAATCAAGATGAAAAACGCTATCGCTGGTCAAAGAAGCTGCTGCCACATGAGGGGTGGTGTAATTTTTATGTGTTGCAGCAAGCATCGCACTAAATTAAACTAAGAAACACCGCTGTCAGCCAAAATAAGCGCTGCCACCTACCCATAAGTGGTAGTGTTACTATTAAATTGCAGTCATACACACTCGCGCAGCCGGGGAGAAAAATAGCAATCTGGAGAGCATAAATCTAGCAGTAAATATTGATTGTGCCGCACTCCTTGCTGTACCCTTCTGCAGAGAGCTAGAGCTTACACAACAAGCTACTACCATTACACTTGCATTGATGCGCGCACACACACACACTCACACTCACACACACACACATACACACACACAAACACACATGCAGCCAGGGAGGGACCGTAGCAATCTGGATAGATCTCTAGTAGGAAACACATGTTGTGCCACACTCCTTGATCTACCCTTCTGCAAAGAGCTATAGCTTGTACAACAAGCTAGCCCCACTGGAGCTGGATTCACGGAACGTCACACACTCCTAGCTTCACCCGTATGCAATCAGCTGGAGCTTACACAACAAGCTAGCGCCACCGGAGCTGCAGATTGCTTCGTGTGTATGAAGTGGTCACTGAATGTACTTACGCTAGCTACATGTGGCACCATCATTGCTGTCCAGCCATGTGTAGGGTTGGCCAGAACCGTATGTATACACCGTATATGACCGTATATTTAGTGATTTCCCTGCCAAAACAATGAATAAGCACTGTATATGTATACAGTGTTTATTCGTCGTATATTATGTATATGGTTTTGGCCAATCCTAGCCATATGCCCTAGAGACCAGGCCAGAAGCTCTGCCGTTGTTCGACTGCAAGGTTCTGCCTCCATCTCACATTCTGCTTTCTCGTTACACTCTTGTCTCAGCTCTTCTCTTCACACTCTTGTCTCAACTCTTCTCTTCACACTCTTTCTCAGCTCTTCACACCCTTCCCCATCTGTCTTTGTAAGCTCCAGAAATTAAGCCCAGCACGCCTGCCAGCAAGAAGACCTTTGAAGAGGAAACGCTCTTTAAGCAGCACCCATACTTTTCCTTTTTACTGTGTGTGTTGACATGCGAAGACCAGAGTACACACTCTCTGAGCAGCACCCATACTTTTCCTTTTTCCTGTGTGTGCCGACATGCGAAGACCAGAGTACACACTCTCTGAGCAGCACCCATACTTTTTCCTTTTTTACTGTGTGTGCCGACATGCAAAGACCAGAGTACACACTCTCTGAGCAGCACCCATACTTTTCCTTTTTACTGTGTGCCGACATGCGAAGACCAAAGTATACACTCTCTAAGCAGCACCCATCTTATTCTTTTCTACTGTGTGTTCATACGCAGAGATCCTGCAGGGGCAACATCACAAAAGCAGTCACCAGCTTCTCAACCACCTCAGACCTTTGCCTAGGTTGCACCTTACCATTTCCCCTACCTGTCTTCATGGGCTCCAGCAATCAGGCCTGGAATGTCTGCCAGTATAAGGGACTTGGCAGAAGAAACACTTCCTGAGCTCCCACCGTTGCCATCCACTCCTTCAGAGTCCACATCGCCCACCACCGTTCCAAGCTGGGGTTGCAGGGTGGTGAAAGCGTAGGAGCCCACCTGCGGCGTGCATTTCGTAAGGACGGACCTCCAATTATGAACGTGCATTTCGACAGGAACTGAGCCCTGTTTGTCTATTTTCCACCTCCAAAGCTGCTATTGCCTGCCAGTGATCCAAGCTGAGGGTGCAGCGTGCCAAAGGTCTAGCAAACCATTTGCAAACGCAGGTTGAGTGTGCAGTTAGTAAGCAGTTGCCTCGATGTGTATTGATCAGGGCATAATCACTCAACCAACCTAACATTCACAAGCGTGAGAGATGTGCATCGGTCAGGGAGGGCAAAGACACTCAACCAACCTTACATGCACAAGTGTGAGACATGTGCGTCGGTCAGGTAGGGCAAATACATTTGACCAACCTTACACGCACGAGTGTGAGACATGCGCATCGGTCAGGTAGGTCATATACATTTGACCAACCTTACATGCACGAGTGTGAGACATGCGCATTGGTCAGGGAGGGCAAAGACACTCAACCAACTTAACATGTACGAGCGTGAGAGATGTGCATTGGCCAGGGAGGGCAAATACATTTGACCAACCTTACATGCACGAGTGTGAGACATGTGCATTGGTCAGGGAGGGCAAAGACATTTGACCAACCTTACATGCACGAGTGTGACAGAAAGCGCCCACGCATAAGCAGTGGCCGGTGTATGGCATGTGTGTATTTAGAAGTGCAGAGATGTGAGTACCATTCCAAACCGTGCGAGCAACTTGAATGTGCGAACGATTTATCATCTGAGCAGGCAGTACTGTTTGGGTGCCTGCCCTGCCTAAGATGACGCACCGCAGTGAAGCATCTTTTTCGTATGCACATATGCACAAACTTCAATCATTTAAACGGCAAGTAAACTCACATCTGAGTTTTGCACTCATTGACGAGACATCGGCGCATGCCTTGGGTTGCAGATGAAAAACAAACACTTCATAAATGCCAATCTTGTTGCTTGAGGGTCCTCTGCCTTGATCTCGTCAAGTTATTGCTTTGGATTCCTAACAAGCGTAATGGTTTAGTACCACTTGAGTACCCTCCTGATCCCCATTTATTTTCCCTTTCCGTTCTGTGACGACGGAGGTGTATGGCACTCGTACCAAAGTGGGCCCTTTTCCTGAGTCAGTGTGGAGAGTAGTTTTCTTTGCCTGTTGCACAGTTTTTTCTCTCCACCAAGCACCACACGTGTTTACACGGTGCCAGCTGTCAGTAGTGCCAGCTGTCGGTAGTGCCAGCTGTCGGTAGTGCCACACGGTGCCAGCTGTCAGTAGTGCCACGCACAATACAGCACGTACCCAGGGTTCTCCAGAACCATAAATGTGTACGCATTTGCGAGGTGTGTGTGTGTGTTTGGTACTTTCAGCAGGGGATTTCTCAAACCTACATTGATAAAGGAATCATGTACAATGAGTGTACCTAGTGCAAAATGTACACAAGGTTTTGGCCAACCCACGCAAACAGTTCTTACTCCTCCCACACCATTACTCCCATTTCCATCGCAACTCATTGCACTCTCCTCGTTAACGCCTTCCTCTACTTTCCTTTCATGGATCTTTTTTTGTTTGTAGCTGCATCTTCTGACTTGCACCCGCACCCTGAATGCTCTTCTCATCCTCCCACCTTTGCCTTTGCGCCAGTCATGGCCTTCAGCAAGGAGCTTTTGCCAGCGTTGGGCATTCCCTGCACACACATACACACGCACACACGCACATACATCAGCAATGCACATTCAACGAGGTGTTGCATAATATATGGCAACAAATAGCAAACGTACCTAGGAAGCTTATTTGAACGCAAGCATTGACATCAGTCCATTCTTTCATGCAACCAACGCCAAACGTATACACAATGGCCTACGCACCACAAGTCCCACATCTGCGAGCATCTTGAGCTCCAGCAGTAGCGTGGTCACTCACTCCAAAAAACAATCAAACACAACTCCACAAAATTCACAGCAGCCTGCTCACCACAAGTCCCACATCTGCAAGCATCTTGAGCTCCAGCAGTAGCGTGGCTTTGCTGCCCGGAGTGCCAGGCCTGCCATCATCACAAAGAATGTGTGAACAATAAATTAAAAAAAGTGAAAAATAAATGATAGGTGAACAATTAATGAAAAAAGTGAACAATAAATGGAAAAAGTGAACTATAAATGAAAAGAGTGACAATGCAACCAGATGTGACCGTGCCACAAGTGAATGAGAGTGCGCCGTGAGTGACGAGCTGCAGAGAATTGCAGCGTGTGGCATCCAATGAGCAGAGCGCAATGCTGATCTGTACAATCCTGCAGATTAAGGAGGCTCCCTTGAGTTTGGGGCTTTCCTATTGCTCCAAGTGCCTTGTTTGTACCAAAACAGGTTGTGCTTCATGCACAAGACACACACACACAACATGCACACCCACACCCACATCCACACCCACATCCACATCCACATCCACACCCACACTCACACTCACACTCACACTCACACTCACACTCACACTCACACTCACAGTCACACTCACACACACTCACACTCACACTCACACTCACACTCACACTCACACTCACACTCACACTCACACCCTTAAAACCTTACCCACAACACCAACCCCCACCCACACCCACACCCCACACACGCGTACACACTTGCTCTCTCCAGACGCGCCACGCAGCATACTCTTGGCGTCTGCATATCTAGAGCGATCACGGGTAGAGGAGGTTGTGTTGCAATTGCCCGTGCCTCCACGGCCCCCTACTGCCACAGTGATCTACGCAATTATGTGTGTGTGTGTATGTGTGTATATGAGTGTGCACCTTTATGTGTGTCTGTGTGTGGTGTGTGTGTGTGTGTGTGTGTGTGTGTGTGTGTGAACGCGCGTGTATAGGTGTGTGTGTTGTGTTGTGTTGTGTGTGTGTGTGTGTGTGTGTGTGTGTGAACGCGCGTGTATAGGTGTGTGTGTTGTGTTGTGTTGTGTGTGTGTGTGTGTGTGTGAACGCGCGTGTATAGGTGTG
>Ga0307968_1001191_pt1 | contig 20910 bp, 21 predicted proteins | sample OrgLakmetagen650_FD_201834 | JGI IMG/M metagenome (GOLD analysis project Ga0307968, IMG submission 201834) | Saline water microbial communities from Organic Lake, Antarctica - #650 | ecosystem: Environmental > Aquatic > Non-marine Saline and Alkaline > Saline | place: Antarctica: Organic Lake...
AAGTTCGCAAATTTCCTTAACTTTTCAGGGGCCTCGCAAAAGCTTAATGCTCGCAAATTAATTATTCTAATTATTTCGGCACCTCGCAAAAAGTAGGCCTCGCAATACTAAAAGCGCAAGACGGTACCCACTGTGTGTATGAACGAAGGTATGGAAGTTTCAAATAGAGTTATTAGGCCACACGTGCAGGGTTGGCCAGAACCGTATGCACCCACTGTGTGTATGAACGTAGGTATGCAAATTTCAAATAGAATTATTGGGCCACGTGTGCAGGGTTGGCCAGAACTGTAAACACCCACTGTGTGTAAAAGTACGTATTGAAATACCCCTGCTAGAAATACTGCACACATGCACCGTAAACACGTACAGAGGTATGGTTTTGGCCAACCCTACTCCCCCTGTGCCTAAGGTCGCACGTCAAATTGCGCACTGCACACTGTGCATGCTGTTTGCCTAGGGCTGTTCATGTCCAAGTGCATGCAGCATATCCATATAGTACACCGTGTCTGCATGACTACATAACCACACCGTGTCTGCATGACTACATGTGTCTGCATGACTACCGTGTCTGCACGACTACGTGACTACCGTGTCTGCATGACTACATAACCACACCGTGTCTGCATGACTACATGTGTCTGCATGACTACCGTGTCTGACTACCGTGTCTGACTACATGTGTCTGCATGACTACCGTGTCTGCAAGACTACGTGACTACTGTGTCTGCAAGACTACATAACCACACCGTGTGCATGACTAGTACATAACCACACCGTGTCTGCTTGACTACTACATAACCACGTGACCACATGGCCGTATTTGAAAGATTCCTGCCAAAATACCAGGCATGCATACATGCACCAACATACAGTCTGCATGACTTCATAACCACGTGACCACATGGCCGTATTTGAAAGATTTCTGCCAAAATACCATGCATGCATACATGCACCAACATACAACATACACATATCAAGCGATCTGGTCAACCCTGTAAACGTAATTACGGTCCGCTTAAGAAAGGTATCGTAGCACAGAAGGCGTTATTTGTACTGATGCACGTGGATGAGATGCACGTGATTTGGTACTGATGCACGTGGATGAGGTACTGATGCACGTGATTTGGTGGTGCACGTGAATTGGTACTGATGCACGTGGATGAGGTACTGATGCACGTGATTTGGTGGTGCACGTGACTTGGTACTGATGCACGTGGATGAGGTACTGATGCACGTGATTTGGTGGTGCACGTGACTTGGTACTGATGCACGTGGATGAGGTACTGATGCACGTGATTTGGTGGTGCACGTGGTTTGGTACTGATGCACGTGGATGAGGTACTGATGCAAGTGATTTGGTGATGCACGTGATTTAATACTGATGACGTGGATAATATTTTTTGAGAGAAGCGTCCAGAGAAAAGGAGAAAGCAGTCCAGAAGAGGAAATTGGATGAATAAGGGTGTGCCAAGTCGGGCTGACTAGATCCTGAAATGTGCCAGGCATGGCCGTGTGTTGGAGAAGCTTGTGCTGAAATGCTTGTTTGTCAGGCTGACTAGATCCTGAAATGAGCCAAGCATGAGCGTGTGTTGGAGAAGCTTGTGCTGAAAGCTTGTTTGTCAGGCTGACTAGATCCTGAAATGAGCCAAGCATGAGCGTGTGTTGGAGAAGCTTGTGCTGAAATGCTTGTTTGTCGGGCTGACTAGATCCTGAAATGTGTCAGGCATGACCGTGTGTTGGAGAAGCATGTGCTGAAATGCTTGTTTGTCGGGCTGACTAGATCCTGAAATGAGCCAAGCATGAGCGTGTGTTGGAGAAGCTTGTGCTGAAATGCTTGTTTGTCGGGCTGACTAGATCCTGAAATGTGCCAGGCATGACCGTGTGTTGGAGAAGCTTGTGCTGAAATGCTTGTTTGTCGGGCTGACTAGATCCTGAAATGAGCCAAGCATGAGCGTGTGTTGGAGAAGCTTGTGCTAAAATGCTTGTTTGTCGGGCTGACTAGATCCTGAAATGAGCCAAGCATGACCGTGTGTTGGAGAAGCTTGTGCTGAAATGCTTGTTTGTCGGGCTGACTAGATCCTGAAATGAGCCAAGCATGAGCGTGTGTTGGAAAAGCATGTGCTAAAATGCTTGTTTGTCGGGCTGACTAGATCCTGAAATGAGCCAAGCATGACCGTGTGTTGGAGAAGCTTTTGCTGATATGCTTGTTTGTCGGGCTGACTAGATCCTGAAATGAGCCAAGCGTGAGCGTGTGTTGGAGAAGCTTGTGCGGAAATGCTTGTTAGTATGCACCGTACTCATGCGATTTATATATATGCGTGGTCATCGTGCACACACTAGAAACGACTGCACTAAGCTGGCTGAGCAGGCGTGCCCCTACTCACTCTGAAGCGCAGATACAGCCTGCAACTCTGTATGCATGCGCGCAGTTTCACACACGCATGCACACACAACAAACATGCAAACACACACACACAAACACACGCACATCAACACTCTCTACACTCTTCCCACCCACATACCTTCCCACATTACAGGACATTACAAAAGACCCATGTGCAGAAGTGGGGGACTGGGGGGCTGGCAGTGATGGAGCAGAGAGCTTACGCAAATGCCAGTTTTCTATGAGCCTAGCTGTGCCGCAGATGATCAAAAAAGCAATTGGTAAGTGCAGTTCAACAGTAGCATTGTTAAGGGTTGGCCATAACCATATATCTATATATGTACGGTGTATATACGGTGCTTTTGGCATGGAAATCACCAAGTATACGGTCATATACGGTGTATACGTACGGATCTGGCCAACCCTAAGCATTACGCTGGCAGCTAAGAAGAGGAAGTGGAGAGTGTAAAGAAAGGTTTGAGAGCTTTGATGCGGCACACAGATCATCAAACAGACAATTGGTGACTTAGGCTGACATAGGCTGACATGGGCTGATTTATAGCTGACTTAGGCTGACTTAGGCTGAGTTTCTGGTGAACATGTTTCAATTGAGTCAGGCTGAGATTGGGCGACCACTAGTGAGGTAATTTTGGCGGCGGCTTATGTGACCATGTGGCAAATTAAATGAGCAACTGGCGGAATCTTCTTGAGGGACACACTGTTTCATCAGCACAAGACAGAGAGTCTGATTCAGTTAATGAAAGCGCTTTTTTATGATGCCTGACTGCTGGATGTGTGGGAGAGGGCCAAAGCTTCAAGCAAGGGCTTCCAATGGTGCCTTCAATCAGAAGCCGTCGGAATTGGCACCTATACCTGAACAAAAAATGGACAGACCAAAAGTAATCAACCTAGGTGGGCATGAAGGCAAGCTCAGAACTGGTGCTTGCACTAACCAGAATTCGACCATAGGATGCCTCAGAACTGGTGCTTGCACTAACCACTAGCCAGAGTTCGACCATAGGGTGCCTCAGAACTGGTGCTTGCACTAGCCACTAGCCAGAGTTCGACCAAAGGGTGCCTCAGGACTGGTGCTTGTGCTAGCCAGAGTTCGACCAAAGGGTGCCTCAGAACTGGTGCTTGCACTAGCCACTAGCCAGATTTCGACCAAAGGGTGCCTCAGGACTGGTGCTTGTGCTAGCCAGAGTTCGACCAAAGGGTGCCTCAGAACTGGTGCTTGCAATAGCCACTAGCCAGAGTTTGACCAAAGGGTGCCTCAGAATTGGTGCTTGCACTAACCACTAGCCAGAGTTTGACCATAGGGTGCCTCAGAACAGGTGCTTGCACTAGCCAGAGTTCGACCAAAGGGTACCTCAGAACTGGTGCTTGCACTAGCCACTAGCCAGAGTTCGACCAAAGGGTGCCTCAGAACTGGTGCTTGTGCTAGCCACTAGCCAGAGTTCGACCAAAGGGTGCCTCAGGACTGGTGCTTGTGCTAGCCAGAGTTCGACCAAAGGGTGCCTCAGAACTGGTGCTTGCACTAGCCACTAGCCACAGTTCGACCAAAGGGTGCCTCAGAATTGGTGCTAAATGAACTAAACTAACCACTAGCCAGAGTTTGACCATAGGGTGCCTCAGAACAGGTGCTTGCACTAGCCAGAGTTCGACCAAAGGGTGCATCAGAACTGGTGCTTGCACTAGCCACTAGCCAGAGTTCGACCAAAGGGTGCCTCAGAACTGGTGCTTGTGCTAGCCACTAGCCAGAGTTCGACCATAGGGTGCCTCAGAACAGGTGCTTGCACTAGCCAGAGTTCGACCATAGGGTGCCTCAGAACTGGTGCTTGCACTAGCCACTAGCCAGAGTTCGACCAAAGGGTGCCTCAGGACTGGTGCTTGTGCTAGCCAGAGTTCGACCAAAGGGTGCCTCAGAACTGGTGCTTGCAATAGCCACTAGCTAGAGTTTGACCAAAGGGTGCCTCAGAATTGGTGCTTGCACTGACCACTAGCCAGAGTTTGACCAAAGGGTGCCTCAGAACAGGTGCTTGCACTAGCCAGAGTTCGACCAAAGGGTGCCTCAGGACTGGTGCTTGTGCTAGCCAGAGTTCGACCAAAGGGTGCCTCAGAACTGGTGCTTGCGCTAGCCACTAGCCAGAGTTCGACCAAAGGGTGCCTCAGGACTGGTGCTTGTGCTAGCCAGAGTTTGACCAAAGGGTGCCTCAGAATTGGTGCTTGCACTAACCACTAGCCAGAGTTTGACCATAGGGTGCCTCAGAACAGGTGCTTGCACTAGCCAGAGTTCGACCAAAGGGTGCCTCAGAACTGGTGCTTGCACTAGCCACTAGTCAGAGTTCGACCAAAGGGTGCCTCAGAACTGGTGCCTTTGCTAGCCAGAGTTTGACCAAAGGGTACCTCAGAACAGGTGCTTGCACTAGCCACTAGCCAGAGTTCGACCAAAGGGTGCCTCAGAACTGGTGCTTGCACTAGCCACTAGCCAGAGTTCGACCAAAGGGTGCCTCAGAACTGGTGCTTGCACTAGCCAGAGTTCGACCAAAGGGTGCCATAGAACTGGCGCTTGTGCTAGCCAGAGTTCGACCAAAGGGTGCCTCAGAACAGGTGCTTGCACCAGCCACTAGCCAGAGTTTGACCAAAGGGTGCCTCAGAACTGGTGCTTGCATTAGCCAGAGTTTGACCAAAGGGCGTGTTGTGTGTTGTACCCTCTAGCACAGCAGTTCTCTTTGATGTTTGCTGCGCGGATGACCTGCTGCCTGTGATTTTGGATGAGTGTTTAGCAGCTCGTATTTAGACGTTCACGCTTGCCAGGTGCGAACAGATGGCATTACCACTGCCCCATGTGCTCAGTGCGTTTCTACCTATGAAACGTGCTGTTCAGTTTAGTTTAGTTTGGATTACAAAGGCATTCCACCTGGAATGGCTGCTCAACCTATGAGAACGAGGTAAACCTCAAAACAAACCAAGTATAAAAAGGGCTGTGACGCAACTGGAAAATGCGAACCTTAAAGATACGCGAAAAAGTAGGTAAAAACACTTTAAAGTGTAGACATTGGTTTACCAAATTAGACGCATACTAAAACATAGTCAAGACCTATGAAACGTGCGGCATACTTGTCTTGCGCTGCCGTTTTGCTTTGAGGAGGAAGGTTTTTGCTTGCCAGGTACGTACGGATAGCACCACCTCTGCCCCATGTGCTCAATGCGTGCGTACCTCTGTGAAACGTGCTGCATAATTGTCTTACACTCTGCACTGCCGCTCTGTTAACTACAAGGTTCCTTGCTTACCACCAGGTGTGGATGCCATCGCCCTTTTCTCATGTGCTCAATGCGTGTGTAACTCTGTGACACGTGCTGCATACTCGTCTCACACTCTGCACTGCTGCTGTTAAGCTACAAGGTTCCGTGCTTACCACCAGGTGTGGATGCCATCGCCCTTTTCTCATGTGCTCAATGCGTGTGTACCTCTGTGAAACGTGCTGCATACTCGTCTCACACTCTGCACTGCTGCTGTTAAGCTACAAGGTTCCGTGCTTACCACCAGGTGTGGATGCCATCGCCCTTCCCTCATGTGCTCAATGCGTGTGTACCTCTGTGAAACGTGCTGCATACTCGTCTTTCACTCTGCACTGCCGCTCTGTTAAGCTACAAGGTTCCTTGATTACCACCAGGTGTGGATGCCATCGCCCTTCCCTCATGTGCTCATTGCCTTTGTACTGGTTGAATGTGCTGCATACTTGTCTTACACTTTGCACTTTGCAGTGCTGCTCTGTTAAGCTACAAGGTTCCGTGCTTACCACCAGGTGTGGATGCCATCGCTCTTCCCTCATGTGCTCAATGCCTTTGTACTGGTTAAATGTGCTGCATACTTGCCTTACACTTTGCAGTGCTGCTCTGTTCAGCTGCAAGATTCCGTGCTTACCACCAGGTGTGGATGCCATCGCCCTTCCCTCATGTGCTCAATGCCTTTGTACTGGTTAAATGTGCTGCATACTTGTCTTACACTTTGCACTTTGCAGTGCTGCTCTGTTAAGCTACAAGGTTCCTTGATTACCTCCAGGTGTGGATGCCATCGCCCTTCCCTCATGTGCTCAATGCCTTTGTACTGGTTAAATGTGCTGCATACTTGTCTTACAATTTGCAGTGCTGCTCTGTTCAGCTGCAAGATTCCGTGCTTACCACCAGGTGTGGATGCCATCGCCCTTCCCTCATGTGCTCAATGCCTTTGTACTGGTTGAATGTGCTGCATACTTGTCTTACACTTTGCACTTTGCAGTGCTGCTCTGTTAAGCTACAAGGTTCCTTGCTTTCCACCAGGTGTGGATGCCATCACCGTGGTTGAGACGCAGCGCATATGCTGGCACAGCAGTGGGGGCGGTTTCACAGTGACTTCCGAGCCAAGCCTCAACGTGAGTGGCATCATCAGTAGGGTTGGTCGGAACCGCACATATGCACCGTATTTGACCGTATATTTGGTGATTTCCCTGCCAAAATACCGTATTTGTACCGTATATATATGGTTCTGGACAACTTTTATCATGGGGTGTTTATAGTGGGCATGCTGGTTTTCAGTGCGTTTATAGGCGGCTTTACATAGAACCTAGTTTACACAGATACACATGAAGACACATAAAGGGTTTGCGAGTACGCTGGCACGTTTGTAGGTGATTTTATAGTGAATATTGGGCCGAGCCTCAATGTGAATGGCACTATGGAGAGTTTGTGAGGAAAATAGGAGAGTTCGTGAGGAGAATAGGCATGCTATGGCTTGCAAGGGTTTTGAAAGGGTTTGCAGGTATGCTGGCACGTTTATAGATGATTTCACAGTGAGTTCTGGGCCGAGCTTCAATGTGAATGGCACTATGGAGAGATCGTGAGGAGAATGCATGCCGTGACTTACAAGGGTTTTGAAAGGGTTTGCAGGTATGCTGGCACGTTTATAGGTGATTTAACAGTGAATTCTGGGCCGAGCCTCAATGTGAATGGCGCTATGAAGAGTTTGTGAGGGGGTGCAAGCCGTGGTTTGCAAGGGTTTTAAAAGGCATGTTTTAAGACACATGAAACCGCGAGTCACTTTTTAACGTGAGGGGCACAGATTACGAAGGAAATTAATCCAGCAACCGAGCAGGAAAGAGTCCACTTTGTATTTAGCTGCTCCGACAGACATGTACTGTGTGCTGCATGGAGAAGAGGCATTACAAAGGAAATTAACCCAGCAACCGAGCAGGAAAAAGTCCACTTTGTATTTAGCTGCTCCGGCAGACATGTACTGTGTGCTGCATGGAGAAGAGGCATTACAAAGGAAATTAACCCAGCAACCGAGCAGGAAAGAGTCCACTTTGTATTTAGCTGCTCCGACAGACATGTACTATGTGCTGCATGGAGAAGAGGCATTACAAAGGAAATTAATCCAGCAACAGAGCAGGAAAAAGTCCACTTTGTATTTTAGCTGCTCCGACAGAAATGTACTGTGTGCTGCATGGAGAAGAGGCATTACAAAGGAATTCAACCCAGCAACAGAGCAGGAAAGAGTCCAATTTGTATTAGCTGCTCTAACAGAAATGTACTGTGTGCTGCATGGAGAAGAGGCGCTTTTTAAAATTTATGCTGGGCCCAGCCAGCGTGAGCGCACATCTCAACCATCTCAATAAAGCACATGTGTAAGGGTTCATCACTTTGTTACACATATCGTTTGAAAAATAATCAATAAGAGATTCATCTTGTGTTTTGGTGACATGTGTGCCTTTAAGCAGTGTACTGCTATTTGGCTACGGATCAGGCAGAGTGCAATTGTAGTTCTGACTGGTCGTGGGGAGTTCATACTATGGTGGCTTTCGCCACACTTAGCACAAATATAAAAGGTTGGCCAGAACCATAGATATACGGTGCATATATGGTGAATTTTTTGGCAGGGAAGTCCCCAGATATACGGTCATATATGGTGCATATATACAGATATGGCCAACCCTACAAATATGTTGTGTGCCTTTCTGGCATGCCCCGGCACTCATTAATTGGACCAGATAATGTAAAACTTAGTGCTGACGGTACGTGTTCGTGCGTACCGTGCAGTGCCCCCAATGATCGTTTAAAAAAATAAGCAATTACGTGCTGACAGAGTAAGGTTAAGGAAGGAGGTAAGAAAGAGGCCCTGATCTCTTTTCGACCTGGTAGTCCAGAATTTTGTGAAGAGTGCTCAAGAATAAACTAGGCAAGCTGCTCGCCTACGACTCTTTGCAATGTGTGCTTTAGCTGTGCAGTTCAGAACGATGTCAAGGTCACTGGGAGCAACTCACCTACACCTCTTTACGCTGTGTGCTTTGGCTGTGCAGTTCCCAGGAAGCCAAAAGTTTGTGACCAAGGGCGAAGTCAAGGTCACTGGGAGCAACTCACCTACACCTCTTTATGCTGTGTGCTTTGGCTGTGCAGTTCCTGAACAGCCAAATGTTTGTGGCCAAGGGCGAAGTCAAGGTCACTGGGAGCATCTCACCTACACCGCTTTGTGCTGTGTGCTTTGGCTGTGCAGTTCCCAGGAAGCCAAAAGTTTGTGACCATGGGAAAGATCAAGGTCACTAGGAGCAACTCACCTACACCGCTTTGTGCTGTGTGCTTTGGCTGTGCAGTTCCCAGGAAGCCAAAAGTTTGTGACCAAGGACGATGTCAAGGTCACTGGGAGCAACTCACCCACACCGCTTTGTGCTGTGCGCTTTGGCTGTGCAGTTCCTGGGCAGCCAAAAAAATGTGATTAAGGACGATGTCAAGGTCACTAGGAGCAACTCACCTACACCTCTTTATGCTGTGTGCTTTGGCTGTGCAGTTCCCAGGAAGCCAAAAGTTTGTGACCAAGGGCGAGATCAAGGTCACTGGGAGCGGCGTGCAACGAGAATGCCACGTACGCCCGGGTAGTGCTGTGTTTGCTTTGTTAGTATTCATCTGAATCATGTACTAAATGCGTTCCATCATTTCTAACCCATCTATGACCCATCCATATCCATTACCAACCCTTGCTCTGTAAACATTCATCTGAATCTTGTGCTAAATGCGTTCCATTAATTCTGACCCATTTATGCCATCATTTTTGACCCATCACCAACCCTTGCTCTGTTAGTATTCATCTGAATCATGTGCTCAGATGCGTTCCATCAAATCTGACCCATCTACGACCCATCTATGCCATCATTTCTGACCCATTACCAACCACTCTCTGCACATTTGTTTCTGACCCAGACGTTCGCTTTACAATCTGCAAAGCTGCACACAATGAATCTTACCAACTGTTTGGATTGGATCACTTTTTGAAATTGCACTAATTGTTTACCACCCATGGATTCCCCCTCTGCACATTAATATGACCCAGATGTTTACATTCCATTTCTCACCAACAAATGATACTATTTGTTTGGAAAGGAACTATTACACCCACGAATTCCCCCCTAAAACCCCACTACTTCCTTTTTTATGCTTTTCCTTATTTCAAACCTTGCAGATGCATATATTTTCCCCTTCCATCCACACCTTTTGACGCTCTTCCAACGCCCTCATGGACACCCCCGTGCCCCCTGGATCCACACAATTTCTCATTCATGCTTCCCACTTCCCTCATTTTCCGCCTCAATGCCCTTCTACCCACTTCCCTCATTTCCCTCCAACAGGTGCACTGTACGATGTTTTGCTCCGCCTCAATGCCCTTCTACCCACTTCCCTCATTTTCCGCCTCAATGCCCTTCTACCCACTTCCCTCATTTGCCTCCAACAGGTGCATTGTACGATGTTTTGCTCCGCCTCAATGCCCTTCTACCCACTTCCCTCATTTCCCGCCTCAATGCCCTTCTACCCACTTCCCTCATTTCCCTCCAACAGGTGCACTGTACGATGTTTTGCTCCGCCTCAATGCCCTGGCCGGTGAGTGCAATACCTTGAAAAGACCTTACAATTCACTAATAAATATATATATTATTTACTAATTTGCTAATATTGACTGTACAATGTTCTACTCCCCTCAATGCCCTGGCCGGTGAGTACAATACTATAAAAAGATCTTTGAAATTGATCTTTGAAATTCACTAATAGTTTGCCAAGGTAATTTTATGATACTCCACACATGCCCTGCCCGTGAGTGCAATACTTTTAAAGATCTTTATAAGTTACCAATACTCTGTTAAGGCTATCTTGCAATGCTCCGCACACGTTCAACACATTCTAACGTTGTCATATACTATGCGAACCACATATATGCGCATGTGCTGCTTTGTATTTAAGATTTCGGACATTTCCACCCTCAGCTGTCATCAGGAACGTGTGATCACATTTTAAATGTCAGTTTCTGAGCGTGTCCAGCTTTGTGGTCCCAAATTTGCTTTCAGAACGCGCAGTCTCATAAGCGAGTGCACACAGTGTGATTCCGAGCATATTGCACTCAGTCTTGCATACAGGCATAGAGGGGGTGCAGCACACTGCACTTTCAGATGCAGATGCTGAGGAAGTCTTGCATACAGGCATAGAGGGGGTGCAGCACACTGCACTGCCAAACGCACACGCTGAGCAAGTCTTGCATACAGGCATAGAGGGGGTGCAGCATTCTGCACTGCCAAACGCAGATGCAGAGCAGCGTCGAGCAGGCCATGGCGTCCGAAGCCGAGAAATCCCTGCAAGGCTTCTTGGCTTACTGCGAGCGCATGTGTGCTACGTTTGCTGCCACCAACAAGCAAGCTGTTATGCCCTCATCTGCACCAGCAGCTGCGGGTGCGGTTCTCTCTGGACCCCCCCTGGTAGGGCCTGTCTCAGCGGTTTCATCGACAGCTCCAGTTGTGCCTGCTCCTGCGAGTGTGGCCGGGCATGAGCAGAATAGAGAGACCAGCATGGTCTCAGACTTGGCGTCTGCAGCAGGGGACACGTATTATGATGCGGATCTGACGGGGGCGGTGCTGCAGGTGCGTGTGTGTGAATGTGCGTGTGTGTGAGTGTACGTGTGCATGTGGGCAATGCAGGGAAGCAATGTGTGTCTTCTTTCCTGCATATGCATGATTGTGGAACTCTTTGTGTTGTTGTCTGGAGTCGTCTCTGCCCTGGCTGCGTTTCTACCAGAAGTGCCTCTACCAGTAGTGTTTCTACCAGTAGTGTTTCTACAGAAAACCGGCCACCGCCCTGGCTGCGTTTCTACCAGAAGTGCCTCTACCAGAAGTGTTTCTACCCGTAGTGTTTTTTCAGAAAGTCGGCCACTGCCCTGGCTGCATCTCTACCAGAAGTGCCTCTACCAGTAGTGTTTCTACCAGTAGTGTTTCTTCAGAAAGCCGGCCACTGCCCTGGCTGCATTTCTACCAGAAGTGCCTCTACCAGAAGTGTTCCTACCCGTAGTGTTTTTTCAGAAAGTCGGCCACTGCCCTGGCTGCGTTTCTACCAGAAGTGCCTCTACCAGTAGTGTTTCTACCAGTAGTGTTTCTTCAGAAAGCCGGCCACTGCCCTGGCTGCATTTCTACCACTACGATTCTCTTTTTGTCTCTATTCTCTCTTGGTCTCTTTTTTATTATGCCTCAGAGGCGTGACGGAGGAGCTGAAATATCACACGACACACTGAGGTGGTCCATGTGTTGTGATTGCTGTACTGCCAAGGCACCTGAGTGGCTTCCTCACTCTCCTTCACTGATTTTAAAATGTGTCTTCCCTGGTTTTGAGTTCTTTTCACGCCACATGCTTCCTCTATTGCACAATCCACTAGGGCGTTTTTTATTTAGATTTATATTCAGATTTATATAGGGCTTCTTATATCGCGCAATCACTAGGGCGTGTCAGAGAGCTGGCTGATCTTGCTCTCATGCTCCCTTGTTCGTGACCCTTTGTGCAAGTCAAAAAGCGTTAAATTTATCATGGATGTTATAGGAATTCACCCGGCTATATATTGTATCCAATCTCTTGTACACTTTCATACAAGCACTGCATTGTACCCAACACTGTTCCTCACCACACAGCAACTGCAACAGCTGCAGGAATCAAGCGCCGCAGGAGCCCATAAATTACCATGAAGAGTGACCTAATGCTTCCTTAAAATAAAAAACCTCCCCGCGCATACCCACCCCTGCTTCTCGCCACACAGCAAACCGCAACGCTGCAAGAATCAATCGCCACAGGAGCACGGGCACTCACCACTCTGGTGGACCAAATTCCTCCTTTTGAATAAAATCTTTTCGTGCATACCCACCATTACTTCTTACCACACAGCAATTGCAACAGCTGCAAGAATTAAGTGCCGCAGAAGCACGTAAGCTTGCCTGAAGAATGATCAAAATGGCCACCAAGTAAAAATCTTACCGTGCATACCCACCACTGCTTCTCACCACGCAGCAACTGCAACAGCTGCAAGAATCAAGCGCCACAGGGGCACGAGCACTCACCACTCTGGTGGACCAAATGCGGGAGCTGAACGTCAGTTTGGCGCGCATTGCAGCTGCGACACAGACGCAGTCGTCTCCATCTGCGTCTCCTTCTCCCTTTCCTCTTGTGCCAAGAAGGAGTTACTGGGTGCTGGTAGTTGGTGTGGCCGCAGTGTCGTCCTCTGCCATGCTGTACATGAGAAGCAGGCATCGGCAGGGTGGGAGCTAGCAGTGCTGTACTCACGATTTCTAGGTTGGGCGACTAGAATTGCGGTACCTAGTACAGAATGCTGTGCATTGACCATGACTTTGGAATTGCTTGAGAAATGCCTGGGGCTAAAATACACGTAAGTGTTTGTACAGCTGCTGTGTTTTCTAGTGTTTTTGGTACCAAGGGGAAAATGTCCTCTCAACAGTACAACTTTCAGTTTCGCCTGTGCGTAACTTACATTATCAAGGAAGAACAGCAACATTTTTGACGGAGCCTTTTTCCCCTTGATTCATACCTGTGTCTTCCTTCTTCTTCTTTCTTTTGGCAATCTCTTGTTTTCGAGATCTGGTTTGCTTTAGGGGCAGAGCAGTCCTGTATGTAAATTTTCGACCAGCAAAGATTTCCCATTTCATTGTGGTGCAGTATGAGGTGCCCGGGCATCAAACCCTAGCCCCCCGGCTGCACTTTTGTTGTGCTTTATAAGGGAGGACTTTGTACTATTGGACAAGCGCACAACACTTGAAGGCGAGCTCCTTGTCTCCGCTTTTTTCTTTGATGATAATTATGGCCCAGCGCCTTGAAAGGCTCCATTGTGTAATTGTTGAAAATGGTGCCACCCATTTCCAAAATGGATGTTACGGCTCTTAAACAGGAGGCTCCTTAAACAAAGAACGGCGCAGAGGTCTTGCTGCTGCTGCTGTTCCTTAGCGGCGATAAAATGGCTCGAGTTCTAGTGTCTTCTCTGAGCTTATTTGATTCAATGATGTGGATGTCACGTTAAGGAATGCCAAGCAAAATCTCTAGGTCGGCATGCTGTCTAGACAGATCTATCTAAGGATGGTGGATCTGCGGATCTGCTCATGGCTGGCGGTGTTGCTGCTAATGAGGTGCTCCCGGACTCCCTCAGTAATTGCCCCCTGCCTTTCTGATGAGGATCCCACCCCGCTTCGTCTATTATTTTTTATGCTCTTGATTTTTGCTGAGATGGAGCAACACAGCATCGGGCCCTTGGTCAGGCTGGAGATCTGTTTTTATCTGATCATGCAAGGGGGGTTACAAGGGGGTCTGATCAGGCATGAGACCCATGATCATGAGAAGCAAGTAAGGTGGAAAGAGCCGCTCTGGTACAATCCTAGTCTCAGGGCTAGAGAGAGCGTTTACTGCCAGAGTAATACCTTAGTCCAAACAGACGAAGGATCCCAGGGCATGCTTTCACCTTCTGTTCGGATGCTGGAGGAGCAGCTCCTATGCGCCCCTATATATTTCATTTCCCCCCTTCAAACTGGAACGCTTCCAGCCCTTGCCATGGCTGCTCCTCTTATAGCGAAAATTGTTTGGTTGGCTCAGTGTCAGTGTAACTGTGCTGTACTTAGCTTGTAAATGTAAAGAATACATTAAAAATTTCTGCCGATTGGCTTTGCCCCTGGCGTGCTGACGCAGTGCTGCAGTCATGTTCGGGCTATTTGGCTCCAAGAGCAAGCGGAGTGACAAGTTCCATTTCTCGATCGAGCTGCACAATCTGCAGCCGTTTCCAGAGATGGCTTCAAACCGACAAATTTCCATAGCCTGGACAAGGGGCAAGAAAAGACAAGGAGAGCTTGGGATAGGCAATTCTCCTCCCTTCTCCAGTGTGCCGAGGTGAGCTTCTCAGGCTCCTGGTAGTAGGTGAGCAGGAGGGCTATACGCTCCATCCATTCCTCCAAGAGCATCTGTTAATCCTGTCAGCGTTGTTGGGGCACGGCTGTCATCAGATTGAGCCAGTTGCAATGCGCAGCTGTATTGATTCAGGAGGGTCCGGAGGAAGCTGCTCTGCATCCTGGTCTAAACACCTCCCTGCCTCGTACTCAAACAAACCATCCCTTCCACACCTCGGAGCACAGAGGGAGAGGGCGCCTGGGGCATGCCATTGAAATGGGCATGCAAAGCATCCAGCTGGGGGCCACGCTGGAGCGGGTGAGAAACCGTGCAGAAGCTTGCATCATGCCCTGTTATGGACGGAAGTGCTCTGTTACTGTTATACCTGCACCTAACTCAGGCTATGCTTTCAAAAATCCCCTGCACCAGAAACTGCTTTGTTCATGCTGTCCGGCAACACATGTGCTCTCCATCTGCTGCGTGCCTTGTGTCCGCAGCTCCCCACCAACGGAAGCGCTCTCCAGGAATACAAGAAAAAGTGCCTGGTCATAGCGGTGATGGTGGGTTGTTGTGATGGATTATGCTCATTGAAGGCTGAATGGTTCCAGTGTGCGTTCTGCATGCAACACGCACATAGTATGTGCGCTCACGCATGCTTCGTTTTTTGACAAAGCTCATTTCATCCTGTGCCTCCTCTAATTTCTCCTACACAGGAAATCAATAGCCAATCAGGGACAGCGTCGCCCTTGGGACGCGTGGTTATGGACTTGGCTGGTGTGTGTTAGGGAGCAGCTTCAGGCTTGTCAGCAATGTGTTGTGTGTGTGTGTGTGTGAGAGTGTGTGTGTGTGTGCGTGTGCGTGTGTGTGTGTGTGTGTGTGTGTGTGTGTGTGTGCGTGTGTGTGTGCGTGTGTGTGTGTGTGAGCTGTGTGTGAGCTTTTTCTGTTTATGTGTATGTGAGCTTTTTCTGTATATTGTATATGTGCAAGGTACTGTGCGTCTCTATGAGCAGCAGCAGCAGATGAGCAGTAGCAAGGCACCGTGAGTATGCGAACGCAGGCTGCCTGCTTTATTCCGGTGCATGTACTTTTTAAGCAGACAGCATGCTTTATTCCAGTGCATGTTCTTTTAAGCAGGCTGCATGCTTTATTCCAGTGCATGTTCTTTTAAGCAAACACGAGAGCGATTTAGACTCCTTTATTTGGGTCCACCAGCTCTGCACAGCCACACTCTGTTGAAATGCACAATCACACTCTGTTAAAATGCACAGCCACACTCTGTTGAATGCACAGCCACACTCTGTTGAAATGCACAACCACGCTCTGTTGAAATGCACAATCACGCTCTGCTGAAATGTATAATCACACTCTGTTGAAATGCACAATCACGCTCTGTTGAAATGCACAATCACGCTTTGTTGAAATGCACAGCCATACTCTGTTGAAATGCGCTATCACGCTCTGTTGAAATGCACAATCACGCTCTGTCGAAATGCACAGCCACACTCTGTTGAAATGCACAATCACGCTCTGTTGAAATGCGCAGCCACACTCTGTTGAAATGCACAATCACGCTCTGCTGAAATGCACAATTACACTCTGCTGAAATGCACATCCACCACTTCATTCTTACATTTGCTGAAGCGGCGCGACATAACAAACCTGACTTTTGACACACAGCTGTGGTGGTACAAGGTGATACAAGATAAGCCATCAGTCAAAACGTTCGACTGCTCCACGACATTCCATGCTCCACTAGCTCAAACTCTCCATATGCTCCACTAGCTCAAACTCTCCATATGCTCCACCAGCTCAAACTCACCATATGCTCCACCAGCTCAAACTCACCATACGCTCCACCAGCCCATTTCCTCCCTTCGCTTGCCTCCTTCCTTTAAAACCGTGTGCTTGTTGCTTTTGTTTTGATTCAGGTAACATGGCGTAACCAGGGTCACAGCTAGAATAACTCCATGCTCCACCAGCTCAAAACTCCCCCCTTGCTTCTCCGGCTCAATGCGCAGCTTGTTACACTGTAGGATTGAACATATCTCAAGTCAGTGTGCGTGGCTGGAAGTGTGTGCTTCTCATCACCTGCCCCACACTTACCATCAACGGCCCAATGATACACTCGTTGTTTCACCCTCAAATGCTTCACAAGCAAGTGACGACGTGGCTTGTGTTGTTTGCGTGCTGATAGTGGAATAAACAAGGCGCCCATAAAGACCTCCTTGTTTTGCGGCTCTCATGCAGGCATAACGAGCAGATAGTTATGACAGTGGCACTCAACTCCTGAATATCAGCAGGCACGCTTTCTTTCACCTGCCTCACAGATTTTGCGCTCATCAATGGCCAGGAAACCCGCTCCTTCATCGTGACCTGCAAGAAAGAGATTGTCCAATTGGTGGGGCACCCACAGCTTCTCGTGACCATAAAGTGCGTACGCTTATTTTCAACGAATGCTGAACATTGCAATTTGCAAGGGAACAAGGGGGCGTGCGACTTTGTCACTGTGACCAGTTTGGTAAGCATCATGGAAGGATCAATGTGTGTGACCAGTTTGGTAAGCATCATGGAAGGATCAATGTGTGTGACCAGTTTGGTAAGCATCATGGAAGGATCAATGAGTGTGACCAGTTTGGTAAGCATCATGGAAGGATCAATGGGTGTGACCAGTTCGGTAAGCATCACGGAAGGATCAATGGGTGTGACCAGTTTGGTTGGTTTCTTGATGGCACGGATGGGTGTGACCAGGTGGCCAGTTAGGTTAGTTTCTTGAAAGGACCGGTGGTCATGACCAGTTTGGGTATTATGACAGGTTGGTACGACGGATTGGTAAGACGGGTTGGTATTGTTACGACAGACTGTTACGACGGATTGGTACGACGGATTGGTATTGGTACGACGGATTGGTATGACGGATTGGTATGACGGATTGGTATTGGTACGACGGATTGATACGCAAATTGGTACGACGGATTGGTACGACAGATTGGTACGACGGATTGGTATGAGGGATTGGTACGATGGGTTAGTATTGGTACGACGGATTGGTACGACGGATTGGTATTGGTACGACGGATTGGTACGACGGATTGGTACGACGGATTGGTACGACGGATTGGTACGACGGATTGGTACGACGGATAGGTACGACGGACTGGTATCACAAAAGGACAAATGGGTGTGACCAGTTTGGTTGTGACTGGTGCGGTGCCTATCTACATTCAGTAAGCAACCCGGAGCTACCATGTCTTCATCACACTTTGGCATCATTATATTTCGGTCGCTAAAGTGAACATTGTTGCTCAGGCTGTGGAACCTTTCTACTGTGACCATTAAGTACGTACGATTCCTTTGTTGTGTGTGCTGAACGGTGCAGTGTGCAAATTTGCAATAGAGTGGGGAAGTGTGGCTGCACCGGACGCTGCTGGTGCTAAAGTTTGTGCATGCACTTGTAAACAAATGTGTGTGATGACTGTGTGTGTGTGTGTTGCGTGCACTTGTGAACAAATGTGTGTGATGACTGTGTGTGTGTTGCGTGCACTTGTAAACAAATGTGTGTGATGACTGTGTGTGTGTGTGTGTGTTGCGTGCACTTGTGAACAAATGTATGTGATGACTGTGTGTGTGTTGCGTGCACTGGTGAACACATTTGTGTGATGACTGTGTGTGTTGCACGTGTATTCAAATGTGTGTGAGGACTGTGTTTATGTGTGTTTGTGTATGTCAGGGGCACAGCTAAGTTTGGATGCAAAGCGTGAATGACCTCGTTGCTGCTGCTCCAAAGTGTGTATGGCAGGTTGCTACATAAGCAAACTTCAAGCTGCGGTTGCTGTTCGTTGTTCCAAAGCTCCACCTCTCTTCAAGCTGCGTTTGCTCTTTGTTGTTTCGAAACTCCACCTCTCTTCAAGCTGGGTTTGCTCTTCGTCTTACCAAAGCACCATCTCTCTCTTCGAAACTCCACTTCTCTTCAAGCTGCGTTTGCTCTTTGTTCTTCGTTGTTCCAAAGCTCCACCTCTCTTCAAGCTGCGTTTGCTCTTCGTTCTTTGTACCAAAGCTCCACCTCTCTTCAAGCTGCATTTGCTCTTCGTTGTTCCAAAGCTCCACCTCTCTTCAAGCTGCATTTGCTCTTCGTTGATCCAAAGCTCCACCTCTCTTCAAGCTGTGTTTGCTCTTCATTCTTTGTTGTACCAAAGCATCACCTCTCTTCAAGCTGCATTTGCTCTTCGTTGTTCCAAAGCTCCACCTCTCTTCAAGCTGCATTTGCTCTTCGTTGATCCAAAGCTCCACCTCTCTTCAAGCTGTGTTTGCTCTTCATTCTTTGTTGTACCAAAGCATCACCTCTCTTCAAGCTGCATTTTCTCTTCGTCTTACCAAAGCATCACCTCTCTTCAAGCTGCGTTTGCTCTTCGTTGTTCCAAAGTTCCACCTCTCTTCAAGCTGCATTTGCTCTTCGTTCTTTGTTGTACCAAAGCTCCACCTCTTTTTAAGCTGCGTTTGCTCTTCGTCCTACCAAATCACCACCTCTCTTCAAGCTGCATTTGCTCTTCGTTGATCTTGACCTCTCTTCAAGCTGCGTTTGCTCTTCGTTCTTTGTTGTACCAAAGCTCCACCTCTTTTTAAGCTGCGTTTGCTCTTCGTCTTACCAAAGCACCACCTCTCTTCAAGCTGCGTTTGCTCTTCGTTGTTAAAAAGCTACACCTCTATCTCTTTGTTTCATCTCTGTGAGGCCTCATCATTGCACTTGCACTTTTCGCTGCTGAGAATTGACGCATTGCTCATTCATCAGCAGCAGATTGCCGATGGACGATGGACATGGTCTTTGTGTCATCTCCATTGAGGCTTCATCATTGCACTTCCTCGCTGCTCAACCGTTATCGCATTGCTCATTCATCAGCAGCAGATCAACGATGGAATTTTGTGTCGCTCGTTGCTGTGTTCAACTTCCACCCCAATCACACCGCTTAATCTACATCATACAGTGCGCTGTACATTTCTGACCTACAAAGTTTCCGCCGTGTATGCGTGAAAGGCAATCCAGGGGTTCTCTCAGTGCTCTAGGCAGTGTCTATTGCCATAAAGTGTACACTCATACTTTGACTGTATGCTTTGTCTGTGGTTTACATCTTCATACATTCCATACTGCACACACAGAAACCAGGCTAGAAAGGGAAAGGTCATGAAGTCCCTTGGCATACATGCCATGCTTTTCATTGCAAGCATAGAACGCACAGCAAAAACGTGCACACACACACGCACACACGCACACACACACACTCACACACACACACACACACGCGCGCACACACACACACACACACATGCGCACAGACACACACACACACGCACACACACATACACATACAGGAACCTGGCTAAGAACGGAAAGGCCACAAGGTCCTCTAGCGGAAGGGCCTCAAGTGGGCGCACCTCTGCTTCTGGTAACGAGGATACGATTTCAGAAAGCGACGCTACATCAGTCAGCTCGTACGGCACAGAGGCGTCAGGTGCGCAAAATCAGAAGTGGCGAGTTGGCGTTGGTGATATTGTGTGTGTGTGTTTGTGTGTGTGTGTGCGCGCGTGTGCGTGTGTGTGTGCGTGTGAGTTGTGTGTGTGTGTGCGTGCGTGCATGTGAGTGCGTTTACACATTTGTGCGTGCTCGTATGCTCTTCTGGATCTGTCAATGTAATTTGCTTCCTCAGACTACTTGTTCAGCTCAATCGTGTGCAGCACAAAGGGCATCAGGGATGGTTGTTTTACAGGTGTTGCCTCTTTTGTGGCTGAGTGCCTAGCCCTTTTCTCTTGATTTTTTCCAACGCCTTTTTGGTTTGGTCACAAATTTTTTAAGTGGTCAACACGAAGAGCTGTCTGTATGGTCCATGTAGGCTTAGCACATTCTTCTGTTTCGTCGGTTTGTCGACACATGAACGTTGACACGTGAACATTGACACATGAACGTTGACACACGAACGAGTGCGTTGCTTACACATGCAGGGACTGGGAGTGCAGTCAATCCAAGCTCATTCCTGCGTTACAAGTACACTGGTCAGGTAATGACATGGCAGCAAATGTTGTGTATGTGCATTTTTTATTTCATACGAGCACGAGCACGAGCACAAGCACGACATACATATATAAATATATACAAGGTCGCACATGTACGCGCACACACACATGCATACTCACCAGTGTTGTGACTTTACGCCGTAATTGAGAATTTTGCACCGTATTACGGTACGGTGTACGCCGTACTACGGTCATACCGTAGAAATTACGGTAAAACCGGGATTACGGTCCAAACCGTCATGTAC
>Ga0307968_1001193_pt1 | contig 20897 bp, 28 predicted proteins | sample OrgLakmetagen650_FD_201834 | JGI IMG/M metagenome (GOLD analysis project Ga0307968, IMG submission 201834) | Saline water microbial communities from Organic Lake, Antarctica - #650 | ecosystem: Environmental > Aquatic > Non-marine Saline and Alkaline > Saline | place: Antarctica: Organic Lake...
CCCTTTTGTAAAATCTGCATGATATGCACATGTTTAATCGTTTATTACAAATTTTATTTGTTCAGGTAGCGGTGACAAAGTGTGACATAATTGAGGGCCTCTCTTGGTGCCATCGTTCTTAGCATTCTCTGCCACGGCTCAACAACGCATCAAGACAACCCAAGGTTGGAAACCCTCACCTGCTGCTTTGGCTGGGCGGAGCCACGGTTGGCAGGGGCTTTGGTGGTGTTTATCACTTTGGGCGTTTTTTGCCATGGGCACAAAGGAGCACCGTCCAGCATCCTGCTCGATTGACGGTGGAGCAGTGCAGAAAAAGGGTACACCAAAGCAATGGTGGAGCAATGCTGGTGAAAAGGGAAACAAGTAGGAGGTGTCCATACATGTGCAGTCACACCCCCAGGTGATTTACTTCAGCGTTCCGTGGAAACATGCAAATGCCATACCTCAACACTCTCCAGCAACACACACACACAAACACAGGCCTTGTCCCCCCATGCATCACCACTTGAAATTTTGTCATGCACGCAAAACAAGCAGCAATTGATTGCACCCGACCAAAAGCGGGCCTCAGTGGCGTTTTGATATTATAATGTTATAATACATTCAAAACTCCGCTCCCCCTGAGCAGCAACACACAAGGTCCCACACGCGCTGAAACGTTGAAAAAGGGTAATCCGACAGATGCCATTTCTGTGCTTCGTGCGATACATATATCCATGTAACATTCCTCCCCCCTTGGCAACTCCGTCCTCGGAGTGGACTAGGCTCCCTGCTAGAGTTCCAGGTGGAGGGTCAACTCGACCACAGGTGCCATAGCGATTGATTAAACAAACACTTTGCATCCCAACTTGTCGACAATTACCGGGTCGGAAAACTGACTTTTTGCAACTACCAAGGTTCAAAGTCAAGACCTAAGGTCATCCGCGATTATTCGCGGTGGGTTACACTAAGGGTTCGATACCAATGAAACGTTGAAAAAGGGTAATCCGACAGATGCCATTTCTGTGCTTCGTGCGATACATATATCCACGTAACACGCGCAACCGCACCTGACAAAGCGGGCCTCAATGCCGTGTGCACGGATCATCCCCACAAACATCGCAACAACAGCCTCCTGCGTGCCTAACTGATTCCGCACAGCCCTCAGCACCTGCAAGATCACGCAAAGTGACTGCGTGCGTAACTGATTCTGCACGGCCCTGATTTTGCACGGTCCTCAGCACCTGCAAGCAAACGCAGAGCTATCATGCGTGCTTGCCACTGTAGATTGTTGCCTCACGCGCAAGCACAACCCACGTAAGCGAAGGCTGCCGTCTGTTCTCCAAGAAGCAAGGTATATGCCAAAAGGGAGAGGAGATGTGTGCAGGCATAAAGCGAAAACTATTCTCACTGTAGCCAAGGAAAAGGAGCCACTTTGGTACCGAATACCGTAAAAGATTTTACCACAAAAGAACAAACGTGAATCAAGGGTCGCTTTGAATTGCAGGCTTAACCTGAACGGCTCTTAAGGTGAGTTGGTGTCGGAGTGACAGGTGTACATGCCAAATTTGTGTGCATACTATGTGTGCATACTTTGCGTGAAACATGACCTGCACCTTTAAAGGCGGCAGAGGCACGAGAAAATCGCCTGGGCTCAGCTGCACAGCAGCGATCACAGCTCCACATTTGTAAGCATGCGAAAGAGGACAGCTACGAGCTAAGTTACAGGTTGCTCTACCCAGTCATAAAGTGGCTCAATTCCCTGATTTAATGTGGGAAGCACTGCCTGCGTAGTTTTTTCTTTGTTTGCTTGGTCGCACAGCCTGATTTGATGGTGAAATGTATAAGGGGCAGAAGAGAGGATACAAGGATGGTTTGGAACTTGGAGATTACCAGGAAATTACATGGCTGCGGAAAGCAAATAAGGCTACATATCCTCCTTTAATGAGCCTGCTGGCACACATACCTGGCCGTGGATGGTTGGGGCATCATACGGAAAATCATCCACGCGACCGTCTGAAGACGCCGGCGGTGGTGCGATTTGGAAGTGTTTCCGGAACCATGTGAGGAAGGGGAGCAGGCAGTTGATTGCCCGTTGCGTATCGTGGGCAGAGTCCAGGAGCGCGGAGGGAGAAGCTTCTAAATGGGAGAGCAGCAACGCCTGCAGAGGAGAAAAGAGGCATTGCATGCGTGGCAGTGCATACATGTGCAGTATCATACTATAAATGAGGCAGTGGCTCGTTGTCCTTATTAATGTGGGGAGTGATTCGGCACTGCCTGCGTAGCAATTTGTCTCTAAGAGCTTAAAGAGGCAGTGTGCATTTGAGGTAGAGGCGGTGTATGTGAGGTAGATGCAGAAGTGGTGTATGTAGCAGAGGCGGTCCGATTGTCTCAAGGGAAGGCTGACGGAGGGGCCCCTGCTAGTGTGAGCACTAGTCTGGAGTCTTTTCGGAGCTTACACCGACCACAAATCCTTTTGGCAAAGGCTGTGTAAATGGGCGCAAGGATCTCAGCAAATGCGGAGTTTTAATTCAGAGGACTCTAAATTGCTGGAGATCAGCCACGAAGATGAGAGGGGGTTGAGCGCGAAGCCAGCAACGCTGATTGCATCAAACTAAGCTGATTGCATCAAACAATGAGTAGGATATACCGATGGACCTGACAACGCCACTGCGGTACGAAGCAGGTAGCGACCCACCCTGCGTGACAATGTGCTTCAATATGATTCGGGAAGGGTCCCGTTGCCGCTCAAGGCAATGCCTGTCCGCCCCCAAACAATCTAAGTAAGCCAGCAGAGAAGACATGAAAAAATTAGGCAATAGATGGTGGGCAAACCTGCCCCATATTTTCATTTCGGTCAGAACCATACACAGTGACGATTGACGTATGTATGTGCGGTACTTTTTGCCAGAATATGCGACCAGATGCGGTATGCACATACAGTTCTGGCCAACCTGACATATATACATATATGCACAGAAGCTTGGCCAAGACCTAACCTTATCCTCACCTCCTTCCTTCCCTCATTCTCACATCCTTATTACAGAGGGTCCTTCCAATTTGAAGTCAGATGGAATGCAACGCAACTACGACATCTACCCGTTCCCTCCTCACCTGCACCTCTTCATCTTGCAACGCCTTGTCGTGGAACAACGCGCGTCCTACTAGGCACAGCACACTACTCCGGTGTATGGTGGCTGCAGCCTCTCGCGTTGCTTTTGTGACGGCCCTCTTGACCTTGATGTTGGCGTTCTTAGACTTTGCTTGACCTTGCTCAGGCTCGTCCACTGCGTGCAAGTGTGTGTTTACGAGGGTGTACATGTGCATGCTTATGTATGTGTGCAGTGCGTACGTGCACGTGTATATGTACAATTGCGTAAAGGTGGGTGTGCGTGCTTGCATGTGTAGGTGCGGGTGTGAGCGAGAGCATGTACGTGCGTGTGTATGTCTGTGTATTTGTGTGTGTGTATGCGTGTGGATGTGTGTGTATGTATGTGTATGTATGGTGTCTGGTGTATGTGTGTATGTGCGTGTGTATGTGCGTGTGTGTGCGTGTGTATGCGCGTGTACGTGCACTGTGTGTGTGTGTGGTGTGTGTGTGTGTACACTGTGCGTATGTGTGCACTTTATGCGTGTACGTGTGAGTGTATGTTTGTGCATGTGTGTGTGTGTGTGTGTGTGTGTGCGTGTGTGTGTATGTGTGTGCACTGTGTGTATGCACTGTGTGTGTGTGTGTGTGTGTGTGTGTGTGTGTGTGTGTGTGTGTGTGTGTGCGTGTGTGTGTGTGTGTGTGTGTGTGTGTGTGTGGGTGTGTGTGTGTGAGTGTGTGTGTGTGTGTGTGTGTGTGTGTGTGTGTGTGTGTGTGCGCGCGTGTGCGCGCTATGCTTTGGTTCAAAAAACTATCCCTATGTTACGCCCACAAACCTCCGAGCACAAGTTCCTCGTCGCTCTGGCCATCATGCGCTTCCAGGTCTTCTTCCTCCACACAGTCAGACAGATCTTCCCACTCAAATTCCTGCTCCATATTATATATAAAATTAATTCAATTTTCGATTGACATAAAATCAGCTACCTATTCAGCACGCAAAATGGAGCAGTACAACGAGGGAGGAGGACGGAGGACCACCAATGACAATGCCCAGGCATCAAACTCAACTGCTCAGCCCATCAACACGGTGGTTGGCTTCAGGGTGGAAGGAGCTGCCCCATCTCCTTCAATGGACGGCCTGCTTGCACACTCCTTGGCAGATGGAAGGAGCTCCTTCACAGGCGGAGGGGTGGGTAGAGTTAAACACCATGCCCTAATGTCGTATCGTAATGGTGCATCGCACACAGCCTACAAACAAATGTGGACGCATTGTTATGTACTATCGTACAGGGGTCACCAACGCCTGTCATCATTCCTCCTACCTTTGCAAGAGAGAGCCTCCATAGGGTTGAAAGCAGCAGGGAAAGCACGCCACAGGTATGAGTGCACACATGCACTTGGTTGCCCTTTCCACTTGCAATCCTGCATGCATGCGTTCACATTCATGTAGGGCATTCATGCAGTTTGATAAATGCGTGCAGGCGCTAGACGGAAACACTGCAGCCACCATGAGGTGCGCGAATTGCCTGCAAGTAATTGCTGCGCTCCCCTCCCTTGTGTGCCCACGTTCTGCATGGTTGCCGAAGCCTTGTTATAGACAGTGCAGGACTGGTGCCTGCTGCGTAAAAATGTTTGTACGTATCAGCTGTACGGGGCATGTCAAAATACACGCTCCATCCTGCATTTGCAAACACGCCTCACTCGTGCATTTGGTCTTCTTTTTGCAGTGCAAGCGTGACCACCCCGACCATAACAGGCAGTTTGCCCGTAGGTGAGCACCAACGGAGAATGCTTGCAGGCAAAATTTGCCACTAAGTCAGACCCTAGTTCGCCCTCTTAACAGACCAGACCATACTCTTTGATGAGGGTGTGCAGTTGTGTATGCGGACCGCACATTCCCTTTTATCATGGCTGGCATCATTTTGAACTGTAGCTATTAACCATGTCTTTAGGGTGTTGGCACTAACGTGGTCCATTGTCATTGTCAAGAACTATTAGCTTGCTAACACCACACACTGCTGCATCCCTGACATCTTAGTCATATTCACCTATATTTGCATTCACTGTCAAGCCCTTGAGCCCTCAAGCTAAGCCCTCAAACACTCAAGCATTTATGCATTGCCTGCCTCTTCGTTATTGGCCATCCTCTCATCCCATTTCTGTCCCCACACCCTCACCATCCAATGGCAGGCCATCACCCCACTTGTGTGTTATGTTTGCAAGTGCATGCATACTTGAAGTGTGTGTCGCTCCTACCACTCCTCAATTGAGTGGTAGGAGCGACAAACCCTTTTTCCTCCTCCACTCCCCCATCCTCTCCGTCCCTCTTCCCCCTACCTCTCTCCACCCACATGTCTCGCTGCTCCTGCAAGTAAAGCTGAGATAAAAAGTAATAAGTAAGACGCAGCTATTGCTACCTTCCTTCAGCAGCACATGCAACTGCCAAGAAGGGCAAGCGCTTTGCCTTGTGCTCAACCTTACTTGGCCACCTATAATGGTGCTGACCATTTCACTTGCCTCTTGTTAAGCCTCAAATTGATGCCTTGCTCAAATAAGAGGCATCAGTCCTGCGCCTGTCTTTGATTCCTATTCCTCCTTCACTGGTTATAAGTGTTGGCAGGGTGCGTGGGACGTATCTTCTTGCTGAAACATAATAAACAATCAATAACATTTCTTTGCCAATACGGGTAATCGCGTGCTTACCCTGCCCTTGGACCTTAGTTCCCGCATGCTCGTCAGTCAAAATACTTTTCTTTTTGCTGGCAAGCGCTAGTCTGCATTGCCAAGGCAGTCTAAACCCCCTCATCTTCCAGGAGCAGCTCAGCAATCAGCAGATACCAGCCTCTCCGCTGGCATCCCAGCATACGCTCGGCCCAAGTCCATCGATCTCCCAGTGGCTGAGGGGGTCCCTCTCACTCAGTCGCAGCCTCAGCTGTTAGGAGCTGCAAACCCCTTTGTGTCCTCCCCCTCCATTGCGCCATCTATCCCACCAGGTGTGTGTGTGTGTCTGTGTGTGTGCGTGCGTACAGCATGCGTGCATGTATTTGTATACGAGCACGTGCATTTGTGCATTGATATGAGGGTCCCTGTTAGATCAGACATTTGTTCATTCCCACATGCGCTTGCATGGCAGCACATGCAGTGCGCATGGTGTAAGCGTGGCACCATCTGTGCTTTGCCCATCCATAGTACGTGACACAAAAATAGTATTGCACACGTGCGCCTCTTTGGACAATTGTGCATAACTCTTTTTTATCCTGCGCTCGCTTTGCCTCCTACACAAACCACTGATGCATACCTCGCTCATGCTTGACCACCAACGCATACCCTTCCTCATGCCTACCCCATCCCTGCACGTTGCAATTGTCATATAGGTAGGATCTCCACACCTCCATATGTTCACCTCGTACTCCCACATATTTGCACGTTCTATCTCATTACCTTACCCCACCTTCCCTACAGCATCCATCTCACATCCTTGCCTCATGCTCGCATATTTGCATTCAATCTCAACACCTCAACCTTGCCCACAACGTTGACGCGCACACACACACACACACACGTAGGCACAAACACACACACGCACAGGTACAAACACATACACACACCTCATTCCAAACCTACTTACAGCGTTGGACGTAGGCAGGCCCCCAATTGGACCAGCCTCTCAGCCTTCCCTCGTGCCTCAGCCCCAGCCCCATGCCCCTGCTGCCTCAGGTACTGTGGGTGGGAAACCTTCTTCATTCCATGGCTTCCATCTAGGACCCCAACAGCAGCAGCAGCAGCAGCAGCAGCAGCAACATCACGCCCCGCCGCAACATGCATCAAAACCTACAGCGGGGCAGCAGCAGCAGCAGCAGCAGCAGCAGCAGCAGCAAGGGGGGGGTGCCCCACGGCCGCAGCAAAAGGAGATGAGTAAAGCGGAGCGTCGTGCAGTGCAGGAAGCACAGCGGGCGGCCAAGGCCTCTAAAGACCAGGTGTGTGTACCGTACCAAAATTTAATCATCCCGCACCCCAAAAAAAAATATTTAGTTTTGCAAATCCGCAACCAATCCGCACCCCCTTCAATAATTTATTATAATCCAATCCGCAGGCCATTCTTAAGCCATTCTCACCAATTTAGGCCACTTTCACCAATCCGCAGGCCTAAAATTATTTATTTAATTTTCTGTCCGCACTTAGCCGCACCCCTCAAAAACATTATTTTTGCGGGGTGATATAATTTTGGTACGGTATATGTTAAACGATGTTTTGTACGTGCTTCTCGGGGAAGGGAGATACGTTATTGTTTGGGTGTATATGGCTGGTATTTTTGCGTGTGTGTGTGTGTGTGTGTGTGTGTGTGTCTATGTGTGTGTGTGTGTGTGTGTGTGTGTATTAGGGGTTAGGGGATAATTTGTGTTTGTTTAGGTGCACGTGGCTGCGTGCTTTCTTTGTGTGAATGTGCACGTGCGTTTGTACGAATGTTGTAAAGAGGGTGCTCCGTATTATATATGCATATGCATGGGTAACTAGGGTGTATGATTTTGCTAGCCTGGCTTGACAAGCCTCGTCAATATAGGCTTTAGTTGGTGCATTACGGTTAGAAAACCACTTTCTGAAACTTTTGCGGATTGAGCAGGAAATTTTCTGGAGTTTACTATGATGATAAATAAATATCCTGAAGAGACCGGACTGAACAGAAATATAAGAAGTGTTTGGAGAATCTCTCATGGTGCATTGCCTGGACAGGCATACGCACAGCAGATTGGCAGGAAGTAAGTTCCATATAGTCTAAATAATATTAAATAACATTAAGGAAATAATGTACAGAATTGCTGCCCATTTGGGGGCGTCAAGGAATGAAAGTTTGACACTTCCTTTAACAAGACTGTGACATCATGATTTGCCATTTTTCGCGTTGACATTACAAAAAAGTACTTAATAGATTATACAAAAATTGTGGTCAATTTTCCCGTTTTTAGAAAATTTCAGGGAATTTCCCCTGATTTTCCCCCCAAAATGGACACCCTAGTTGCCGTCTAGGCTTTGACAGCAGTGACATCGAGCCTCAACTAGAGGCTGGCACACCCTTATATATGCAGCATAGGGCAGATGGTAATGCATCGTGTAATATTGGGCAAGGGATGGCTTCTGAAGTGAACGTGCCTTGCAGCACATGCTTTGGTCAATGGATCACATTTATGGCAGAAACGTCTTGTAATTGTTTCGTATTGGTCTCGTCAAGTTACGCGGTTTTCATAAGACGCGTTCCACCATAAGATGTACTACTTAATGCAAATGCCTTGAACGCGCTGGCACCGCGTCGCATATCGAGTAACCTGCTATGCAGTCACTACCGTACTGTGCTTGGTTGTTTTGCGAATAAATAAATAATTATTGATGCCCCTCGCTATAAGTCAGGCCGAAAAAAATTGTTTTTGCAGACCTCGCAAAACTTTGACTTTCCAGCGGGACGATTCCTGGATCCGTAAAGGACCCCCGTCGTATAAAGGGGCAACCATCATCATTATGGCCGAGTTGCACCCTGAGAAGCGGCCTTGGGAGCTTCTGAGGCTGACGAGCCCTGAGCAAGCTTGCAAGCACCTGCTGCTGACCAGCGATTATCTGTCCTGCCCCATTTGGACTTTGGGCAGTCTGCATGCACAGCCTTTTATGGGGGTTCAAGCTTCCCCAGGAGAGAAGCATGAGGGCAGGGATGCCTCAGGTGCAAGATCCTGGAGCACAGAGTGCTTGCATGCAGCAGGCAGCCATCCTCCAGCAGCAGCACAAGCAGCAGAAGCAGAAGCTTCCAGAGGCACCAGAAGAAGGGAGGGAAGCCCATTAACACCCCATTTCCTAACTTTTAAAGGACCTCGCAAGAGCTAAATGCTCGCAAATCAAATATTCTAATTATTTGGGCACCTCGCAAAAAGTAGGCCTTGCAATACTAAATGCGCAGTACGGTAATTAATTATGCTGTGTCCTGCCTCTGCTGTGTTGTGGGGGTGGCACAGGTGCTTGTAGCTTATAATAGGTAGCTTTGACGCAACAACGTGCTGTGCAGAGTTGGCTCCTCACGTTCGCTGCTATGCTGTGCTGTGCCGTGCAGGGAGGTGGTGGGGCCAAGAGCTTGAAGAGGGAAGGCAGCATGACTTCCTCCACGGGACGTGCACCAAGCGTAGCGAGCTCCGAGGGGCACTCGCAGCGTCACGAAGGGAAGGGCAGCGGCGCCAAAGCCACACCTAGCACGTGCGTGGGTCTGCCACGTTCTACTTACGTGTTATGGGTACCCATTATGTTATTATTAGGGTTGGCCATAACCGTATATACACACACACACACTATATGACCATATGTATGGTGATTTCACTGCTAAAAACACCATATGTACACCGTATATACGTATAAACACACAGTCCTGGCCCCCCCTAGTTATAATGGGTTATTATGTTATTATGGTTACCCATAATTTATGGGTACCCATGACCCGTAACACGGGTGGCCCATATGTTTCAATTGCGGCCCTTTTTTTTCACCCACCTGCATTGCACCCGCAGCAAGCTATTTCTGTTATTAGTATTTACTAGTATTAGGAGTCAATGCTGTGGCTGGATTGTTCTGTGGTGGGACTCGGACGTTGCTGGGCTTGTTGCTGTGGTTTGGTTGTATTGTGGCTGTTCCAATGGTTTGTTCACCATTCTTGTGCACACTTGGCAGCAATGTGGCATGCGTACCTGTGTGTGCGTGGCTGCTATGTCGTGCCAGGCAATCTGGCGCATGTGCCTGTGCACGAGCCACAAAGACCCCACCTTCCTACAGCTATGGGTTTATGTAGGGTTCGCCAAAACCGTATATATACACCAAGTGTGACCATATATATGGTGATTCCCCTGCCAAAAATGCCGTACATTCACCATACCGTAGGGCTGCTAAAGTATTGCGACTCCTACTTATTGCGAGGTGCCCAAATAATTAGCATAATTCATTTGCAAATATTTGGGCATTGCCCACAATTTTCTAATTTATTTTGCGTACTGAACATTGCGAGGTACCCAAATAATTAAATATTTACTTGCAATATTACCAGAAGCCCTACCGTATATATATGGTTTTGGCCAACCCTGGGTTTATCTCGTGGAGCAAGCATGTAGAGTAAGCTTATGCTGGAGCAAACTTGTGAAGCAAGTAAAAGGTTGGGATCTCGCTTGCTCCATCCTTTGAGTTTGAAGCTTTAAGGCTGAGCCAAAGTTAAGGTCCTTGCTGCGAGTCTGTGTGCTGCTTAGGGCTGTGTGCCACGCAAGAACAAACCTCATAAGCAAGCAAGGCTCTCAACCAAAAGAGGGCTTTGGCTCCCCTCAATTGACGAGGTATCAGAAACATGTAAATCCCAATCAGTCACACAAACAAGGACAGTGCGCCCTTCAACCTCTTGCCAATGCCCAGTTGTATAAAAATAACGTACTCCTGCTTACAAGATAGAGGGGTGTCCTTCTGCCAGTTGAAAAAAATGGCTGATGGGCCACTGGCTGGTCCAGACTACCGTCATGGTGTGTCAATCAGTCATGGTGTGTCATGGTGTGTCATTCAGACATGGGTGTCATTCATGCATGGTGTCATACATACACGGTCCAAACTAACGTCATGGTGTGTCATTCAGTCATGGTGTGTCATGGTGTGTCATTCAGACATGGGTGTCATTCATGCATGGTGTCATTCATACACGGTCCAAACTAACGTCATAATGTATCATGGTGTGTCATTCAGACATGGGTGTCATTCATTCATGGTACAAACTAACGTCATGGTGTGTCATTCAGTCACACCAAGGGTCTAGCTAGTACGCCCTGCTAACTAAGCATACATTTCTTGACCTCCCTGCAGGGGACAAAAAGGAGAAGACAAACGTGCACCCGCACATTCTGCTGGAGATGCTGCCGCTGCTGCCGCTGCTGCTGGGAAGGCAATAAAGAAGCAGCCCGTGGCGAAGGTGGTGTCGTTGAACTCCACTGAGCTATTTGCTCACTTGCAGCAGTACCAAAAGGTGAGAGGGGCCCGCCAAACCAAAGCTGTTAAATCTACTTTGTTTGGCCCGCGAGACTGTGGACAGGGAGTGTGAAGGGCTCCTGGTTTTGTGGCAACCCTGAATTTTGCAAGCACTTGGCCAATACCAGCGATGCCAGCAAGGTGAGAGGAGGCCGTTGTGGTTATTGTGGTCCTATACCTGAGCTCCGCAAGCAAGGGTCCAGGAGTAGCAGTGATAAAAGGTGCGTGATGCAAGGTTGAGAGGAAACTGATTGTTTTGTTAGTTGTTTCTGGGGGACGTTCTGAATGCCCTCTTAGTGTTGTGTGTGCAAACAAACGATTGCACACGATCGCAATGAATGGTATTCACGGGTGACGTTTTACTGAGTAGTGTGTTTGGTTACTATACAAGCTGAAATGATCGCCTGACTCTCATGTTGACGCCTGACTCTCATGTTGACGCCTGACTCTCATGTTGACGCTGACTCTCATGTTGAGGTCCATATCAAAAGACTTAGACAATAGGTATTAGCAAGCAGACGCCACTGGCAAGACACCATTGGCAAGCATGGCAAGACGCCATTAGCAAGCAAACACCATTGTCAAGCAGACGCGCTGGGTTGCCAATAGTGTTTTCTAAGTCCTCAGATATGTACCTCAACATCTCACCTTTAGAATGGCTTTAAATGGCACTCGCAACGGCATTGCTGCAAGGGAGAAGCAATCCATCCTACCTGTAACCTGTGTGTATGTGTGCACTGCACATGCTCGTGTGTACATTCATGGCATTCTCCAAAATTTGGAATGAAAAAGCTGCCGCCCGTAATGGGTGCACAAAGCTGTCGTCATGTTTTGAGTGTGTGGACGCATCAAGGCTGCCACCAGTGCAAAAAACCACTGTGCCAGCAACCAAGACAAGGAATGGTCTACTTGTTACAATGGCTACTTGCATGCCTGAATCAGTACACAATACAAGCTCGTCCCAGGGGTTTGCTCGAAGAGCAGGTCAGTGCCTACCACCTCTGCCACCCCCCCAGTAAGCCGCCTACCCACGAACACACACATACACATAAATTGACTGCCAAGCGCACGTTTATCAAAGGAGAAATCTGTGTGTGTCAGTGCTGAACTAAGATCAGGCAAAAGTAAGTATGAAGCAAATTTGCACTCCCTTGCAGGCCCCAGCATCCAGTCTGCTGTTTCACAAAGCACCATTCCCATGAACCCTTGCAGGCCCCAGCATCCAGTCTGCTGTCTCACAAAGCACCATTCCCATGAACCCTTGCAGGCCCCAGTTTCCAGTCTGCTGTCTCACAAAGCACCATTCCCATGAACCTTTACAGGCCTCAGTATCCAGTCTGCTGTCTCACAAAGCACCATTCCCATGAACCCTTGCAGGCCCCGGTATCCAGTCTGCTGTCTCACAAGGATGCCAGTCACATGAACCCTTGCAGGCCCCGGTATCCAGTCTGCTGTCTTACAAAGCGCCATTCCCATGCACCCTCGCAGGCCTCAGTATCCAGTCTGCTGTCTCACAAGGATGCCAGTCACATGCACCCAGCGGTGCTTCAGCTAGGCCTGCGCTACGCAGACGGCAGCATCAAGGGCGCCACTGCACGATGCCTAGCCATGCTTCATGCATTTTGCCAGGTATGCACACATGTGTGGACGATTGTATGTGTGGACGATTGTATGTGTGGACGATTGTATGTGTGGACGATTGTATGTGTGGACGATTGTATGTGTGGACGATTGTATGTGTGCGTGGTCGTGTGCATGGGCGTGTGCATAGTTGATGACGGAAGGCTGTATCCAGGGCGCCACTTCGTACTTCATACATTTTGCCAAGCGTGCATGTGTGCGTGCTTGTGTGCTTGTATGTACGTTTTGTGTTTGTGTGTGGGAAGGTGGGTGGGTGTCATAAGTGTGCCTGTCCTCACATCTGTCACCACTCTATACGTATCTCTGCCTTTATAACTTCAGATTGCATCTTTGTGAAACACACATACGTATAAAGGTGCACACGCACACACGTACACACACTTGCACACACGTGCACACATGCACATACACATGCTTCACCCTACAGGTGATCCAAGAATACGTCACCCCTCCTGGCAAATCCCTATCCCGCGATCTCACCCACCAACTCAACCTCATCATCGACCTGCTTGTGAAGTGCCGGCCACTGTCAGTGTCCATGGCAAACACCATCAGAAGGCTGAAGATGCGCATCCATAGCGTGAGTGATGCTTTCCTTTCATTCTTTCCACGCAACACCATGTGTTTGTGCATGTGTGTGTATATGTGTGTGTGTTGATCGCCCTTACTGTCATTGTTGGTTATCATGTGAACACCACAAGCACGCTTGTGCACCCACAGATAACTTGTCAGCTTCTTATGCCGTGCCTATCCCTTTAATGGGTCTTAAGCAGCAGCTCTGCTGACAATGCCAGCAGCAAATTCACTGATAGTGAGCTCTTTGCAGGTCTGGTGGTCAAGTCACACACACACACACACACACACACACACACACACACACACACACACACACAAACACACACACATGCCATGCGTCCACGTGAGACCAAATACAAAAACTAATAGATTTTCGTTTTTAGTTTGGAGAAAGATCTTTGGAATAATTTGAAATTCGTATACGGGGCGCTTCGACGGTGTGTTTTGTGAGCAGGAGGCTGTTATAAAAGAAATCCCTGACAGTCCTGTGTAAATTTTGGGCCTCCGGCCCTCAATGACCCCCCCCCTAACCTCCCTTCCTGAACCCCCACACTTATAGAAAGGGTGTCAATCTGTTCAGAATGTAAGCAGCTGTCTGCCTGCACAGTTCACTTGCCAGTTGAAGTATTACCTAAAGAGCTAAAGGGCAACAGCTGATATGCGCACGCTGTTGCACTGACCACCTGTTAAGTGCACAAATCCAACCAGAACCTTTGCCAAAGCACTTTTTTATTTCATTCATGCAACTTATGCATAATGCAATATGTGAACTGCAAGTTTGGAATTAATTGCTGGTATTTTGCCTGAACACACCCCCGCGGCCTACTCGGGGGCATTCCATGCATTTCTGTGACCAGGCACCCAGACCCCCCCCCTTAATCAAATCACCCGACAAAGGTGCCAATCGAACAGGCTTGAGCTGAGGAATCAAAATATACATTTAATCTTTTGTGAAAGTGGCCCAGTTAAAATCTGGAACACCCCCCCAAAATTCCCCGACTCCCCCCTGGACCCCCCCCCCCCTGACCCCCTCAGAATTGACCCATTTATATACCAATCGATAGCTTTTAACGTCAGGATTCCGAATATGTAATTTATGCTTCAATCGGCACGTGACGCCAAAAAGTTATGATAACTACTGCCTCCTGCCTGAGTGCCTAAAACTTACTAAAAATATCATTACAATCTAAATTGGAGTTCGGAGAGGGCTCCGAGAATTATTAGAATTTTTCTGCCAAATAATGATTTAATATCCAAAGTGATCGTGGACACGGTACTTCAGGTATACATACTGTAAAAAGCCTCACATTCCTGATAACAGCTGCAAATGCCGTGTATGCACCGTGGATACATAGCCCTGGTCTACTGTCCTTGTCACTGCTGCGCTGTTGCGCCCTGACTCATGCGCAGGTTGATGTGAACGCCCCCGAATCAGAAGCCAAAAAGTCCTTGATTGAGGACATCCGGAGGTACATTGAGGTCCAGATCATTGCTGCCGACAAGTCCCTCGAGGAGTGTGCGGTGCAGAAGGTGAGTGTGCTCCAAGAGTCCAGAACGCGGCAACAGCTAATCAGGGACGGGAGGCGTCTGTTGGTACGTGGCAAAGTGCATGTCCCTGCTGCTGACAAAATTCTTGTCCCTTGAGATGTTCATGGTGCAGGAGGTGGGTGTACTGCAAAAAGTAAAAAGGTGGCGACAACTTAAGAGGATACAGGGTTGACCAGAACCATTGTATATGACCGCAATGTACGACTTCGAATGAAAGCACACGTTTATACCAGGGTAGTACATTGGGTACCCAAATTTTTCGGGTAGACCGGAACAGCCTTCAAAAAATCCCGGAACTACTAAAAAACCATTCAGGGTGTCGTAAAATTTCCCGGGCCGGGGGCAACAAGCGCGATGTTATTTCTTTTCAGGCACTGAAGGAGTCAAGCACGAGTCGAGGGCATCGGTTTACAAAATAGGAAAAATTGCAAAACCGTTAGATATCTTCAAAAGCACTCACAGCAATTGCTTGTGCAGACTCGAGTACACTCTCCTCAACCAGCTCACCATTGCGCACTTCTCCAAAGCAATCCTCATTATCAGGAATTTCGACCTCTCCTTCAGCCTCATCATCACTGCTCAGCCAAAGCCTTCTTCACTCACTTCTTCATCATCATTTCCCCCACCATCTATCACCAGATTTTCTGGCTCAGGTCCTTCATCAATGCCATCTTCAAGCAAACCCATCTCCACCTGATTGACCTTGAGGAACAAAGCCCTCAGCAAAATATTACCACTCTTTTCAAAAGCTACATGACTGTGCCTCTTTGCAGCACCCTCATAATCAAACTCAAAAATGCTCGTTCCTGAGAGCAGCTTAACTCGCAACAAATAATCCAATTTTTTAACCTATTAGACAGCCTGCTCTTAAAAATACGGTGCACACTGAATCCTCGCTCAACATCTGCAGTCTGCACAGGCATTAAGAAGATAACATTAACCAAAATTATAGAAAATGTCAAACCTTCGTTTTGCTGCAACTAGCCCCACACATGCTGTGGGTCTAAAATTTTGTATGTAATAACATATTTGCTCATGCTATTTTCAAGGCAATACACTCATTGGCTTTATTAGCAGCATCAAGCTCAAACAACTTTTTTCACCCAAGCTCTTGCCAACAAGATGGCCCAATAATGCCTAGAAACTGTCAATGCCAAACGTCGCAATCACCTCTGTCTTCATATTGACATAATACAACGGAATAGGAGTGAGTTGCTTTGGGAACGTTCAGCAAAACGCCCTTTAAATAAACATGCCAGCTGCTTCATATTAGTATGCAAAACAATCAGGCTGCACTTTCGCAGCTTAATTGACACGCCATCAGAAGGTTCCCACGCACCATTCTTACGCATTTTAGAGCAGAAAGCCTTCAAATTACCCAAGCTAGCTTTCTTCAAAGAATCAGGAGTAATGAACATTTCCTCCAACTGCTGCACAGCATTTGTTTCTAAATCATCAACTTCATGGGGCAAAATGGCACCAGACTGCAACCTTAGGCACAATGACATTAAGCTAAAGGCTGCAGCATGTCCAGGACAAGAAAAGAGGGTGCTCACTACTTTGGGGCCCAACGACCTTTTCTTCACGTTAGTAGCTGTGGGCCAAGACAGAGTATTTTTCTTTGAAGGCACACGACTGTTAAACTGATCTAAGTACAGAAACAGCACCGGCAAATTGGCACATAACGCATCAAGGCACTCGACACGGCTAAGCCAACAGGTAATTAACATACAGTGGAAATTTGTGCTTGGTAATACCCTTAGAATGAGCAAAAGCTTCCCATTCCTGCTGCCGCTTGTGGCTATGTGAAAACAAACCATGCACTGCTGTCAATATACTATCTATTAGCTTCAAACTTTTAATATTTGATCCAGCATCATTGAGCACAAGCGCTGTCCGATGGGCAGTGCAATGCACACCAACTAAATAAGGGGCCAGCTTTTCTTTTAGCTGCTTTTGCACACCATTATGCACACCAAGGTAATTGCTTGCTCCGTCGGTACGTATTGCAATCAATTTCTTTCTATCAATACCAAGAGAACCAATAAAACCCAGCAGCACCTCAATGTGGTGCGTAGAACCAATAGCAGTAACATAAATGCAGCACAAGTAAGTGGTCAAAAACGAATAACTGACCATAGTCAAACACCGAATGTACACCAACATATGATTTTCAGTGGTGATAACATTACCCCTGTCATAGCAATGCAAGATGTGGGCTCAGCATGACCTATGTAACCGCGTTGCTTAATAAAAACTCAGGCATACAAGCCTGACCAAAAATACCTGCGGTGCAGACAGTCGGTATGGTCGGTGCAGACATTCATGTGCCGGTGAGACACACATGTGTGGCCGGTGAGACAGTCATGTGTGGTGAGACGGACATTCATGTGCCGGCTTGTGTGGTGAGAAAGGTCGCTGCTGCAGCACGCATGATAAACTCCCCCGGCATTGCACACTGACAGCACCAAAAAATCACATGAAGGCTCCTGGCATGGCAAACTGGCATATGGCATGACAAACTGACAGCTACAATAAACTTGATCATCGGCATCAAGGCTGGTCGTCATCAAGGCTGTTTGGACGTCTGTACATTGAGGTTCAGGTACCTGGGACCAAAGTTATAACCTTGGCACTCTCCCTAAAGCCGCTTGTCAACGTAAAGGCACTCAGCAAGAGCGCAACGTTGGTCGTACAGGCCAGAATTGTGCTTTCGTTTTTGCTCCCTGTAAAAAAGTGGAGCAAGCTTACAGCACACGTACTTGGACGTAAAATTTCAGTCTTCTCTGTGTAGGAGCGCCACTTTCGTAAAAATCCTTGATGTGCAAGCCTATGAATACTCAACCCCCTAGGAGCAGTACACACACGTACAAGCTGTTTCAGGCACGCATCCTCTCACAGCAGGAGCGCTCACTTGTATATTTTATGGCAGGTAACGGATGGTGACACCATCATGACCTTCGCCTACTCACACATTGTGGCCAATGTGCTGACCAAGGCGGCTGCGCAAGGCCGGCGCTTCAAAGTCATGGTGGTGGATTGCCGCCCTGAGTTGGAAGGGCAGCGTATGTTGGAGGTGTGTGTTGGTCTGCTGTCTGCTGATTTGTGTTTGACAGGCGGCGTGTGTTGGAGGTGCGTTTTGGCCTGCTGATTTGCATTTCTAAGGCAGTGTTTATTGGATGCACGTTTTGTTCTGCTGGTCTGGGCAAAGAGGGCATTGGTGTTGTGTGAAGGTGGGCTCAATTCAAGATCAGTCGCATAGGAGGTAGCCTGAGAAGCAAGCGACACGTGAGGCCTGAATGGATTGGCTTGTTCTGGTTGAAGTCATGAGGGGGGTCCAAGCGTTGGTTTAAGTGTGTGTGTGGCTAGTAGTTGCAACCAGGAAGATGTACTGTGTCTACTGCTCCACTGCTCTTGCCGAATTCTGGTCGATTGAGAGAGGCCATAGAAGTTAGCCTGGTGAAAGTTGCAAACAACTTCTGGGCAGTTATTATTATACAGGGCAACTTGCACACATTACAAGATGATTGCCCACGAAGTGAATGCCGTGTCCACCTTATCCCGACGTCATTGGCAGTGTAACGTGCGCACCCCTTGCTGAATGGAAATTTCTGTCCTTCAATTGCAGAAATTACAAGCGGCAGGCATCGCTTGCAGCTATGTCCACCTCACAGCACTCTCCTTTGTTGTGCGTGACGTAACAAAGGTGAGCTAAGGGGAAGATGCAGCAGAGGGTGAGGTACAATTTTCAGTGACAGAAAGGATGAACAATGAATCTTCCTGCAAGTCGTGCTCGCTAATACTGCAAGCTCTTCAGTTTATATCAGCGTGTGACTTGGCTTGATGCTGATACATATATATCCTTTGGCAGGCACGTTAGGTTCCCCGATCCACCCTGCAAAAAATGAACAGTTTTGAATATTTATTCCAAACATGCAAACACGTGCACTCGTACAAAAACAGACACACGTGCACTCACGCACGCATGCAAACACCCGCACACACAGGTGTTCCTGGGTGCTGCTGCAGTCATGTCCAATGGCACCGTCATGGGTCGAGCCGGCAACGCTGCAGTCGCCATGATGGCCCACGCCCACAGCAAGCCTGTGTTGGTGTGCTGTGAGAGTTTTAAGTTCCATGAGCGTGTCCAGGTGAGGCTGATCACTGATCACTGAATGATGATGAGCACGCTCTAAATTTATGTCAGCTGTGTGTGATGGAGTGGGCGAGGGTGTTCATAAGTGGGTGCGGGTTTGGGTGTAAGTGTGGGCGTGCATGTGTTTAGCAGCATTGTGCACAAACCTCGCGTGACCCAAAAGCGCTTTAGTATCAGTCACAAACACACTCAAGCCCATACTCCATACTTATATGCATAAATACCCACCCGCAGCTTGACAGCATTACACACAACGAGCTTGGTGACCCAGATGCTCTAGCCTCTATCCCTGGCCCTGGACGGAGCGCGCTTGCTGGTTGGCAGGTGTGTGTGCTGTTGTGACTGAAGGCCACAGACTTTTGTAAGGTCCTGTTGTTCGTTTGAGCACCCATGGGTGTTGCACACGAGCTTGATGGGGGATTGCACGATATATGATCATCATTGCTCTTTGTTCTAAGCGATTTAAGCGATTCAATCCACCTAATGTGAAAATCGTCGCATCGATTGCTGCACTTAACTTGTACACGCTTGTTTATAGCACATCATGAAGTTTTATCGTGCTAGCTGTTTAACCCTACTAGCAAAGCTCCCTCTTGGCACATTCAATTCATTCTTACACAGATTTTGTGTGTTTGCGTGCTTTCTACCTCCCTGTAGGATGTTCCTCGCTTGGGTTTGCTCAACCTCAAGTATGATGCAATGCCTGCGGAATACATTAGCATGATTGTCACAGAGTATGGGATGATCCCACCTACCAGTGTACCTGTCATCCTCAGAGAGCAGCAGCAGGATGCAAGCGCAAATAACTTGGTCGTATAACGTGGTTGTAAATTTCTCACTTTTTCACCGTATATACACCACGGCTTTGTTTACACTATCTGCATTCTTTATCTTTTCTTTTCCTACACCATTATTATTATAAGCACATATAGGAGTTTTGCATTTCTGGCATAAGAAGTGGCGTGTGATTTCTGGCATAAGAAGTGGTGTTTCCTACACCATTATTATTATAAGCACATATAGGAGTTTAGCAAGCTTACTGATTAAGAGCGCTTGTCCAGGGCGCAGTCACTGCTTCTGTCTTATGCGCTGGAGGGTCGCTGCTTGCCACTCTCCCTCCTGTCGTTGGGACCCTTCGCGTGCACAAAATTTGTTACAGCTTGGATATTGGCTTTTTGTGAGCTGAGTTAAAGGACACCATCAAGGCCAAAGACCTGTTGAGGTTGACAGCCTTTAGAGCCAAATGAACTTGGGAATTGACCTCGTTCACACTGTCACACTGTCAGACCAAGTCACTGTCACAGCAAGTACAAGACTTGCTAACTAACAAACTGGCACTCCCAGCTTATTGAACAAGACTAGTCAAACTTAGCTGGAAAAACATCCATTTATTTGTCACGCGATGCGTTTCTACACCAATTGGGCGTGACAATACCATCATATCAAGGTAAGGTTACATCGCTATACTATACTAGTATATGCCTCAGGGGGCGTCTGAGCGGAAGCTTGGAAACAAGCCTGTGACCACGCCTGGCTAGACTATAGGGGAAACGCCGAAGAAAACAAGAAAAAGAGATGGAATGATAAAAGGAAAGTTGGAGAAAAAAGGCAAGAAGTTGGAAGCCAAAAAGGGAGCCATCACATTAACCATCGCCAGCATGGATTAGGGAAAGTTGCTGTTTTGTGTCCTGCACCACTTACTGGATGCAATGTCGTAGCCAATCACCGTCACTGCAAAATATTAGACTCAGCACAACAACCAATCTGAGTTCATTGAAGAATGGGTCAAAGCCAGGGTCGAGTCTTTCTCAAGCAAAGGCTGGGAACTGCACTTCAGACTGGCAATTCTCCTGATTCTCTCTTTCTCTCTCTCTCTCTCTCTCT
>Ga0307968_1001204_pt1 | contig 20819 bp, 28 predicted proteins | sample OrgLakmetagen650_FD_201834 | JGI IMG/M metagenome (GOLD analysis project Ga0307968, IMG submission 201834) | Saline water microbial communities from Organic Lake, Antarctica - #650 | ecosystem: Environmental > Aquatic > Non-marine Saline and Alkaline > Saline | place: Antarctica: Organic Lake...
CCGACCCCCTCAGAATTGACTCATTTATATATCAATCGATAGCTTTTGACGCCAGAATTTCAAATAGGTAATTCAAATCTCAACACGTGACACCAAACAGTTACGTTACTTACAGGCTCCTGTCAGCACGTGTGTATAAATATGCATTGGGCCAAGCAGTGCTCACACGTGGCTTGTTTGCAATGCAAAGTCACAAGAACCCTTTCCCTGCAAGACCGCATTGAGACATTCATAAGCTGCCAGAAATTTATGGCATCGAGGTCGAGTCTAGGTTCACCTGAGTGCCACACAACCGACCCAGCTTCCTGCTTCCTTTCTTCTCCCTTATCTTCGTCCACCTCCCCCTGCACTTCATTCCTCACATCCTTGCTGTTGCTTCTGCTCTTATCGTCGTCCCTCCTGTGAACGCCTGTTGGCCCTGGCTCCTCCTCCCCCTGCTTATCAGCCCTTCCCCCTTCATCTTCAACTTCCGTCTCATCTTCCTTGCCCAGCAACAACTCATCATCGCTGGGACCTCGCCCCATCACAGCTTCAGCTTTGTCACTGCTATCTGCTGCATTTTCAGGGACTGGATCACAGGAGCTGTTGTCATCACTAGGACTTTGCCCCGTCACAGCTTCAGCTTTATAATTGCTATCTGCTGCATTCACAGGGACCGGAACAGAGGGGCCGTACTCATCACTGGGACCTCGCCCCATGCGTGCGCAAGCCCATATGAGAGAGATGAGCTCATTGGGTTGCAAGTCCTGAGTGTGTACATTTGATTGTGCACGTGCATTTCTGTTTGCATGTACAGGTGTGTGTTGTGCTTGTGTGTGTTGTGCTTACATATGTCTGTGATCGCACACGCACGAGCCTGCAGAATGCATTTTAGATCAGAAAACTAGGATCTTTTCATGGGCCTGTATGCATAAATGCTGGTAAAATGCTTGAGCAGGCATGCTGGATTGAATGTGATGGCCATGAGGTGCTTAATGCTACAGATGCGCTTAGAACGAACAATCGCTTTGCTAACAATGAAACCTAGAACAGCTACTGTTCAGCTCTTCAGCTCTCCCAAAAGGAAGTTACGCAGGCAGTGTCCCTGTCAATACTTTTACCAACATCCTGCACCTGCAGTATTTTTCAAACAGCATTTTCGGCCTTAACTGAATCTAGGCTCTTCTGCTCACAGAACGCACCTCTTCGGTAAAACACAAAAAGGAGCAACAGCAGCAGCCACCATAAAAACACTCATCTATTACCCTGTGACCCAGCAACACCCTCAAAGGAAGGTAGCAGCGCTTCTTTACATGAACAAACACAAATAGCAGCAGGGACGAGCAGCCCCCCCTCCCTAACCCAGTGCCCATCTTGATGCGAGACACCAGTACTTCTTTTGTACGTACTAAAAAGCAGCAGCAGCAGCAGGAACAGGTACCCCTCAACACCCAACATCTGTCTCGACGCAAAGCCCTTTTGTATGCATAAAAACAGCAGCAGCAGGAGCACCAGGAGTGGTAGCAGGGGCAAGCGTCCCTCCAAACCCAGCAATCATCGTGATGCAAGGCACCAGTGCCTCTTTGCACGTGCATAAAACAGCAGCAGCAGCAGCAGCAGGGGCAAGCTTTCCTTCATGCCCAGCACCCACCTTGATGCAAGGCACCAGTGCCTCTTTGCACGCGCATAAAACAGCAGTAGCAGCAGCAGCAGCAGCAGTAGCAGCAGTAGCAGCAGGGATAAGCTTCCCTTCACACCCAGCACCACCCACCTTGATACGAGGCAGCAGCACCTCTTCCGTTGTGTCCAGCACCCAATCCTCTAGGGGTGCAAAACCAGGCACGCAAGAGGCCACGGCGTGCAGTAACTGCATGCATGTGTGTGCGTACATGTGTGTTTCTTTGTGTGTTCGCACATAAATGTTAGGTACAGTGTGTGCGCGCGTATGTGTAAAGCAGATTTGATGTGCAAGAAGTTACCTGTACAGCTTGGGAAGGAGGTGTGGCGGCAGACACACGGCCCTGCAATTCCTGAGCCAGCCACTCCTCCCATTCCTCTGAGGGGCGATAGCGCATGCGGCCCAGAGCAAGCAATACCTGTACGGGTAAGTTTACTTCTTTATTTCTTTGTATATGTGCGTGCTTATGGGCGTGTTGGTGACTGTGCGTGTGTACATTTTCGGTAGTGCAGATGTATAAAACACACCTGTTTAATAACACGCACACCAACACTTACTGCAGGAAGGCAGAGCCTGCTTCAGGGCATAAGTTGAAACAAGGGGGCATTTGTCATGTAAGAAGGGTTGGCCAGAACCATGTAATTATACACTGTAGATTACCATATATTTGTTGATTCCCTGCCGAAAATACCGTACATACACCGTAAATATATGGTTCTGGCCAACCCTTATGTATTCCCTTGATCACTGAAGCACATCCAGATTGATGGCCAACTCTCCCAGCTCTGCTTGCAATTGCACATTACTAGCTCTACTTGCAATTGCACGTTACTAGGCATGTGAAATTTCCATTTCATACTAGCAGCCTCAAACTTCTTTATGTTGCAACACACCCCCACATTGCGCCACGAGCTGTCCAGCAATACAAACAAGAACAAAAGGACGTACCCAATTTTCACGCCTACAAGTCATGCCAACATCCTGTGCTAGCTTTTCAATGCAGTAGGCCCTCACATTGCGCCACGAGCTGTCCAGCAATACAACCAAGAACAAAAGGACGTACCCAATTTCCACACCTACAAGTCATGCCAACATCCTGTGCTACTTTTCAATGCAGTAGGCCCCCGCATTGCGCCACGAGCTGCCCAGCAGCACAACCAAGAACAAAAAGAGTGTATCCAAATTCCATTTCACGCCTGTAGGTTGTACCAATATACCTGTGCTAGCTCGCCATTACGGTACGCCTGCACATTACGCCACAAGCTACCCAGCAGGTGCAGCATCCAGGTCCTGTGTGGCCGAGCACGTAGCGTTCCAAAGGCCCAGCACACAGCCGCAACCTCAGAGGGTGACAAACCTCCTCCACCCCCTGAACCCCCCCCTGTTGCTGATTCTGAGGGTGTTGCTGCTGGTGCAGGTGCTGCTGCTGGCGGCGCTATGGGTGACGCTGCTGGTGACGTGCTGGTGCCTGCTCTGGGGTGTAAAGCTGATGGAGCTCTGGGTGCTGCAAGGCTGTGCATGACTGGCTGTTGTGCATGCACATGCCGGCTGTGCGCGTCGGCTGTGCTGCTCGACGTCTGGCTGTATGCGGCTGGCTGTGAGTGACCTGACGAAGAAGGGGGAGAGGGGGGATTCAGTGATGCAAATGGCGGCGGTGGCTGTGCAGGGGTGGTGGTGGATCGGCCTTCGGGTGGCACGGAAGTGCGCAGCCCTGCAGCTTGGTCTGAATAGTCATCCTGACGTATATCCCCGGTGCTGCCTGGACTGCTGCCAGAAAAAGCACCAGCCCCGCCCCCTGTATGACTGAGTCCTCCTCCAATGTCACCACCTACTGTGGCGCTTTTGCTTCCAATGCCACCACCACCTGTGCCACCGTTTGTAGCAGCAGCAGCAGCAGCAGCAGCAGCAGCAGCAGCAGCAGCAGCAGCAGTGGAGCTTCTAACATCATCACTCAATTTGGAAGTGCCACCATTGCCATTGTCACTACCACCAACCCCCCCTCCGTCTTTATGCAGCTGCTGTCGCTGCTGTTGCTGATATTGCTTTGTGTGCAACAAGCTCGTCTGCAGCAGGCTGTCCGTTTCTTTCTGCAGTACCCCCAGCAGGTGGTGGGAAGGCAAGATGCGTAGCTTGGCCAGGGCCCAAACGCACAAGATCAGCCCGTGCGCGTCCAGCTGCGCATGGTGCGCCTCTGCAGCTCGATGCAGCTGTGAGAGGGCAAAGAAGGAGAGGAGGCCGGGAGAGAGGCGTGCTGCACTGTAGAGGGTGTCCACCAAATCCTGCAAAATCGCCCAAACAACACACGTGCATCATGTTGTGTTTGTTAGGTGGAGGATGGATGAGGGAGGGTTGTGGCCCCAGTGATTTTCCTCATGGGTGGGCATTGATCAGATCGTGAAGTAGAAGGAAGAAGCTTGGAGGTTTTGGGTATTTCAGGTGCCTTTAGTTGAGTGCAAGGCTGGGTGCATGATCTCTGAGTCTGGATGCATGTGGGTAGTGGTTTTTCAGTGCCTGCATACTTTGTTTTGGGCATTGAACCGGGGGAGAAGGGTGTATGATGCACATGCTCTGAGTCCTGCACGCAAGAAGAACAGACACGCATTGCCCTAGGATTTTACCCCTCACATGCAGATGTCCTTTTTGGTGGTGGCTGCTCATTTTTTGGTGCTTGAAGTGCCCGCCACAATGACGGCAAAGCATAGATATGCTACATGATGCAGCAAGCAGGTGCGACTGAATAGTTTACTTGCTTACACAAAACCACTTGTGTCGAATCATCCTGCATTTTTATACCAAGGAAGCTTTCCAGGTTCCATCTTTATTGTCCGTGGTGTAGGAGAGCTGCTCTTGCTTATAACCATACAGACGCTCACCACCCTACACCAACACCAACCCTACCCTGGGACCAAAGCCTGTACCCCCCTCAAAACAAGCCCACCTCTTGTGCGCGACATGTGCAACAAACTGCAGATGCATTCTCACCTCATGACCTCAACGTAGCTACCCAGCTTCATGTGCTCCACTCCAAAGCACCCCACCCCAATCCCCCCACTCACCCGAGCACTTGTGGCCTCGTCTATCGAGCGCACCTCACCACTCCCCTTCACCTACATGTGCTCTTGTGGCCTCGGCTACAAAGCACGACACAAATTCCCCTCCACCCACCTGCGCATTGCATGACCCGCTGCTCACGGCACGAGCCACCATGGCCTCCACCCACACCTGAGCCGCCCTGCTGGGCTGCAGCTGCAGGTCTGCCGCAGCTCGCAGGAGGCTGCTAGCTTCTCTAGGTCTGAGCACCAGGCCAGCGCTGTGAGAATGCCTACTGCTGCCTCTGCCTTGAGCACTGCTGCTACCACTGCTATTGCTATTGCTGTAGCTATCGCTACTGCTCTCATTACTCCAATTCCTACTGCTGCTGCTGCTGCTGCTGCTCATGCTGCTGCTACTGGTCCTACTATTACTGCTGTCCTTTACAGCTTCTATCGGAGGGTATGCCGCAGGGCCTCCGTTGGCCTGCTGCTGGGGTGGTGGGGGCACGGCTGCGGAGCTGGAGTGTTGTGCTGGGGGCCTTGCATGCCGGAAATTAGCTTGTGCATGTTGTGTCAAGGGCTCAGAGAAAGGTGCTTGCTGCGAGTGCGGGAGCACAGTGTCAGGTGCAGGCTTGCGTTGGGGATCAGGAGTGGCCCGTTGTTGGGTGCCAGCTGCATCTCCGTGCTGAGGCTGTGTGCAGCCCTGCCGCAAGGGGGGCCCTGGGGCTTGGGAAGGAGTGGGTGGAGAGGTCGGCAGATAAGGAGGCTGACGGTTGCTGGGATGGTTGTTGTGATGGGTGGCAGGGTCATACTGCAAGGGAGGCCTGCTGCCCAAACTCAAGTCGCCTGGTGGGCTGGGGGGTGTTTTGTGTTGGTGGAGCAGGGGTGTGGCGGCACGTGCGGAGGTGTGCATGACAGGCAGGGCGAGGGAGAGGAGGGGAGAATCTTTCCAAAGTCGGTGTTGGTGGAGGAGGGAGGGGCTGAGCAGAGGAGGGTGGAAAGGGTCACTGCTGCTGCTGCCGCTGCTGTTGTTATTGCGGCCGTCTGGGGTTCCTTTGCGCTGGTGGGGATGACTGGAGGTGTGGATGGTCTGGCCTACGAGGTGTGGTAGGTGCTGTGAGCTGCCCTGGAGGTCCTGTTGGACCGATCTCACAGGCTGTGTCTCCTGAGGCTGTGCGTGGCTGGCCTTGCTGCTAGCAGATGGAGAGGAGGGGGGGTACAGGATAGCGTGAGTCTGCAGGGGCTGGTCTCCAATGGAAGGGGCGGTTGCTGCTGTTCCTGTGCCTCTGTGCTGCTGCTGGCGTGCGCTTGACATGGTGCTTGATGGAGGGAGAGTGGAGGGAGGGACACTGTGGGGAGGGGGAGAGGCACGCAGCACAGATAGGGAGGTGAGGAGTGTAGCTAGCTCGGTGCCGTTGAAGAGGGGCAGTTGGGGCAGGGCAGCGGAAGCGAAGGCATGTCCCCATGGACCATTGCATGCAGCGAGGGTGACTTGGCGGAGAGAGGAGGGGAGGGAAGGGGAGGGAGTAGATGAGTTGGCGTGACCTGTGTGTGCGTGGGCTGGGTGGCGAGGAGGGTCTGATGGGGTGCCTAATGAGGGGTCTAGCCCATTGCCGTTCCCTTCTGGCCTGCCAGCCTTGCTGTTTCTACTGACCCCGTCACATTTGGTTTCGCTGCTACTGCAACCTAGTTCTTGCCCCTCAATGCGTACCGCCTGCACAAGCCCCCACAGCCCCATGACCAGCTCTTGAGGCCCACACAGTGCCAGCAGTGGCAATTGTACTGCCAGCGCACGTGCTAGCCAGCTTGGCTGGACCCCGTCCCATCCTAAGCTCCCACACCCCCACACCAGCGTGCTGAGCTCCTGAGGGAGGCGGAATAAGTGTGTATGTTTTTTATGTGTATGTTTGCAATTGTGTGTGTGTACGCATGCAACATCATGGTTGTGAAGTGGTTATAGGGAATGAAAGCGTGGCATGCATGTTTTTAGCCATTAACACATTCATATACACATTCTTACCATTCCTAGCTACGAACCTCACAATGGGCTGCCTTGGCATTTAAGCATTTAAGTGAAATCTGTTGGAAGAGGGGTGCACTAGATGCTGCCAGATGAGTCTCAGGCAGACCTACTTGGGGCTTAAACAGATGCCATTGCATGTCACACGCACGACACCAAGCATTCATCCAAGAGGAGCTGGGCTGGAGGCGCAGCGATGCAAGTGCCCACATGGCGTTTGCAAGCTCCTGCATGTGTGTGGAGTTGTATATTGCTTGTGGTGCGCATAAATGGTCACATGAGCAGCCACAGCGCCTGCCCGCCTTGCAATATGTATATTCATGTATGCTTGCATGTGATGAAATAAGTAGGGAATGCGAAAGTGTGAATGCTACAAACAAGTGTGCTGTGATTCATGTAAGGGAGCAGCGCCCCTAGGGTGCATGGTGTATGCAAGTGCACTGTTCATGTGCTCATCTTCAGCCTAAATTTGGTCCTGCTTTTTGGCAGCACTTGCAAGCAACACTTCCATCCCCACGCCCTAAGTGGCTGTATTGCTAGCAAGCAATCAAACTGAAAGCAAAACTGAGATGTGAGGCACTGTCCGCAAAAAGGTGGCTTCTCGATCAAACAAACATCCATTTCAGCTTGTTAACAGCACACTGTTATACTCTGCCCTCACCTGCGGCTGTACCGGCTGTGCCTTGAGCATGCAGTCCTCCAAACGTGCCACAAGGCTTTGAAGCAAAGCAGATGAAGGTGCTGGCAAGGGCACAGACGTTGGACGGCCCTCGCTGCTAAGCTGCGCGAGCTTGGCCAGCGCCCACAGGGAGTTTGCTGCCTGCCTTGCCGCAAAGCTGTGCACGTGCAGCCACTGCAAGTCCAACAAGAGCCGCATGAGCTGGCGAGTGCAATGGTCTTGTAAATGCTGATGCTCCTGCTGCTGCTGCTGCTGCTGCTGAATGCCGAGCGGAAGTGGCTGGTCTACTTTTGACATGAGCTGTGCGGCGTGCGTGGTGGCTGCGCTTGCATGCAGAGCATTAAGATGGGGAAGGGTCTCTTGTAAGGTGCTGAGCAGCTGTTCGTGGGTGTAGCATTGCTTGATCATGTTGGTTATACCAGCTGGGTGAATAGTCCACTGTTGGATTCTGTCGCTGGATCTGCTGCGGGATCTGCTTCTGCTGGTTTCCTGCCTGCCCACGTGGTGAGTGGCGCTTGTGCTGGGGCTGCGATCATGTGTGCTTCTGGCAGCATAACGGAGATTTGAAGAGTGTTTCTCAGCTTTCCGGAGTAAGATATTGGCGTGGCTTGCACCGTCAAACGGTGGGACTTGCACTTGGTGGTGATATCCGTGGCAGGTGGTAGGGGAAGAGGCACGTGTAGCGAAGCGTGCACTCCTGGAGTGGGAGCTCTCGAGTGCCATGTGGGGTGCCTGCGTAGCCAGGGGACACGCATGCGTGCTGATGTGTGATGCCATTGTACGTGCAAACACTCATATCATTTTGCCTTTGCTTTGACATTACTTCAGACACTAACATGCTGCATTTGGCCCACACTCAGCACTCATGATGCATCTCGCCTCTTAAGATTTCAGTGGCTTGCACACCAAGCTGCACTCGTGTGCCTCTTCTTGCTTTTACCTACAAAATTACATATTATATTCAATAGCAGATATCAATTCGATATATGGTGTCTTCAATCATTCAAATTTGCGAAGATCACAGGATCCTGCAATAATTGCTAGATTTATTGGTTATTATTTTTTCAAATTAGGGGCAGGCAGGAACCATGGACACAGCAGGATTTGTAGGCAGCAGTTCTGCAAAGGAAGCAAACACAGTAAGGAGTGTTGAGCAAGATGTAAGTGCCCCCAAACGGCTGTCCGTGCACATGGCAAGGTGAGTGAGGAGGTAGCTGCACATCGGCAAAGGTTTTTTATCATGTGCGTACGTGTGCGTGCGTGCGCGTGCGTGTGTGTGTGTCTATGTATGTGTCTGTGAGTCTTTGTGTTTGTGTGTGTGTTTGTGTGTGTGTTTGTATGTGTGTGTCACTGCACGCAAATTTCACGTTGTTAATCAGTGTGTGCATGCAGTTGTTAGTCAGTGTGTGCAGTGTGCATACAGTTTTTCTGAGTGGCCTGTGTGCATGAACCCAGTAGTCTGTACAGCCACGCTTGCACAAACACACGCACACATGCAGACACAAACACACACACACACACACACAGACACACAAACACGAAACACGAAACAAACACATACATAAACACATCAACAGGGGAGCAAGCCAGGAAATTCTTGAGCGTTCCCTCTCCGCGTTGAGCCTGCAGTCGTGCTGCGATAAAGTCATCAGTGAGTAACAGGCCTTCATGATGCACTCGCAGTCCATGTTTCGCAATTTGGTTTGACATTCATACACTACCTCAAATGCGTGTAAACTACAATCTGCACACGTCAATGCTTATTGTTGCGCATCAAGTGTGAGGAAAGAGTTCTACAGTTATGCTCTCACTTGCACGCACACACACATGCATACAAACATGTTCACGCACCTGACTCAATGCACACATACACATGTGTGTGCGTACACGTACATACACACAGACGCACACTCACATACACACTCACACTAGCACATACACACAAAACACACATACACGCAGGTGAGGATGCCGATGACGAGGAAAAGATAGCAGACTTCACTGAGGAATGGAAGGCACATCCTCCCCCAGTACCCGTTCCGTTTAAGGCTCAACTCACTTTCCACAGTGTCAACGACATGGCTTCTTTGGGAAGCAACTCTCAGCCCACAACCTTGGGATGGCTGTGGCAGCAGGTAAGCACGCACTGACAAACCCTCACATCCTAACACTTGAAGATCTGCGTATTTTTATCCTGACATACTCACACATACATCTACACACATGCACGCACACAAGCACCACCACCACTTGTTTTTTTGGTTTGGCCAGTGAGATGCTCACAATCAGTTTTACCCTGTTCCATAAACGCATTCACTTAGTTATTAACTAACCGGGTGGCAGTTGCTGTGTATAGCTGAGTGAAAAGGAAGCTGTGGCACCTCCTTTAAAAGGGGGGACATCGCATGGAGCTAGCCGACCGCTTACCCTGCATAACATTCACAATTGCACTAGGCAGGCGTACAATACGTTAGCATGCACCCTACACCCCCGTGTGGGAGCTCCTCTGTGGACCTTGGAAGCCAGGTTTGCTGTGAATTTTTGGGTGTTTGATTTGCTGTGGACCATGGATCGTTCAAATGCAGTGCACAATGATGACCTGGGCAATAATATTGCTGTGAACCATGGGTCGTTGAAATGCAGTGCACAATGATGACCTGGGCAGCCGTGTAGCAGCCACCTGTGTGCACGGTACAGCTGTACATGGATCTCACCAGAGTTGTTTTGTCCCTGGCATTTCACTGGATTTTCGGCTCACCCTGTGGTTGTTTTGGCATACCGCACATGATCAGAATTGCCTTTACTACGTGCCTGCGCGCGTGTACGGTTGGCCGTTTGCGTGTACGCGTGTACGGTATTTTTTGCAGGGAATTCTAGGTACATGCTGATATATGGTGTGGCAACACAGTTCTGGCTAGTATAGTGTGCATTTCTCAGCAAGTACGACCTTGTACTGGCCAAGTGCACCGTTTTGATCAATCTGAACATGTTGCGGTACGGGTTTGTTGTCTATAACGGAAGCGCAGTTCCAAAGCTTGCCATGCCTAATGAGTGTTTGGCAAGGAAGTAATAAGGTACGCAGGTGATGAAAGCAATTGCCCCAGTGATTGAGGAACTAATTGTAGCTTGGCACCTACATAAGAAACGCAAGACTTTTCCGCCACAAAAGAAGGGGAGTTAACGGGGATCAGGAATCAGGACGGTCGCAAGCTTGGCCTGAAGCTGGCTCCTAATCAAATTTATCATTTGAATTGGAAAGGGCGCTCCTAGATTGAGCAAATGCAGCAGCATGGTTGACAGATTGCATGTGTAGCTTGGAGGCAAGCTTCTTGTCTCTCAGAGGCACGGCCGATTTCCTCAAGAGTCTCCAGGATCATCAGTCGCGTAGGATCATCAGTCGCGTAACATACACACCAAACATCAATATGTACATATATATATATGCACACATGTACATATATATACATACCTTCACACACATACACACACGGGTGGGCGCTCCCTGCATTTTTGCAGGCTGCCAATGCCCTGACGAGCAGCAACACCACAACAGCCAGCGGCAGCGCAAACGCAGCAGAACTTGCAGCAGAATGTGCAGAGCAAGCCCCTCCCACTCCTCCAAATACTGCAATGCAGCCGACGGCGGCAATGCATTTGGTGCCCCTGTTGGTAAGTTCGGGTGTGACAGGGTCTGTAGGTTGCGTCTGTCGTATGTGAACATTTACGTGTGTGTGTGTATGTGTGTGTGTGTACATGCGTGCGTGAGCCTGTGCACACTTTTTGTCCCTTGCAAGCATTTGGTTGGTGCATGTCTCTCTAAATTGCACAATTCAAAGTTCCAAAAGCATGGTAAAAACTTGACACATGACAACTCCATACACATGTGCCTACACAGGGGCGTCATGGAAAATTTGCCAGCTTTAAGAATGCGCAAGGCTTCAAGATAGCAACTTACTTTTGGTGTGTGTGCGGGTAGCCTTGCTCAGTTCTGAACACGCACACACACACACACACACACACACACACACAGACACACACACACGCACACACACACATGCACACACACACACGCACACACACACATGCGCACACAAATATAAACGCACCAGCATAACGCCAAGGCGTGGGGAGCCTCCTGTTTTAAACGCGTCCCCTCAGTTGCTGTTATCACGCACGCAAGCATTCCTGAGTGCTTGCGCAGGCCCGCCTCAGTCTGTTGCCCCCCTGATGCCCTTGATGATGACAAGCGACTTAACAATGAGCCTGGTCCCCTTTCCTCCAGCTTGCAAGCCACGCCAACGAACACGACCACCCAGCAGTTATCTCCCATGTCCTCCTCTTCCTCTGCTTCCCCCTTTGCTGCTGCTGCTTCTGTTGCTAGTGGGGATGCAAACACCTCCCCTCCTTCTGCCTCTGCCACCCCCCCCATGACAGGCGCCTCAGCAGGGACCCAAGTCCCACACCACCTTCCCTCCACTGCTCCCACAGCAGCAGGCCAAGTAGCAGCGGCAGCAGCAGCAGCAGCAGCCAGCGCGTTGCCCGCAGAAGATGTCCCACCCAATTCTACCCACACTAGTGCCTTGTCTGCCCAGGAGGCAGGTGCCCAAGGGGCACTGCGGGCTGACGTGGGGGAGCGTAGTGGCAGGAACCTGAGTGGCGTTAGCGCCGCGTGCACTCCCTTTCAGGATGCGGTGGAGGAGCAGCAGCCGATTGTAGATGCACCGCTACCACAGGGCTCGCAGCAGCCGTCAGCACAGCTGTCAGCACAGGAGACAACACAGCAGCTGTCAGCACAGGCACAGCTGTCAGCCCAGGAGACAACACAGCAGCTGTCAGCACAGGCCCAGCTGTCGTCGCAGGCACCAGAGCAGTCAGCCTTCCAAGATGCCGTGGAGCAGCTGACGGAGCAAGCGACGGAGCCCCAACAGGAGCCGCAGGGCACACAGAAGCAGCAGGAGCTACCACAGGCGGGGCAAGAGGGCGGATGCAAGGGCGTCGTTATTTTGTTGCACGGCCACGGGTGCGTGCATGTGTGTGTATGTGTGGGTGTGGGTGGGTGGGTAGGTGGGTGTGGTGGGTTGCTTCATAGGTTGCGTGCAGTGTGGGGTGGTAGTATATTTGTGGTTAGCAGTATAAGCGCTGCAGGGGTGCGCTGCAATGCAGTTGGGTTGCGTATTGTTAACAAACGCTAATGCAGCAGCATTGAGGCCACTTCATAGGGGAAAAGCATGTGAGGGGGCATGCGCAATGTATGTTATTCTCTACCAAGCAACAATGTATGTTATTCTCTACCAAGCAACAATGTATGTTATTCTCTACCAAGCAACAATGTATGTTATTCTCTAATAAGCAACAATGTATGTTAATCTCTACCATGCAACAATGTATGCTATTCTCTACCAATAACAATGTATGTTATTCTCTACCAAGCAACAATGTATGTTATTCTCTACCAAGCAACAATGTATGTTTTATTCTACCAATAACAATGCATGTTATTCTCTACCAAGCAACAATGTGTGCTATTCTCTACCAATAGCAATGTATGTTATTCTCTACCAAGCAACAATGTATGTTATATTCCACCAAGCAACAATGTATGTTATTCTCTACCAAGCAACACAACCTGGTCTGCAAAAGGAGCAATTGACTTAATAGGTTTAAATTGGCATTGACAATTTGTTCGCTGGTAAATGATCGTGCGTGCACGCTCCTGCACACACACACGCACACACACTCACACACACACACACACACTGACACATACATGCATGCACGCAAAAATATGAAAATACACTCAAAACACGCATAGACAGACTCAGAAACACCTGCAGACACGTACAGATACCTTAATACTTTGGCATGCACACCCCCTTTGACTTTATGAAGTATGAACCCGTCCACGCAGGAGCCACGTTGGCTTTGACTTTTTAAATGTCACTGAGCCAGGCACCGCCCCTTGCTATGAGGGTTCCTGGGTACAAGCCCTTAACAAAGCAGGATTCTCGGTGCGTCTGTTCGGGCATCTGTGCACTTAGAATGTGAGCATGTGGCAACATGTCTGCTTGCTGCCAGTCCTACAACCTTTAGTGTCTATGCCGTCTCCTTCGCCTCCGTTCGTTTTACTGTGTTAGCCTCTGTCTGTTGAGCTCTCTTAGCGCTGCGTGCGGCCACCCCTGTGTCTTATTTGATGCTTGGAAGGTTGTGAAGAAAACATGTTACATAATGACTACGGCGTCAGGTGCAGTAGTGTGTTACATAAAACGTAATTGTTGTTACATAAAAACGTGTTTCATAATGACTACGGTGTCAGGTGCAGTAGTGTGTTACATAAAACGTAATTGCTGTTACATTAAAACGTGTTACATAATGATTACGGCGTCAGGTGCAGTAGCGTCAAACACGTGCATATGAGGGTGGCCTCTTGTCTGTTGTGACTGCACCGTGTGCTGCTGAACCCTACCCTCCCTGTAAAACGTGGCGAGTGATGATTATAATGCAGGGGAATCAGCCAACTCTGGTGTTTTATCTGCTGGAAGGGGGAGGTGCATGTTTGCTTCGCCCCATTTTTGTGGCATCTGAGCATGAGCTTGGGCAACACATTTTTGTAGGGTTGGCCAGAACCGCATATATGTACCGTATATGACCGTAGAATTGGTGACTTCTCTGCCAAAAACGCCGCATATGTATGGCTCTGGCCAACCCTACATTTTTGTCATTTTGTGGCTTATTGACCAATCAGGCTGCAATTTTTGTGCTTCCCACGACGCACACCAAAACACATGCTGCTGCCTATGTGCCCACATTGGTGTGTGGATGTGGCTGAGACTCGTAGGCTCCAGCCTTTTTTGATGTCAGGAACACTCTTGGATTGTTTACCAATTGTGTTTAAATTATAGTACCTTGTTGGTTTATGATCAGGCCGCTGCAGTGGACGCTGGTCTGTTTGCGACCCCATTTCCTTTGGTCGCTGGAACACTATCCAACAAACTTTCCATTCGTACTTTGCATTTCGACTAAGCATGTGATCTGTCTTTCACCAGGTCGCTGCGATGGACCTTCAAGGGATGGGCAGGTCTGAGGGCCACCGATGGTATGTGCATGCGTTCCAGCACTACATCGATGACATCGGAGCATTCACTGCTGCTGTGCATGACGGGGTGAGTGCGCATGCTTTGTAGGACTACATCAATGACATCGGAGCATTCACTGCTGCTGTGCATGACGTGGTGAGCATTTGTGATGGATGGAGGCCTTTAACACGTACACACATTCATGCACATGCAAGTGCACACACAAGTACATGCACACACAAGCAAATCATACGATCACCCCCCCCCCAACCCCCAACCCCCAACTTCCCCCCCCCCCTCCCCCCCACACCCACACACCCACACAAACACACACACACACACGTGCAAACACACAATTCAGACACACACACACACTTGCAAACACACATGCACTTCAACACGCACCCTCTCAGGTGCCTGACATCCCTGGTTTCCCTCCCTGTAAGCCCTTCCTGGTGGCCACTAGTTTGGGCGGCTGTATAGCAACACACGTGATGAAGCAGCTGGAGCTCTCCGCTGCTGCAGAGGCAGAGGAGCCTTACCTTAGGTAGGGCGAATGCAAACGCACCACACGGTCTGTGTATGGTGACAGTTTCACCGTGAAACGACCGGTGTCCCTGATGGGTAGGGCGGTACCAAGTCTACAAAAGTTGTCATCTTCAGGTGTAACAATTTCAGGTACTCCCTAAAAGGGAGTGCGTGTGTTAGTGTGCTATTTGCGAGGTGCTCATGTCTTCCCAGAATCATCGTCCTTGCGTGTCTTGTGGTCTTCTGCGTTGATTTCTGTTTATTGTGTCACTTGTCATTGTAGCCACTTCCGAGGTTCAAGATTAGTTCAGAAGAAATCCTATCTGCATCTACATTAACTTACGTTGTCATAAATTTGTGCCGTAACGACAAAAAAAATTAGGTTTGTTGCTAGCCACATGTGCAGACAGCATAAGTGCAGACAAAAAGTTGCATTTGCTGCTATTTATGTATGGTCAGACGGTACGGTATGATTAGGACGGTATGGACCGTCTTTTCTTAAAATACGGCATCTTAGCGTAATTTGGTGACCGTAGTTCACCTTCTAGATGGGAAATTACGGTACGGTGTACGGTACGGTGCCAAGCTGGCACTGCCAGTGCAAAAATGGCCTCAGAATGGCCTCTCCGCCCCAAAACCTCCGATTTTCGCTCCCCGGTGTGCTCCTCACATGTGCTGACGCCACACAATGCTTCTATGAACGACACCGAGGCTGGGTTGAGGCTGCATCAGCTCGGGGGAAGGGCCCAGTAGTGGCTTGCATGGAAACTCAAAGTCGGACGTAGTACTTGATTCCTGTCCAATAACTTGTGTTTTATTATGAAAGAAAAGAAATGTTATGGGCCGAAATTGGAGCAAAACATCCAAATTACGGTCAGAATCATACTGTACGATGGCACCGTCCTTGTACGGTTCGGACCGTACTTTTCAGACATACCGTACTAGCACCGTCCTGTACGGTACAAATACGGTACGGACCGTCTAGACGGTCAAAAAAGCCGAAAGACGGCGTAGTTGCACAACACTGATGGACATACACTAGACTGTGGTGGGCACAATTTTGCTCAACTCATTTTCCATGATTTGACTCGCAGTGGAGCTGTGCTGTTGGCCCCGATGTTAAGCCTGCAAGCCGTTGCCAGCTCCACCACCAACCTGACTCTCATGAAGATTGCACACGTGCTGAACATGGTGCGTTTGATCCTGTGATGCAACCTTGTCTGTGAGTTTGTACTTCAGCAATGCGAGCTTTACTCCACAGGTGGGGTTTGTGTGTGTGTGTGTGTGAGTGCGAGGGCTTGTGTGTGCATGTGTGTGGGTGTGTGTGCTTGCAAGCGCAACTCGAGCAACAAGCGCCTTCTGACGTGGCAGTGATAGCGTCCTGGCTTGTGCACAAGTGAACCGCGCACACGCACAGGGTGTCATTGTGACGTACAACGTGCGCAGGTTGTGCCTGGTGCGGCCATTGTTGGAGGGGGGGGTGGCAGTAGCAACAGCTTCATTCAAGAGGTGCGAGAGGTTTAAGTTACTTGCCTTAGTTTCGCTCGCTAGGGCGTACAACCTGACATTGTTCGTTGCGTTCTTTGTACTATTTGTTGTTCACAAGATCAAAGGTCACCAGTGCACAAAATACGGTCACAGGTTTGTCATAGATTCCTTACAGGTGCCACGATTAGGGAAAATAGGAATACATCCAGTCACTAAAGGAAATCCTTGCTGTTTGGCATCTACTGGCGTCTAGCCACTCAAGAGAGGCCTCGTTTTTTTGGCACGCACTGCAACTACTTACTCAAGAAAGACCTTGTTGTTTTGGCATTTTCTACAATTAGTGACTCCAGGAAGGCCTTGCTGTTTGGCATCCACTGCATCTAGCCACTCAAGGAAAGCCTTGCTGTTTTGGTATCTTCTACAATTAATGACTCCGGGGAGGCCTTGCTGTTTTGGCACCCACTGCATCTAGCCACTCAAGGAAGGCCTTGCTGTTTTGGTGTCTTCTACATTTAGTGTCTCCAGGAAGGCCTTGCTGTTTGGCACCTTTGCTTGCCCTCCTAACGGGTGCCTTATTCGTTGTCCATCATTTGCACACAGCTAAAGGAAGGGTGTGCAAGCGACATTGATTTTGCATAACGTTGTTACTCAAAACAAATCTGTGAAGTTGCGACGAAGTCTCATAATGACGTCGCTGCTACCAACGATCGTGTGTGTGTCTGCCTTTCCTTTGGGGCAATGCAGGCATGGGAGCGAGACCCTCTGACTTCGCAAAAGAACAGGACGTGTGTTCGCAACGCACTTGAGTACGTCCGAGCGTGCAGGTGAGTTGTGTGGAAGAGTGTGTGGCTGTCATGGGAGTTGAAGGTGGGCTGTGTGAAAGAGTGTGCAATTGTATGGGAAGTGCTGGTGGGTTGTGTGGAGGAGTGTGTGTTTGTGTTGGAGCTGCAGGAGTGCAGAAGAGTGTGTGTGCTTCAATGGGGAGTGCAGGTGAGTTGTGAAGAGGAGTGCATATTTGTGTGAGAAATGCTGGTGGGTATTGTGGAATGACTATGCACTGGAGTGGGACGTATTCTTTGCGGTGCAAGATTGGGCTTGTATCCATAAAGTGTTGAATTGGCTCTTGGTGAATCACATGGCCGATGCAAAGACAACATTCTAGAAGTGAAAGGCTTGTTCAACAAGTGCGTTCAACAAGTGTGTATATTCAGCGCTCTTCTCTTATAACAATTGCATTCTTATATGTATTCAAGGCTCTTCATGGCATTTCGCTACCCAACCTCTGCGAGCTGTGACTGGTATTGCTTTGCAGCTTACTGGAGCTTGATGCTGCCTCTGCACAAGCAGACGTGCTGGAGGTCAAGAAGCTCCACAACTGCTGCTGGCGACTGCCGCTGCTGCTGTTCCACTCTGAGCAGGATAGGTACGTCCTTTGAGTTTGGCTCACTGAAGAAGTTGCTTACAGCATGGGCCCAGTCTGTGAGCACCTGCTGTGAAACCTGATTTGCGGCAGTGCTGGTGCACAGAACCTATTAAGTGCTCCACTGCAACTATTTTAAAAGGCCTTACAAGTTACAATGCTCGTATTTGCAACAATGCTTGTATTTGTTGCCCGATTTTGCCGCACCATCTGCAATTCATCGACTCAAAACTTCGTGTCAAACTTCACTGCCAAAAACGCAGCTGGACCGATAGCTTGGGCTCCATTGAGTTGTATCGCTCCTCCGCCTCGGCAGACAAGACGCTGCGTTTATTGGTAGGTACAAGGCTTACAATGCTGTTATGTAAGCATTTCCCCCTGATGATGCAGACAAAGTGCCTTTTCCTCTGCAGACAAGATGCTGCGCTTGCTAGAAGGTACAGGTCTGTACTATAAAAACATCATATATATATATTTGTCTTGTGATGCAGTTGTGTGCCAGATGCTCAAGCAGTCAGCGTGCCCCCTTTCTATCATAACCTTGTCCTCTATCTTGAGTTCGTGAACCTGCTCACGTGTAGGGTTGGCTAGAACCATACATACACGCATATATGGTGTGAATACGGTGTTTATGGCAGTGAGATTGACAAATATACGGTCATACATGGTGTATATACACGGTTTTGGCCACCCCTGCTTATTTTCCACCAAGCTCTCTCGTGTTAGCCCTGGTTGACTGCTTGACGCTGTTGTTGCAAGCAGAACCTTGCTCCTTAAGTGAGTTCCAGGTTCAAACAGGGCTGTTCAGTTCGTTTTGTGGAGCAAGGGTTTAAAGTTTGCAAAAGTTATAGAATCCGAACTTTTGACCGAACCCCGAATTGAACAACCCTGGGTCTAAACATCTTGTCCCCTGCTTGCGTACAGTGGAGGCATCCAGCCCTGCTTTTTGATGTGTGGTAATCAAGGTGGAGGTATCCAGCCCTGCTTTTTGACGTGTGGTAACTTGATCTGGACCCGCAGGAGGGTGACGCTCATTTGCTGACCAAGGGTGATCAGAGCCAGCCTGTGCTGGAGGAGGTGCTGCAGTGGCTGCACAAGCATGTAGGGTCGACACCACCTAGAGCAGCTGAGAGGCAGGACTGAGGATGGTGGCGCTGTGTTAGCGAAGGAGAAGAGTCAAGTGTGCTGGGAAGAGGTGCTGCGTTGGAGCAAGGTGCATAAGCACGTGAGATCTCCTGTAGCGTGTCTGAGAGTGAAGGTCGAGCATGGTGCAAGGCGCGAGTTTGAAAGAACACAAGGGCGAACAGTTATAGGGCGTGTTTATGAAAATCAAGGTAGCACAGGCAGGTGTGGTGATTGCTGCTAGTTGTTTGCCAAAAGGGAATGCCGGCAATGATGCTTGTGGTGTGTGGGGAGTGAAGGGAGGAGGGAGAGAGTGTGTGCGAGCGCATGTTTGTATGTGTGTGTAGTTCGTGTGTATGTACAAGTATATGCGATCGGCTGTATATTCTTAACTAGAACCAGCCTGCAAGATGCAAGGACAATTGTGTGTTGGGCATGTGTCAAAGAATGGGATGGCAGAGAGTGTATGATGGCTAATCTGGAAAGTATTTTGGTTAATGTGTACATAGCCGTGTTCATTATGCAAACAGGGTCGTTTTGCTCAAATTGGGGCTGCTAGTAAAATGTACCTAGTCAGCCTAGTCAGCATTGCTGTGTGCGTTGGATGCAAGGGAGACATAATGTGTGCTTTATACAAATCAGGGGTGGAAATATTAGTGCACATTTTGATGGTTTAAGCTGGTGAGGTAGCGGAATCGTTTCCTGCTCTTCTGCTGTTGAACCCATCGAGGGTAAAGCTTGCAGGTCTGATAACGGCGCAATTCAAACGCTTCTGCTGCATTGTGCGACAAGCAGCGTTATGCACATTTTCCTGCTGCCACTGATTTCATTGTGTCTCTCACAAAAGTTGGAACATATACGAGTCTTTGTTTTAATTTCTTGATTTATGCGCATTGGGTAAAGTTTATGGGCGTTGATTCCAAGCTATTGCAAATAAATTTGGGGTTAAAACGTCTGCTGGAAATCAAAGAGAAATTTTTAATTTCTGCTGGATATGTTGTCCTTTTTGATTCCGCACTGAACTGGTGGCACTACTCCACAATTTGTGGCAACTGCTCGTTGCTAAGGAAGTTACAAAATCCCCACTTCCTTTTAAATGGTTACAATTGTTACAATGGGGGGTGACCTTCAGCCAGGTTGTCTGGCTGATCGGCTGCTGACTGGTCTCGGCCAGCCACAAATGAATCCATAAGCTCAGAAAGAACAAGATATAGGTAGTCTATTGTTCTGCTGAGAAAGGAAATCATGAACAAGTTGGTTGTTGACCTGTTGCACCAAAAAGGGTTGGGCTGCTGAAAAGTCCTCTAAAAAAACCACTTCGTTTTAGAAGACTCTTGCTTGGAGCGGTGCGGTGCAAGAAAAGAGCGAATAGAATTATATTCTTGGCTATGCTGGTAGTGTTAACACACCCTGTGCAACTAAGGGAAGGTGGAGCACTTAATGCTAACCTCTCGGCCACCACCAAATTCCGAATTAAAAAGCAGGCCTCATGCTATGCTCTGGTTGTCTAAGGTGTATGGTATTCCTGCTGGGATGTATGCGAGTCAGGTGTGGGGCACAGTGTATCTGAGTGAAGGCAGTGAAATTGGTAGCCAGTTACAGAAGAGACATCTGTGTTCCTTGAGGCACATTCTTGGAGTGAAGAACAGCACAACAAATTGGGCGGTGCTTAAAGAGTGCGGTCAGGAGCCCTTGCAATTTTTCTGGTTCCGTGCTTCCATCAGGTTATTTAATAGCATGCTTGATTCCAACAGTGAGACTCTACGTCGTGTGCTGAAGGCAGATTTGCATCTTGCTTCT
>Ga0307968_1001211_pt1 | contig 20770 bp, 28 predicted proteins | sample OrgLakmetagen650_FD_201834 | JGI IMG/M metagenome (GOLD analysis project Ga0307968, IMG submission 201834) | Saline water microbial communities from Organic Lake, Antarctica - #650 | ecosystem: Environmental > Aquatic > Non-marine Saline and Alkaline > Saline | place: Antarctica: Organic Lake...
GAGGTGAGGTGTAGGCAGACAGTTTGTGACAGCTAGTAATGAGGTGAGGTGTAGGTTTAATTTTTGTGACAGCTAGTCACGAGGTGAGGTGTAGGTAGACAGTTTGTGACAGCTAGTATTGAGGTGAGGTGTAGGTTTAATTTTTGTGACAGCTAGTCACGAGGTGAGGTGTAGGTAGACAGTTTGTGACAGCTAGTATTGAGGTGAGGTGTAGGTCTAATCTTTGTGACAGCTAGTCACGAGGTGAGGTGTAGGTAGACAGTTTGTGACAGCTAGTATTGAGGTGTAGGTTGAGATCAGAGTTAGTACTGAGGTGAGGCACAGGTTTTAGAGTTGCTGCCCCCTTCCTCTGATACAGCTAGTAGTTAGGTACTCTGTAGGTTCTATGACAGCTGGTATCGAAATGACAGCAATTGTTGTTGCTGCCCACTACAACGATCGCTCTAGTTTATCACATCTGCATGGCGAAGCGAGCCAAGTCCACGCTGCTTTTTTGTTCGGGCTTATTGCTTTCACACGCACATATACGCACACACATACACATGCACTTACAAATGTACAAGCATACGCACAAGCACACACAGACTGGCCATGCACGCGCGTGCACACATTTACATGCACACTTACTAATGTGCATGCACTGGCTCTCAGGTGGGCAGTAAAGGGCCAGCAGCAGGCTGCACACCACAGCGACACCTACACCTACAAGTCAGGTGGGGGGGGAGGAGCGCCTCCTGGGCGCGGTCTGGGTTCACTCCCCCACAGCACTTCCATGCAGCAGCTACACCAAAAGCAACCACCACAGCAGCAGGAACAGGTGATCTCCCTCTGGCGCTTATTTTCGCTTTAGTACTCAGCTCAAATTCAATGCTCAGCTCAAACTCAATGCTCAGCTCAAACTCTATTCTCAGCTCAAACTCAACGCTTCTGCCACGCTTTGCCTATTGGTTCTGCGCACCCTCCCATTGCAGCCGCCTCTGTGGCACACGCATACACTTTCACTTTCACACGCACACATACACACACACGTACACACTTTCACTTGCACACACATACACACACACCACAAAAACACGCACACACACATACTTGAGCACATATACACACACATGCACACACGCACACACCATGTAGATCCCACGCAGCCCATCGCTCCAGCAGTTGCAGCAGCAGTACCTGGAGCAGCAGCAGCAGCACAAGCAGGACCTGCTGCCCTTGGCTCCACAGCAGCCACACCACGTAAGTGATTGCTGCGCTTGCATGACGAGGGTGACTCGTAAAATTATTGCATACAGATCTGTCGTACAGAACCGGCTGTCCTTGGCTCCACAGCATCCACACCACGTGAGTGATTGCTGAGCTTGCATGAGGGGGGCCACTCGTAAGATAAGTGCATACAGATCTGTGCGTACAGAACCGGCTGCCCTTGGCTCCACACCAGCCACACCACGTAAGTGATTGCTAAGCTTGCATGAGGGGGGCCACTCATAGGATTGGTGCATACAGATCTGTGCGTACAGAACCGGCTGCCCTTGGCTCCACACCAGCCACACCACGTAAGTGATTGCTAAGCTTGCATGAGGGGGCCCACTCATAGGATTGGTGCATACAGATCTGTGCGTACAGAACCGGCTGCCCTGGCTCCACAGCAGCCACACCACGTAAATGATTGCTGCGCTTGCATGAGGGGGGCCACTCGTAATATTAGTGCATACAGGATCTACTTGTCAGGTGTAAGGCCTGATCGTGCGCATGATGCCTGCCCTTGAGGCCTGGACTGTTCTGTGTAAGAAAGCTAGCTTTAACCAGAGGGGCATTCATACTCAACTCTGTCCGGAGCCTGTAATACTGCTGCCTTTGGTAATGAGCACACATCACCTGCGCCTCTCCCTTGCCACACAATAACTTGTTACACACACACGTGCACACACACACGTTCACACACACACGTTCACACATACGCGCATGCACAAACGCACACACACACGCTCGCACACACATACACACATGCACACACACACATGCTCGCACACACATACACACATGCACAAACACAAACACAAACACACACACGTACACACCTACACTGCACCCCCAGCAGCTGCAGCCGCTGCACGGCACGTCACCTGCGTCCCTCCCTCGCCACACATGCCCGTACCAGAACCAAAACTGTGCGGTGGCGACCCCGCAGCCCCCCGGTGCTGGGGCTGGCCTTGTGCGTGTAGGGAAAGCGGTCAGCCCGAGCAGTGGCTTGCACCAGCCGCCACCGCAGCAGCAGCAGCACCACCAGCTTGGTGCTCAAGCCGTGACGGGAGGCTGTCACTTGCAGCCCGTGAGGTTTCCGTTTCAGGGTGCAGAAAAAGGCACGCTTCATGCGCATAACCATGTGGGTGTGGATTACGTGGGTGCGGCAGCAGTGTCAGGTAACTGTACAGTTGGTGAAGGGACCAGGGGGGATAGCTCTCATGATGGGGAGGGGGGGAGTAAGACCCCCAGTATCGGCAGCAAGCGCCAGAAGCTACAGGGCGGTGCTGGTGTGGGTGGCGCATACAAGGAGGAGCTAGAGGGTGTGGGTACCCACGGCGGTGGCGGTGCTGAGGGGGCGGCTGGGTGCGTGGATGGGGCAGGAGATACGCAGCCAGCCCACCACCACTCTCTTAGTCAGCAACAAAAAAATAATGGTGGTGGCAGTCCATCCCTTGTGGTGGCTCTGTGTGCGCTGCCTGAGCTCGTGGGCAGGAAGAGGGCCAGGCAGGGGGAGGTGGGGGGAGGGGAGGGTGGCTGTGAGGGGGGTGTGGGCGCCTCGGTGGGTGGCCAGGGTGGAGGATGTGCGAATGGAGTTGGTGCTGCGTACCCAGACAACGGCCTGCAGCGCACACAGCAGTTCTCTACGTTGCAACCACAGCAGCACGGCGCGCATTACGTGCTTAGTGAGCATGAGGGAGCGCACAACATGCCACTCCCCCCCCCTTCGGCCACCATGCTGCCCGGCTGCAGCGCTGCTTTGTACCCCCCTACCCTCAGCGCACACAAAGTGTGCCGTGCTGCAGCGCCTGCGTCGGGCACGTCGTACGCAGCAGGCTATGAGCAGGGCCACACGGACGCGATGGCTGCCCCTCCGCCGATGCTGGCTTGTGCTCCTGTGCCTGCAAATGGTGGTGGTGCTGCACCCATGACAGCTGCTGCTGCGGTGCAGGAGTCCTTGCTTACACACACGCAAATGAGCGCAGGGGCTGGCAGTGCACACATGCACCCACACATGCACCCCTCCCCACAGATGCACGCAAACACCAGCACAGGGGGTGTGGCGCCTGTGTGTGGTGCGGGGTGTGGGGGTGGGGTGTGTGTGGTGGCTGCGCATGAGGCTGCAGTGGCAGGGGAAGAGGAGCAAGCTCCTGGAGGCAGCGCGTCTGAACAAACTGGTGCGTACGTCTGCGTGTGATGTGTGGTGTGTCTGTGTGTCGTGTAGGTGTAGTTGTAGTTTCACATTGCTTGGCGTGTGTGTGTGTGTGTGTGTGTGTGTGTGTGTGTGTGTGTGTGTGTGTGTGCGTGTGTTCATGACTGCCATGCCGGCACGCTGTGTTGTTGGTTTGCCTGACCCAGATGATGTAAGGAGTCTTCAGTGAGGAGCCTGATGGATGCATAGGAATAGAGTAGCTTTTTACGGCACCCTGCTGACATGGACGACACATGCAGCATTGTTTTTTCCCCTGTGTTTATGAAATGGCTGAGCAGTACCTGCTCCCTTTGGCTACATGAATTTGCTCCGCTCTGAGTATTGAGCGCACACTTTCTAGACTAAGCCCAGGTGTCTGTATCAGTTGCACCCTATTTGCTATAGCTGCCGTGTTGAAAATCTGCACCCAGTTTGCTATAGCTGTCGTGTTGGAAAAATGCATGCAATGTGCTAGCCGCCGTGTTAGAGAAATGCACTCAATTTGCTAGCTGTTGTATTAGAAACGTGCATCCAATTCGCTAGCTGTCGTGTCAAAGAAATGCATCCAATTCGCTAGCTGTCGTGATTAAGGAAATGCCCCCTATGCGCTAGCTTTCATGTCGCCGAAATGCAGCCGGTTTGACCAAATTTCATGCATACACAAGTTGAGGATTTTGTCGGAATGGCTGCTGGTGCTCTCATTGTAGTAGCAAGTTGAAGTGGTGATGTCCACTGCTCAATGTAATGTCCACTGCTCAATGTGATTCACCTGCTGGTTTGCGTGTTCCATGTTGATATTGACACGGTCTTTTCGTTATCAGTGTTGTCGCTTTTAGGGAATGCTTTTTTACAGCAGGTACAATATACCTCACAATTAACACACACACACAAATATACACTCGCCCACAGGTGGCATGCTGGCTGGCCAGGCAGCTGAGAAGGATGCAAGCCGCGCCTCTCATTTCAACCCAATCGACCATATCTTTCAGGTGCATTGGGGTTGTGTCTGTGTGTGGCTGGCAAAGAAAAGAGTTCTGGCTAGCAGGCGTCATCGCTCTGTCTTTAAGCCTATCTTAGGATCATTACAGTTAAAATGCAGGCACGTCACTTGTGTGTGGGCACTTGTAACCTGGCATGTATTTGTGTTTTCTTGACGTACTTGATTTGCGAGCTTCAGCTTGCAGCTGCCAGGCATCACCTCTTTGTGTGTGTGCGTGTGTGTGACTACTTTTTGCTGCCTTCACTGTAGTAAAAAGCTTGGAACATTATGGCAAAGAGCGTGTCATATTATTGTCCACGGTGAAATGCATTAATGGTTTGCGTGTTTTTGAGCCTGCATCATCTTGAGGGCGCTGGCAGTGAAGTGAAGTGCTGTTTGTGCTCAATGCAGTTGCTCTCGGCTCAGATCAGCAGGTGCTCAGCCGCACACTTGCTCTAATACTCACGCACACTTGCTCTAATACTCACGCACACTTGCTCTAATACTCACGCACACTTGCTCTAATACTCACACACACTTGCTCTATTACTCACGCACACCCTTGCTAAATTCAAACGCAGTTTCACCAAGCCCTGCGCCAGGAGCTGAAGCAGCTGGAAGCAGACGCACTTGGCTTGGAGCAGCAGGTGCTCAGTCACCTACGACAGCAGCAGCAGCAGGAGGAGCAGCAGCTGCAGCAGCAGCAACAACTGCAGCAGCAGGAGGAGCAGCAGCAGCAGGAGGAGGAGGAGCCACGAGGGCATGAGCAGGTAATAAGCGGGTGGCTTCCTTTCATGGAAATTTCAGACGCAGCAGCACTCTGCAGCATTCCTCATTCCATTTGCTGTTAATATTTGCAGAGTGGAACGAGTTCCCCTATATCATTCCATATATTATTTTTTGTTTTGAGCTCAAGTCTTATTGATTGCAAGCTTCCCCAGGCCATTCCAGTGAGGGCAGCAGCAGAGAATCATGGAGCGCAACTCCTCTTCCTGCTTCTGTTTGAACGCAGGAGAAAGCTTTCCCAGGTCATTCAAGCGAGGGCAACAGCAGAGAAATTGGTAGCGAAACCTTTCTTTTTGCTTCTGTTTGATTTCAGGATCAAACTCCTCCTCGCGGTTTCAGCAAGTGCAGCAGCAGAGGACATTGGAGCTCAAGTCTTATTATTGATTGCAAGCTCCCCCATGCCAGTTCAGCAAGGGCAACAGCAGAAAATTTGGCAGCAAAACTCTTCTTTTTGCTCCTACTTGACTTCAGGATCAAGCCTGATTTGCTTCTGTTTGAACGCAGGATCAAGCCTGATTTGCTTCTGTTTGAACGCAGGATCAAGCCTGAATTGCTTCTACTTGATTTCAAGATCAAGCCTGATTTGCTTCTGTTAGAACGCAGGATCAAGCCTGATTTGCTTCTGTTTGAACGCAGGATCAAGCCTGAATTGCTTCTACTTGATTTCAAGATCAAGCCTGAATTGCTTCTGTTTGAACGCAGGATCAAGCCTGATTTGCTTCTGTTTGAACACAGGATCAAGCCTGATTTGCTCCTGTTTGAACGCAGGATCAAGCCTGTTTTGCTTCTGTTTGAACGCAGGGTCATGCTCCCCCAGGCCAGTCCAGTGAGGGCAACAGCAGCCACTATGGGAGTGGCATGTGCAGCTACATCAGCAGGCTGCCACGTAAGGTTGCGGCTGCCATGCAAGCGTTGGATGGGCGTTTCCAATTTCTGTGGGGGATCTACAGGTGAGTGCGCTGGTGATGTAGTAAAGGAGTCTAAAAAAACAATAACATCAGGAAGAGATTTGAGAGTACAAAGATACATAAATATCTGGGGATTTGAAGGATCTACAGGTGTGAATGTTTACAAACAACATAATCATCTGGAGAAAATTAGGAGTACAAAACCAATACCTGTGGGGGATTTACAGGCAAGTGCGCTGGTCATATGGTAAAAGGAGTTTAAAAGGACAATACCATCAGGAGAAGAAGAAAGTGATATTTCACCGCAAAAAGGTTGTTGATAACTAGCTGATGTGCCGTAGATTTTCGTGTGCGTAGCCAGCAGATGTGTTTGTAGGCTGTGTGTAGGTTAAGGTCCCACGTCCATTTGTGTGCTAATCGGATAAAAAGGGTTGGTGCGTTATTGCATACATATACAGGGCATGTTGCTTGTGTGCTTGATATGTAGCACCCAATCGCACATGCGCGAATTTACATGCACAAGCGCAAATGTATATGCACACGCAAACACACACACAATTACACGCACGCACGGACATTCAAACACACAGGCATGCGCACGCAAACACATACACACAGGGCACACAGCCGCAGTGAAGATGAGATTGTGTTCCCTGCCCTTGAGAGCAAGCAAGCCCTCCGTAACGTGAGCCACGCGTACACACTGGACCATCAAGAGGAAGAGAAGCAGTTCATTGACCTGGAACAGGTGTGTGTGTGTGTGTGTGTGTGTATGTGCGCGCGCGCGTGTGTGTGTATGTGTGTAGATATGTGCGTGCTTTTGTGTGCTTGTGTTTTGTTGATACACGGCAGCCTCTTTAAAGCAGACATGTAAGCGCAGAACTTCTGTAATAATGTCTGAATGTGGTTGACTGAATTTATTATTTGCATCCAGCAGATTACTTCCCGGCAAATATTTCATGCAGGATTAACATCGCCTGGTACACATGCACACGTGCACGCACGCACACCCAGTCACAGACACACACACACACATACACGTAAACGCACAAACACCCAATCTCACACTGACACTTACACACACACACACATATACACGAACATGCACACATACACACACACACACACACTCACACTCATATACAGGTCATGGCTGCGCTGCGTGACAGCCCTGACGTTGCCACCGCGCGTGGCTCTGTTCTTGCTGCACGTCGCATGTGTGCTGCGGTGCGCGCGTCCCTTGAGATCCACATCCGCGCAGAGGAAGCTGAGCTGTGGCCGCTGTTTACGGAGCACTTTACAACAGAGGAGCAGCAGTACTTGGTGCGTGTGCGTGTCTGTGTATTTGGGGAGGGTGAAGGGAACCTTTGTGGGTATGTGTAGTATTATCAACAGGGCTGTGCAATGATACCGTCATAGCAATTTTGCACCCTAATTATGGTACGGTTGACGGTCCGTACCGTCAGAAAGTCAAAATGACGGTGTTTCAGAAATGACGGGGTCAACCGTCCAGACGGTCGAGGAGACTGTCCACCGCAATTATTTTGTAAACCCACCGTCAAATGCATTTGCTGTGAAAAGTTCAGACCAGGATTTGAATCCTGGTTAAGACAGAAACTTTTTCCTTTGCTTTTCCTTTATCAATGCACCACCTTTTTTGTTTATACAAATAATACACATTCAATATTTAGAAATAAGGAGAAGACCACAATGGCCATTTTTGGGTCAAAATGCCATTTTTTGGCCTTTTTGCGAATTTAGGACCATACTGTCAACCGTACCGTCATGCACCGTCATGACAGTCCCCAAATTCCGAAATGACAGTCTGACACCATCGTTTACAGTGTCAACCGTCAGACCGTATTTTGACGGACCGTACCGTCACACCGTCATTGCACAGCCCTGATTATTAAGCATCAAGAGGATGGAAGGGAGTTGGGCTGATCTATGTGTGTATATGCATGTGTCTGTATCTTTGGTTTGGGGCAAATTGGATGGGGAAAGATAATTGGATCACACCCTTATATTTCAGCTTTATATCCTAAGCTTGTATGATTTAGACCTGCAGCTGCCCACAATGGGTCCGGATCCTTTTGCATTGGACAGCGAAATCCTGGGTTCACTTTGGCCTGCAAGGTGTCGCGTGCAGTCATGTGATGGATGATTTCCTGATGGAAGAGGAGCGCACGGCAGCTGTGGGTGCACGTGTGCTTCAGCTCGTGTGCTTCTGGTCGTCCTTAACAATTGTGCAGATAGCAGTCCCTGCTTTCACATACACACACACTCTCTCTTTTTCTCTCCTTTTCTATCTATCTATCAATTTATCTATCCCTCTCTTCCTATCTCTTCATATCCCTCTCTCTCTTTTTCTCTCTCTCTCTCTTTTTCTCTCTCTCTCTCTCTCTCTCTCTCTCTCTCTCTCTCTCTCTCTCTCTCTCTCTCTCTCTCTCTCTCTCACACACACACACACACACATACACACACATGTAATCATTTACAAAAACTCATTCGCACAACAGATAGTCACGAGCATCGCACGCACAGGAGCTCAAGCCCTGCATGCACAAAACACATGTACGCACAAACCCATACACATGCACTCAATCTCAAACAAGCGAACATATGTAAAAGGTGGACGCCATCATTGGATGCACAGGAGCCCAAGCCCTGTATGCACAAAATGCGTGTACGCACACACACACACACTCACACACACGTATACACATGCTTTGAAACAAACAAACATGCGTGACAGGTGGGCGTCATCATCGGACGCACAGGAGCCCAGGTCCTTCAGACCCTGCTCCCTTGGATTTCAGCCTCCTTCTCCCTAGAAGACAAGGTAAGGCGTGCACACACGCTTTCTGTGCCACCTAGCTTTCCACATTGTCCTGCAGTTAAGAGGGGACACAGAAAAGGGGACACAGTGTTTAATCAGTGGCTGGCCACTCAGCTTGTGCGCAACTACAAACGCTTGCAGGAGATGATGATGAGCAGCCTGCGCCAGGCCACCAAAAACACAATGTTTGACCAGTGGCTGGATGCAGTGACCACCGGCAGTCCTGGAGCAACCGCCAACGGCGCATCGGTGAGCTAGTTATTGACGTGACTTCTCCTTGAACATTGCACTCCATGAGATTGAGGCAATGATTGTATAGTTAATACGGTGAGCTAGTTATCAACGTGACTTTTTCTGGAACATTACACTCCATTTGATCAAGGCAATGATTAAATAACTGCGGTGAGCTAGTTATCAATGTGTCTTTTTGCTGGAACATCATACCACTCGTAATTGAGGAATAACTTGGTTATAATCCAGCATCGAGAAATATAATGAACTGAGGCAGTGGTCAATCCAAATCCGCCTAATTCTAGCAAATTAAGGTGGTAGTCTAGCAAACAACCCTTTTCCTTATACGCACACTGTATACGCACACTGTATATGACCGTACATATGGAGTTTTTCCTGCTAAAGACCCCGTATATACACCGTGAATACGTACCTATGTATGGTTTTGGCCAACCCTACAAAATTGGGGTGTGCAGTTGGCAAACATTGTTGGAATGGTGTCTTGCCCCAGGCCGTGATAGGCAGCAGCAGCGACAAGTGTAAAAGGGGAAAGTGGCAGTGCTGTGCTGAGAAACACACTATGTTAGGACACTGGTGCCTGCAGCAGCAGCGACAGGTGTAAAAGGAAACAGTGGCAGTGCTGTACTGAGAAACACACTAAGGAAACAGTGGCAGTGCTGTGCTGTGCTGAGAAACACACCACTTTTGTACACAAGTGCCTCGTTCGTTCGTTAACATAACAAGCGGCACCAGGCGCAGATGATGGCCGCGTTTTGCTGGAAGAAACGTAGGCACGGTTGATAATGAATAAAAAGGGTGCCTTGCTCCTGACCACAACAGGCGGCGGCATGCGCAGATGGCGGCGGTGGCGGCAGTGCTGTGCTGGAGCACCCCACCCCACGCAGGCACCAAGAGGACACGATCGACCCTGACCTGGCACGGTACCTGAGCATCAGCCCTGCCCCAGGCAAAGGTGGGGGACGTGTGTGTGCATGCGTGCGTGTGTGAGAGTTTCGTTGTTGTGATGGTGACGTGTGTGTAAGTTTCGATGTTGTGATGGTGGCGTGTGTGTGTGTGTGTGTGGAAGTTTTGTTGTGATGGTGACGTGTGTGTGTGTGTGTGTCCTGTGTTTGTTGCCAAATTATGTATTGCAGCAGATGGACAAAATCGACCCTGGTCTGGCAAAGTACCTCTGCCAGACAAAGAGCGCCAGGCAATTGCGGGGAGTTGTATTTTGCTTGGTGTTGTGTATACCTCGAACGCCTGTTGGTGTTGTGTGTGCACCTCGAACGCCTGTTGCTTATATCAAGGCTGTCACGCTTGTTGCATCATACTCGTCGTGGTTGAGAGAGATGCTCGTCACATATGCACGTCACACATGTACACACATGCACTCACATATGCCCGTGTAATGAAGAAAAGTGTACTCCCGCCCAACATATATGCACTCACATATGCCCGTTCAATGAACCACCAAGTGTACACATATGACACTCAGTGCGCGATAGTCACACAAAGCAGCCCCGTTCTATGTAGCTTCCGTTGTGTAGCGTCGCCGTTTTATGTACCAGTACACACTATTCTTGCACAAGAGTGTGTGTGTATATATATATATATATATATGTAGAGAGGGGTGGCCGCAGCTGCGCAGGCCCGTGTCAATTTGCGGTGGTGCCGCTGGTGCGAAAGGCTGTGTGATGGGTGGCCCTGTGAAGGCACACTCCTGTGTTTGACTCTTGACACTCGGGTTGTATGCACACACACACACACACACACACACACACACACACACACACACACACACACACACACACACACGCCCACACACACACACACAGCACACACGCCCTCACACACACACACACACACACGCACACACGCCCTCACACACACACACGCACACACACACACACGCACACACACACACACACACACACGCATCTGCAGAGAAGAGCGGCCGCAACAGCACTGGTCCCTCTACCAGCGGCGGCGCCGGCAGCGTAAAAGGCCGAGACGGCCCTGCGGAGGAGTTGCCGGTAGAGAGCAGCACGTTCAGGCCTGGCTGGGAGGACATTTTTCGTATGAACCAGAAGCAGCTGGAGGCAGCGGTGATGCGGGTGCGTGTGTGTGTGTGCGTGCGTGTGTGTGCGTGTGTGTGTATGTGCGTGTGTGTGTATGTGCATGTGTGTGTGTGTGTGTGGGTGTGCGTGTGGATGGTTTCCATGAATGTGTGGAGGGTCTGCTTTCTGCTGGGGTGCTTGTTTGTGTGCATGCGTGTGTGTGTGTGTGTGTGTGCGCGCGCACGTGTGTGTGCGTGCGTGTGTGTGGATGGTGGGACAGTAGAACTATGTGACAAAGGGAGGACCTTTCCTGCATTAACCAGCAGCAGCTGGGGGCAATGGTGACGTGCTTGTGTGTGCATGTGTGTGTATGTGGGTGTTCTTATGCATTTGCGTGTGAAGCAGGACAGCAGGTGCGTGTGCAGGAGGAAGACAGGCAAGGAGTGGAGGCAGCAGAAATGCAGGTTGAGGCTTGCCCAGGTTACATTCTTAATTTAGCTCTGGTTCTTTAAAACAAGACCACATTAGACAGTTAAAGTGCACTTGCTCCATGCACGCATACTCACACATGCACGCATACTCACACACACACACATACACACACACACGCACACACACACCAAAACACACACACACGCACAGTTCAAGTGCACTTGCTACATGCACGCATACTCACACACACCCCACTATACAACACACACACCACTATACAACACACACACACACACGCGCACGCACACACACGCTCGCTCCCACACACGCTCACACACACGCACACAGACACATATGCATACGCACACGCGCACGCACACACACAAATGCCCAGGTGTCTGCTGACCCTCATTTGGAGCCTGGCCGCAAAGCTTACCTCATCCAGAACATCATGGTCTCTAAGTACATCGTGGCGCAGCAGCGGCGCATGGAGCTGGAGCAGAAGGATGAAGGCAAGGCAAAAGGGGCCGAGGACAATGCAGGTGTGCCTTGTGGTTATGCTCCATGTGCATTGTGGGTGGGTGGGTGGGTTGGTGTGAGGGTGTGGGTGTCTGCGTGTGAATGGGTGGGTGGGCGTGATTGTGTGTTTGCAAGCGTGCGTGCATGTGTATGTGTGTGTGCTACCCATGCTACATTATTAGAAGCAATTTGGCAAGTTGTAAAAAGTGTGTGTTAGCATGTGTGTTCCACAACAGACAAAAGCTCACACGATGGAGGTGCTGCTAGGAATGACCCTTTGCGATACGAATGCCATAAGCAATTTGGCATGCAACTGGTACTTGTGTGTGTGTGTGTACTATCGCAAACAGAAGCACACACGATGGAGGTGCTGCTGCTGGAACCCACCCATGCGCTTGTATACCACTCAAGCACTTTGACAAGTACCCAGTACGTTTGTGCTATCGCAGACGGAAGCGCACACGATGGAGGCGCTGCTGCTGGAACTGACCCTGTGCGCTATCAAGGCCGGGCCCCTAGGCGCACATACCACGATGCTGCACAGGCAAGCGTGTGTGTGCGTGCGTGTGTGTGTGTGCGGGTGTGTGTGTGCAGGTGTGTGAGGTTGCGTGCATGTGTATGTAAGTACTTGCTGCATGTAAATAACCATTTATTGCGTATGTAAGTACGTGTTGCATGTGTGTGTATACAACCATTTATTGTTAAATCAGGACAAATTGTCAAGTCAGGCCAAGTCGCCTAAAGCGGATTGTCCTGCTGTCGTAGTATCTTGCTTACTCCTCCCTTGTTCTATAAACCAGACACACATGCGCACAAGCACATTCCTAGTTCATTGCTCCCACCATGAAGCAAGTCCATTTGCTCCCCCCAAAATGCACATTCAAGGTCACACACGCGCACACACACACTCACACACACACACACATGCACACACACTGACAGGGTGTGCTGGGCTGCAAGCACTACAAGCGGCGCACGCAGCTTGTGGCTCCTTGCTGCGACCAAGTGTTCACATGCAGGTGCGTGTGTTTGTCTGTGTTTGTGTGCGCATGTGTGTGTGAGTGTGTGCGTATGTGTGTGTGAGTGTGTGCGTATGTGTGTGTGAGTGTGTGTGTATGTGTGTGCATGTGTGTGTGTGAGTACGTGTGTGTGGGTATGTGTGTGTGTGTTTGCGTGAATCCTGACACTTATGCCGAAAGCAAGTGCTTGCAGGTAGCATATTAATTCAATTTGTCGGTGTGTGTCGAGGAGAATCGTACGCTTCTGCCACAGTAATGCACAAAGCTGGTAAGTGCCAGCGACACTACCAACCGTGCACGCAAGCACGTAGGGTTGGCCATATCCGTATATGAACGCCGTATATGACCGTATATTGGGTAAAGTCTCTGACAAAAATACCAAATACACACCGTGTATATATCTATGGCCAACCCTGCACATACTTATAAGCTGCTCACAGCAAGGCCGCACCCACCCATGATGCTATGCAGCACTGCCAGCAGTTGCTGTGCATGTAAGTTCACACAAGCACTCGTGCGCACACACACACACACACACACACACGCACGCACACGCACACACATACTTACACACACACACACACACACTCGTAGGTTGTGCCACGATGAAGCCATGCCCACCCACCGCATGGACCGCAATGCTGTCAGCGAAATGGTGTGCATGGAGTGTGGCACACGTCAGCCCGTCGGCTCTCACTGCACGCACTGTGCCACCCAAATGGCCCGCTACTACTGCAACATATGTCATCTTTTTGACGACCAGGAGGGCAGGGACATATACCACTGCCCGTTCTGCAACGTGTGCAGGTGCGGGGATGGGGGGAGTGTGGGTTGCTTGTATGTTAATGTGTGTGCGTTTGTGTGTATGTTTGTGTGCTTGTGTGTGCGTGCTTTTGTGACCAGGATTTTGGAACTGCCACTTGTTGATGGCCAAGAGGGCAGAGCCGTCTACCGCTGCCCGTTCTGCGACGTGTGCAGGCATGATGTGCAATTGAAGACGGTGCGTGTCTGTAGTCCTGCGTTTTCGCTCACCCTGATGTATTTTCATCGTTTTATTTCCTTGTAAATAATTCCAACGCCATCTCACGATGCAAACGGAATAGAACCAAAAAAGACTAGGTTGTGAATTGTAGCACATGAGTCAGGACGTAAGAGCCGCGGTATTTTAGATTGATCTGCATGTTTCCTGCCAGTTTCTGACTGTCCCCAGTATGGCCAATATGCCGGTAACTCCCACGATATTAGAATGCTAGCGCGTCCACGGATTTCATTCAAGTTTCCTTTCGCTATTTCAACAAAGGAGGGCAACCTCCTTCTCCTGCCGTTCCTCCAGCAGATCCTCCAGCAGATCTGACGCAGGTCCTCCTCTGGATCATGTACTGGATGCAAAGTTTGTCTGAATCAAGCAACCCAGGGTCCGTCATGCCAACCCCTATCCAGTTTCATACTGCAATGGGAAGTCTATGCCGGTTCAGGGTGTGTATTCGGGAATGTCCGCCCCTGAGATCGACTTTATGACTGTCATCGAAATTCCGCCCCCTGATATACAACTTTATGACTGTCATCGAAATTCCGCCCCCTGAAATACAACTTTATGACAATCAACAAAAGAGAGTCTGGCCCCTGAGGTCAAACTCTTGTGACGACCAACAAAACAGAGTCCGCCCACTGAAATATAAATTTATGACAATCAACAAAACAGAGTCCGCCCCCTGAAATACAACTTTATGACAATCAACAAAAGAGAGTCCGTCCCCTGAGGTCAAATCCTTATGACGACCAACAAAACAGAGTCCGCCCACTGAAATCGAATCTGTGAATGACAGGGCAAAATATGTCATTGGTTATCAACAAAAGGATATGCAGGCGTCCATGATCACATTCACACACACACACACACACATCTGCACACACATACACACATACACACACGCAGACGTGGGCGGGGTCTGGGCATTGATTTCTTCCACTGCATGAGCTGCAACGCGTGCATGAGCCTCTCCCTGTTCAAGGTCCACAACTGTCCATTATCACATTCACACACACACATATGCACACAAATACACACACACACACGCACACACACACACACACACACACACATGTGCACACACATACACACACACTCTCACACACACACACACACACACACACATGTGCACACACATACACACACGCAGATGTGGGCAGGGTCTGGGCATTGATTTCTTCCACTGCTTGAGCTGCAACGCGTGCATGAGCCTCTCCCTGTTCAAGGTCCACAACTGTCCATGATCACATTCACACATACACACACACGCACACACACACACACGCACACACACACACACATGTGCACACACATACACACACGCAGATGTGGGCGGGGTCTGGGCATTGATTTCTTCCACTGCATGAGCTGCAACGCGTGCATGAGCCTCTCCCTGTTCAAGGTCCACAACTGTCCATTATCACATTCACACATACACACACACGCACACACACACGCACACACACACACTTACACACACACATGTGCACACACATACACACACGCAGATGTGGGCAGGGTCTGGGCATTGATTTCTTCCACTGCATGAGCTGCAACGCGTGCATGAGCCTCTCCCTGTTCAAGGTCCACAACTGTCCATTATCACATTCACACATACACACACACGCACACACGCACACACACACGCACACACACACACACATGTGCACACACATACACACACGCAGACGTGGGCGGGGTCTGGGCATCGATTTCTTCCACTGCATGAGCCTATCCCTGTTCAAGGTCCACAACTGTCCATTATCACATTCACACATACACACACACGCACACACACACACACACACATGTGCACACACATACACACACGCAGACGTGGGCGGGGTCTGGGCATCGATTTCTTCCACTGCATGAGCTGCAACGCGTGCATGAGCCTATCCCTGTTCAAGGTCCACAACTGCAGAGAGAAGGCCATGGAACAAAACTGCCCGGTGTGCAGCGAGTTCCTGTTTGACAGCGCAGACTCAATCAAGGTATGTGTTGGGTTTGCGTGTTTGTGTATGTGTTTGTGTATGTGTTTGTGTGGGTGTTTGTGTAGGTGGGTGTGGGTGTGGGTGTGGGTGTAGGTGTGTTGAGTTTGCGTGTGTGGGAGGTTAAGTGGGTGTTTGTGTGGGCGAGTGGGTGTGTGAGTGTGGGTGTATTGAGTTTGCGTGTGTGGGTGTGTTCAGTTTGTGAGCGTGAGTGGGAGTGAGAGACCAAAATGAATTACGTGTGCGCCTGAACACGGATTAAAATACGTGTCCGTCACACATTGAAAGCATCTTCAATCTCTCACCTCCTACAGCAGTTGCCTACCTCAAAACTACCTATTTTGCATGCTACGTTTCAGGAGCTGCCCGGTGGCCACCTATTTTTTGTTCAAAAGACAATGTTAAGTGCTGTCCCTTCAATCTCTCACCTCCTGCAGCAGTATCAAGCTCACTATGTTGCGTGCTGCCTGTAAACCCTGCAGCATCAGCAGGATCAAGCTCACTTTGTCAGCAGTATCACTTTGTCAGCATCAGCAGGATTAAGCAGTTGCAGCAGCAGGGTCAAGCTCACTCTGTTGCAAGCTACCTGTAAATCCTGCAGCAATATCGAGCTCACTTTGTTGCATGCTGCACTGCAGGAGCTGCCCTGTGGCCACCTATTCTTTGTCCAAAGGACGATGTTAAATTGCACCGCTCACTTTGTTGCATACTGCACTCCAGGAGCTGCCCTGTGGCCACTTCATGCACACACGCTGCTTCGCGGAGTACACCCGCTACAACTACACCTGCCCCATTTGCTCAAAGTAGGTGTAAAGTATGTGCCCACAGAGTCGTGGCTGTCAGTAAGTGCGTATGTTCCCCGTTTGCTTTAAGTAAGTGTGTGTGTGTGTGTGTGTGTGCCCGCAGAGTCGTGGCTGTCAGTAAGTGTTTATGCTCCCCATTCGCTCAGACTAAGTATGTGTGTGTATGTGTGTGTGTGTGTGCCCACAGAGTCGTGGTTGTCAGTGAGTGCGTGGGCGAATGAGGCTTGTACGTCTGGGTTTGTAAGCACAGAGATGCCTGCTATGCTATATCGTGTACATATAGGCATCTACGTGTTTGTTGCGCACATGCTCATGTGTGTATGTGTGAGAGTATGTTGAACCTGGTTGTGACCGGCATTCGATTAACTCACACTCAGTGTACTACGTCTGTGCTGACTCAGGTCCGTGGGAGACATGCACGTGTACTTCCAAATGTTGGACTCCCTGCTGGCCTCAGAACACCTGCCGGGGGACTATGCAGGCCGCATGCAGCAGGTGCGGGTTAATGCAAGGGCGTCTGCGTGACCTGCCCGATCAGAGTGCAATTGTGCAATGGTCGTGCTAGAATGCTCCTAGGAGTAGGTAACAAGAGGCGGTGTGCTGTTGCTACTAGAAGATATGGGTAAAGGGGGGCTCAGGTTTGCGTGTGGTAGTCAGTCAGGTGTGGTAGTCAGTGAGCTGATTTTTTCATTGTTGCGTGTGGTAGTCAGTCAGGTGTGGTATTTAGTGAGCTGTATTATTCATTGGTTGTGATTTTGCTCCTGTCCGCAATTGCCCTATTATATTCTTGCCACCTAAGCCAACCAGGGTGCTTGTAGGAGTAATAGTACACAGCGATCTGCTAAGGGAGGTGGTAAAGTGTGCAACGTTTGCATCTGTGATCAAGGGTGAGGGAAATGCTGTTGCCAGGATGTTGCCAGGATGTATTACGACGGGTGCACCTACGTTTGCGCACGCACGCACGCACGCACGCACACACACATTCGCACTCACACACACACACGCACACACACTCACACACACACTTACGCTCACACACACACACACAAGCGCGCACCCACACACCCACACACACTCACACTCATACACACACGCAGGTTCTGTGCAACGACTGTGAGAAAACTGGGTTCACAAAGTTCCATTTTGCGTACCATTCCTGCCCACACTGCCGGTCTTACAACACCCGCCTCTTGTAAATCTTCGACTCGTGCCTTCAGTGGTAGGACCTCATCCCGACTTATTGTTTTTGATCTTGCATGCTTCGCCATGGGCTGCAATGTTTGTTCATGCAGGAGGGAACTGCGTGTCAGCTAGCTGTTTTTATGTATGTTATCTAATGCATTGAAGAGGTTGCCGAGTTTAGCATATGCACCTAGGAGTGTGTCTTGTTGTGTCGCGCAGGATGCCCATCTCCTTGTCAATCGTCTTTTGCGACGCTACATATTAAAACTCTTTGTTGCAAGGGTGAATTGGTGGGTGTCAAGGAAGACCGCAGTTCTGAGTGTACAGTAGAAAGGTGTGCATGATTTTCAGTGGCAATGCAACCTCACCTCCCTTGCGTCTTGCGTGTAAGCCTTTGTGGGTTGAGAATGCCCCTACTTTCTGGATGAGTGTGTACTCTACTATTCGTTGAAGACCATTGCAAGCCATTCGGTGTTCGGTGCTCTGTCTGTAACGTCAAAGTTGTTTTTTCGTGATGGTGGTTGCTTTTTGTGTCCTTAGGTACTACGGCGTTGCTTTTCTGACTGCCTGTCTATCGTTAAGCATGATTTTGTCCTTTCTCGCTGCATTGCGCTACCTGACAAGCTTGTCCACAGCACTGGAGCATGGGCTCCCAATTTTTGCTATAATGATTTTTGTAACGATTGTTTTTACATAATGGGGTCCCTAGTAAACTTTAATTCTTTTGTCTGCAAAGAATCTCCAGGTGGGATGCTGTGCGGCTCTATATCCTTTGGGTGGTGCAGAACACAAAAGTCCTTTACTCTACCATACAGAGTTTGCAGAGTTTACTCAACCATACCGGGGGTTGTCGTCACACTACCTGCAAAAATTACAGCACCCCTTAAGAGTTTACAGTATAAAGCCATCAGTCAAGACGTGCGACTGCTAGGCTGCACAAAGAAGGTCAGGCTGCTGAGAGGTCTTCAAAACAGGTGCAAATGATAGGAGCAATATTTCCTTAGCTTCACAACCGTGACGACAAAACGGCTGAGATCAATGGGTTCACAGCTTTGCAGCATTTGTTTGAAGATTTACGATTATGTCAGACCATCCATGGCAGAAAGAATATGGGCTGACCAGCAATCATTGGAATGTGTACTCAGCTGCATGTCAGCATGTAAGACGTTTTCATTGTGTAGCTGTTGGATTAAGTCAAAGAATTGTACAGCCGCTTTGCCGCGCGAAACCAATTGAACTGTAGGTTTACCAATAAACACTCTCGCATGACACACAGTGTGGTGTCTCTGACTCCGCCCCAACATCCTTTTCAAATTTTACAAGGTTAACAAAGAAAGGCCTTCAGTCAAGAAGTGCGGGTGCTAGCCTGCTCATAAAACGCAATTAGTTGGAGGAAAAGATATAGCTTGTTATCGTTCTGGCTTACTAAGAAAGTAAACACGTCGTGGACTCCTGTTGGGGGAAACATATTTCCTGCGGAGAGAAATCACGTGGGGATTGGCGCAGTGGAAAAGAACATGCTGCTCATCTTGGACATCATCGCTCAGTATCGCACAGGTCACAAGTGGGGGAGTTACTTTGATGTCGCTGTCTCAAAACGTAGGGTGTGAACACGAAGTCTGAGACAAGCTGTACTACGGATGACATCATGAGGCAGGTAGAGAAACATGTATTTGGGAAGGATGTAAGGTGAAGGAGTGACATCCTTTTCAACACTGCCAACTGAAGAGGACTGTCCATCTCTTTGCCAAGTAAGGAGTGGTTACAGGCTTTTTTCCAAGCTTCCGCTCAGATGCCCACCAGAGGCATATATAGCGATGTAACCGTACCTTACCTTACCTTACCTTAAGTAAGGAGTGGCCCTAATCTGATTCGCTTACATACCAGCCGGAATATCGTTTGTCTTGAGAAGCCATATGTACGCGTGTAACCTGTTAGAAAGGTTATGTTCTGGACAAATTTCTTTAGACTTTGAACGTGCTTGCCGTGAATGGGCGAAGTGTTGCGTCAGCCGCGGTGTTCAGATTGATCTGCTTGTCGCACACCATGCCCAAATATTTGAATGAGTTTGTGTAGGGGAGCAGTACACCGTCAAAGTACAGAGGGGGCAGGTTTTCAGAGTTGGAGTTCACAGTACCTCTGACTTCTGTGTGTTACAACCTTGTCAGATCAAATTACGGTCACTGCAAAGTACAAGATTCAGCACATCTACTGATGGTTGCGCCTTCGGATTAAGAAAGGCCTCCAAGGTGGAAAAACCATCCAGCAGAGGAGTGAAAAATTGGTTTAGCATTGAAATGTAAAATGAGGTAGGTATTCCAAGCATCTGTAGACACAGGGGATGGACAGGTTGTCTTTCTTTGTTTCAGCATGTCGTAAATAGCTGGATCCGATTACTTAATCGTTAATATAAACGATCCGATCGTTTATATTAACGATATCCGATTTCTTAATCGTTAATATAAACGAACGAACAAATAGAATCGGAGACCTTACACGGCACAGGGTCTCTTGAGGATCCCCTCTAATGGTACCTCTTAGAGTTCACATGTTGT
>Ga0307968_1001212_pt1:0-5000 | contig 20767 bp, 27 predicted proteins | sample OrgLakmetagen650_FD_201834 | JGI IMG/M metagenome (GOLD analysis project Ga0307968, IMG submission 201834) | Saline water microbial communities from Organic Lake, Antarctica - #650 | ecosystem: Environmental > Aquatic > Non-marine Saline and Alkaline > Saline | place: Antarctica: Organic...
CCACACTCCCGCACTCACATCATCCCCCCCTCCACCACACACACACACACACACTTATGCTACAACCCACCAGTCCGATCGCCATGTCCTCCATCAAAGAAGCCGCCTGAAAACACACACACTTATGCTACAACCCACCTGTCCGATCGCCATGTCCTCCATCAAAGAAGCCGCCTGAAAACACACACACACACACTTATGCTACAACCCACCTGTCCGAACGCCATGTCCTCCATCAAAGAAGCCGCCTGAAAACACACACACACACAAACACACACACACTTATGCTACAACCCACCTGTCCGATCGCCATGTCCTCCATCAAAGAAGCCGCCTGTATATTGTCCAGCACGATTCCAATGACCAGCTGGATCATTATATAGGCGCACACCAGCATGAAGATGCTGAAGTACAGAACGGACAGCATGGGGTTGATGGTGCACTCGTCTTGCTGCGTTTGCAAAGGAGTAAGAACAAAAAACACATGTGAGCATAGGATGAGGTTTTAAATTTCGACACTGGATGATTTTGTTTCACCAGCCAATTGCCATCAGCCGGAGTCTCGGGCTGTAGGCCATCCTTGTAACCCTTGTAACCCATGTGAGCATAGGATGATGGATATACGGACAAAATGAAAATAGCTGGCTGGTGGGACACATGAGAGCATCAGCAGAAGCAGGCAGATCCGTACAACAAAAAGTTACAGTATGTCACATGTCGCTGGATTCCGCCCATACACACACACACACACACACACACCACATTATGAGGAGCGGTATTCCAAAAATGTGTGTGTGGTAGAAGCTAAACTGTAAAACAGTGCGTTAGGTAGGCTGTGTTGTGTGGCCGTCTCAGGACTGCCCAACATTGCGTAAGGATGAAGATGAGTGGCTTCACTCAACTACTTCCACGTCCCGACCTAAAAGAAACGCTCAAACACTGTACCAAACACTGTACTAAACACTGTACTAAACACTGCACTGCCACATTGCGTAAAAGGATGAAGACGTGTGCAAAGACTAGCGGCTTCACTTAAACTGCTCCTGTGTCCTGAACCAAGATACTGCTCATTCAATTAGAGCATACTAGAGCGTCCCGTGAGGCCGGGTCTTCCTTACATCACGAACACTTTACCATCATATCCAAAACAGCAAATTGCAACAACACAACAAATTACATCATGACGTCATTCTTACACCAACACAACTTTTACATCATGTCCAACAGCAAATTACAACAACACGACAATTTACATCATGACGTCCTTTTTACACCAACACAACTTTTACATCATATCCAACAGCAAATTACAACAACACAACAATTTACATAATGACGTCATTTTTTCACCAACACAACGTTTACACCATGTCCAACAGCAATTTGCACCAACACAATCTTTTCCTAAACTCAATGCACAACAGGGCGTCCCTGACGTTGGGCCCGCCTGCATCAATCTAGCAACAACAAAATCACAACCAATCAGATCAAAACACCACATCCTTCCCAACCCAAGAAGCCCTTTGCCCAGAACACACCAGGGCATCCCTGAGGCTGGCCTCGTTCTTCATCACGTCCAGAAGCATCAGATCATTCACCGGATCTAAGTATTGCCCGCTCTCAAGATTCACCTGGCAAGGAGAGCGAAAGGGAACCAAACATGTGTGTAACATGTATTTAGTTTCAATTTTCGACACTGGTTGATTTTGTTTCACCAGCCAATTGCCACCAGCCAGAGTCTCGGGCTGTAGGCCATCCTTGTAACCCTTGTAACCCTTGTAACCCTTGTAACCCTTGTAACCCTTGAAAGGGAACCAGACGTGTGTGTGTGTGTGTGTGTGTGTGTGTGTGTGTGTGTGTGTGTGTGTGTGTGTGTGTGTGTGTGAGTGTGTGTGTGTGAGTGTGTGTGTGTGAGTGTGTGTGTGTGTGAGTGTGTGTGTGTATGCACAGGAGGACGTTGCGGTTTGTGAAATGGAATCAGATCTCATTGCAAGGAGCCAGCCCTGTCCTGCCCACTCTGAAGGTCCAGAAAAAGAGCAGAAGGGAATGTGTGTGTGTGTGTGTTTGTGTGCGTGTGTGTGTGCGTGTGTGTGTGTGTGTGTGTTGCATGTGTGTGTGTGTGCGTGTGTGTGTGTGTATTTACACACTAGCTGCGTGTCTACAGAGTTGCTGTGTGTGTCTACCTCCATCGCATAAGGGCACTGTGCTATGCTTCCAATGTGCACAAAGCTACCAGGCCCACCTGCATGGGAATAACCCATTTGTCACACACACAAGCCTCATAGGCCCACATAGAAAAGTGGATCACCGCTGACTCATCCATTCTGCACCAACCCAGCTTTTCAACAAGAAACAAGACGAAGCTGTATGGGTCTGTTTTCTAAACCACTCATTTCACCGATCAGACCTGCCGAGAGGTTTGCCTCCTCCACCAGATACAAGTTCTGTGAGGAATGAAAGCATAGAGCTAACAAGCATACCTGCTGCGGATCTCCATTTCCATCAGACACCATCACAGACACCGCCTGCTTGACCAGCCAGCAGTCTTCCTGCTGCATGCAATCTTGCATGCAGTCATTCCAGTCTTCCCCGGAGAGCATGCTGCATGTGTGTGTGTGTGTGTGTGTGTGTTTGTTTGTGTGTGTGTGTGTGTGTGTGTGTGTGTGTGTGTGTGTGTGTGTGTGTGTGTGTGTGTGTAAGTGTGTGTCAGGAGCAATGTACACACAAATACTAGAAATACGAGGACTACATGAGCAGCTCATGCACCTGAGCATTGCAAGCACCGATAAGTACATGCACTAAGGAGTGCATGCAGTGTGCATTGAGAAGTTAATGCACTGAGAAGTAGATGCACTGAGGTGCATGCACTGAGGAGTGCATGCAGTGTGCATTGAGGAGTTCGTGCACTGGGAAGTAGATGCACTGAGGAGTGCATGCAGTGTGCATTGAGGAATTCACGCACTGAGAAGTAGATGCATTGAGGTTCATGCACCGAGGAGGGCATGCAGTGTGCTTTGAGAAGTTCGTGCACTGAGAAATGCATGCACTGAGGTGCATGCACTGAGGAGTGCATGCAGTGTGCATTGAGGAACTCACGCACTGAGAAGTAGATGCACTGAGCAATGCATGCACTGAGGAGGGCATGCAGTATGCATTGAGAAATTCACGCACTGAGAAGTAGATGCACTGAGGTGCATGCACTGAGGAGGGCATGCAATATGTATTGAGGAATTCACGCACTGAGAAGTAGATGCACTAAGGTGCATGCACTGAGGAGTGCATGCAGTGTGCATTGAGGAATTCACGCACTGAGAAGTAGATGCACTGAGGTGCATGCACTGAGGAGGGCATGCAGTGTGCTTTGAGGAGTTTGTGCAATGAGAAATGCATGCACTGAGCAATGCATGCACTGAGCAATGCCTGCACTGAGGAGGGCATGCAGCATGCACCCCATACAGATCGCACCGACAATGTCCGATCCTACATAACAAGAAAACACTGTTAGAATATGCGTTAAAAATTGGTGACATCTTAATCTGTCAAAAAATGCAGCTGAAAACAAACATATGCTTTCCTCATGCACGCTGATGGGACCAGCAGAAGCACGTGTCGCTAAAACACACTGTTTGAATCAGTGTCGCTTAAACACATCGTTTGATTGGTGTCGCTAAAGCACACTGTTTGAATCGATGTCGCAAAAACACATCGTTTGATTGGTGTCGCTAAAGCACACTGTTTGAATCAGTGTCGCTAAAACACATCGTTTGATTTGGTGCCGCTAAAGCACACTGTTTGAATCGATGTCGCAAAAACACACTGTTTGAATCAGTGTCGCTAAAACACATCGTTTGAATTAATGTCGCAAAAACACACTGTTTAAATCAGTGTCGCTAAAACACATCGTTTGAATTTGTGTCGATAAAACACACTGTTTGAATTGGTCAGGAGTACATACGACGGAGTGCGGTCACCCCAGGGGCATGAACACCATAATAGATTGCATAATATTGTGGTCAATAGCAACAAGTCACGAACACCATAATATAATGCATAATATTGTGGTCTATATCAAACAAGTCACCCTGTGTCATAAAAACTCCACTCACGTGAACAAGGAGATCATGGCTATGGGAAAGTGGCGGAAGTTGCGTTGTCGGCTGTTGCCTGCTGCGTTGTCTGTGATCTTAATGTTGCCAAACAGGTTCATGCCTACGATGGCCCACAGGTACATGAACACCAGCAGCACAAACGCCACGTTGGACACGGCAGGTATGGACCTGGGAAATTGGTGTGTGAGGTATGGCAGTGAGAAGCGCATCCTGGAGTTAAGGAACACAACACAGATGCAGAAGGTACATGAACACCAGCAGCACAAACGCCATGTTGGACACAGCAGGTATGGACCTGGGAAATTGGTGTGTGAGGTATGGCAGTGAGAAGCACAACCTGGAGCTAAGGAACACAACAGACAAGCAGCAGGTACATGAACACCAGCACCATTGATGGACATCACAATAGGGACGGACTGGGGTTGTGATGATGGTGCTAACAGTTGTAAATTGATGCAAGCAAGAGCGAGTGTGTGTGTGTGTATGTGTGTGTGTGTGTGTGCGTGTGTGTGTGTGCGTGCGTGCGTGTGTGTGTGTGTGTGCATGTGTGTGTGTGTAAATGTGTGTGTGTGTTGTGTGTGCATGTGTGCGTGTGTGTGTGTGCATGTGTGTGCGTGTGTGTGTATGTGTGTGTAAAGGAGCACGGATGCCGTGTTGAATACGACGGAGATGGGCCTCAGGTATGGTGGTGAGGGTGCTCATCAAGTGATGCTACAAGCAAGGGGATAAAAAAAGGAGCAAAACTGCTCTGTCAAGTACGGCGAAGATGGGCCTCAGGAGTGGCGGTAACGAGTGCTGATCTGGAGCTATAAAGAGGTCAAGCACTAGTTGCACAAGCTATGAATGACACTTAAACAACACATCGAAGCAGTGCATACGCACAGGAGAGGT
>Ga0307968_1001212_pt1:10000-20767 | contig 20767 bp, 27 predicted proteins | sample OrgLakmetagen650_FD_201834 | JGI IMG/M metagenome (GOLD analysis project Ga0307968, IMG submission 201834) | Saline water microbial communities from Organic Lake, Antarctica - #650 | ecosystem: Environmental > Aquatic > Non-marine Saline and Alkaline > Saline | place: Antarctica...
ACACACCTACAAACACACACACACACACTCACACACACACACACACCAAGACACGGCGGATGGATACGTGAATTTACGATCAAGGCCATACAAGTAAATTACATTTCCCATTAATGGTTCTGGTCAAGCCTTTTTGTATGAACAGACCAAAGCAACGGTTTGGTATACATGCACGTGCACAAGTGCACTCACCCCTAGGTGCACGTGAGAGTAAGACAGTGGTACGTCCACTCACGATTGTCTGAATCGCTGTTCAAAGGCTGTGTGCTGCCTTGTCAATTCGCACACAAGAGCAACACACTTACGTTGAGCACGACACACTTACGGTTAACATGACGCACAGTTACGGATCACATGACACACACTAACGGTTAACAAGACGCACAGTTACGGATCACATGACACACACTTACGGTGAACATGACGATTATGTTGGCAATTATCACACACACTCACGGTGAGCACGACGCACACTAAAAGTTAACATGACACACACTTACGGTGAACATGATCATGTTGGCGAATATCACACACACTCACGGTGAGCACGACACACACTAAAAGTTAACATGACACACACTTACGGTGAACATGATCATGTTGGCGAATATCACACACACTCACGGTGAGCACGACACACACTAACGGTTAACAAGACACACAGTTACAGATCACATGACACACACTTACGGTGAACATGACGATCATGTTGGCGAATATCACAAGCATCATGAAGTTTTCCGTGAACTTGCTGTACACCAGGTTGTGCACAAACACGCGTGCAGGGTTGTTGGAGGGTACCGTGATATCCTGCGATACAATAGTGAGAATTTGTGAGAGACAAAACTGTCACGTCTGCACGCAGGCTTGTTAAAAAGTCCTCCAACCGTGGGAATGCTGCCCTTTTACAGTAGTAGGAGCTTGTGAAGCAGTGAATTGTGCACAGCCACACACATACACACACACTGAACTGTGCACAGCCACACACACACACATTGAGCTGTGCACAGCCACACACACACTGAACTGTACACAGCAACACGCACACAGGGTTGTTGGAGGGAACAGCTATTTCCCGCGAGGACATAATGCAGTAGAGCTGGGAATTCCACAAACTGTCACCGATTGTTGAGGTGCACATAATGCAGCTGCTGCATGGACTCGTATAAGCTGAAATATGGCTCGCTTGACCATCTGGCTACATAATGCACACAAATTTCAGATCACACTAGATCACACAAGGTCACACAAGATCACACAGGATCACACAAGATCACACAGGATCACACAAGATCACACAAAAAAAGGCCATGAAAGGCACGCCCCCTGTCCAACCCTGCATGAGGACTACTTGGTTAGTGGTATCAAAACCGTTCCTCCCTCTTTTTTATACTACTAGCACTGAATTTCGAGTGGGAAACAGCATTCCCAGCATTAGCAGGAGATACTTAGTAGCCTTACTGCAGTGGGCACTAAAGATTGCAGAAACAGCAACAATCACGTAGCAGTAATCGTCCTACTGCAGTGGGCACTATAGATTGCAGTAACAGCAACAATCACGTAGCAGTAATCGTCCTACTGCAGTGGGCACTAAAGATTGCCGAAATAGCAACAATCACGTAGCAGTAATCGTCCTACTGCAGTGGACACTACAAATCGCAGTAACAGCAACAATCACGTAGCAGTAATCGTCCTACTGCAGCAGACACTAGGGCAATCATGGAGCAGTAGCCTGAATGCAGTGGACAAGAGGGAGCGCAGTAACAGCAACGACCACGCAGTACTAGCCCTACTGCAGTGGACACCAGGATGTGCTGCATTTACCTCAACTGTCGTGGACAGAAGTATGCTCTGCACAGTGATCCACTGCTGCTGCTGTTGCGTGAGCAGCGGACTCTGACCGTCAACCTCCTCCTTCATCTCATGAAACTGCAACGTGTGTTAATGTGAGGGTGTGTGTGTGTTTGTGTGTGTGTGTTTGTGTGTGTGTGTGTGTGTGTGTGTTAGGGGGCGGCACGCAGGAAATTGTAGAATGTTTCAGACACTTTACGTTGTTTATTAAGAACAAAGCTCAAATATAGGAACATAAGGTTAGATTGTAGGGTTAGGGTTTAAGTACATGTCGTTCCATTCCAGCGCACATTTTCCCCTCCAGTGTACATTATTTTCCCACTCCAGCGCACACCTTTTCAATAGAGCACAGGTGCACTGCCATTCGTGTTCCTGTCACGCACCTTGTTAATGGACACACCCACGATCAAGCTGAGCACAGTGAGGGATCCCACAAACTGCAGGATAAGGAATGTACAGAAGCAGTGCTTAGCACCTGTATCAGTCACGGCCAAGCATTGCACTGAACCGACCAGTGCTTAGCATTTGTATCAGTCGGGGCCAAGCACTGAACCGACCAGTGCTTAGCATCTGAATCAGTTGGGGCCAAGCATCGAAGGCAGCATCCAAAAGCTGAAGCCGTTTTGAGCACACAGGGACGGGTCCCATGAGTAGTAGAGCTTGAAGTCGCTTATGGACCTTATTGCTGTCAACACCAGACGCGAGCAAGTCAGCCCTGGAAACCCGCAAAATTCCTGGCAGAGCGTGCTTGGCCAATAATTTGGTATGAATGTGTACACCATAGTTTATTTGTGTATCGCTGTGCTGTGCTTTGTTCTTACATGGGCCAGCTGTCAGAGCAGTTATTAGTGGAGTCCGCCAGATTTAAATATTTATAACTAACCAGAGGGGGCTAACTGAGGCCCAAAATGGGCAGGTTTTTATATGCTCTTTGGCTTATACGCCCCCAAATTGGCAAGCTCCAAATTTTACACAATATGAAGCTGTCCATAGATGTACAATCTGGAGCTTGCCAATTGTGGGGCGTGTGCTTAATTTGCTGTGGCGTGCAGGCCATTTTTTACCACAAATTGTTCATACCAACTCACCCACTGCACCAATTTGGAATAATTTTAATGGTATAGAATCCTTATTGGAAATGAATATCATTGCAACAAAAATGAAAGAAAATGGCTGAGTGGTTGGTGTTTTATGAGGATTTGAGCCCATTTCCCATGGAAATCACCACATTAGGGTTTACATGCACCATGTGTGCTTACTCCAGTCTATCTCAGCACGCAAAGTGACCCACATAAAACTGGGCACATGCTCGGGTAGCTCTCAATGTCAGCTACACTTTGGTACTAAAATGGTGTCGATTGGGTGAAGTGGCTGTGATAGCTGCCTTATGAACGCAAAAATGCGCATTTTCAAGCATTTCCTCCATAAGCCCCCTCTGATATTTAACCTAACGTAACCCTTTATATATGTACGGTGTATATACGGTATTTCTGGCAGGGAAATCACCAAACACAAGGTCTAATAAAGGCGTGTATTTATACGGTTCTGGTCAACAAATCTAGATAGTTACAACTGAAGGGTAAGTGCTATCAATGCCTTTTCACGTACACGCACATGAACGACAATAACTGCAGCAGGTGTAAGAATAGAGAAAGATTTACTTGCCCTCAAACTCACCATGAACAACATCCACAGCAAACTCAGCATGAACATCCACAGCAAACTCAGCATAAGCAACATCCACAGCAAACTCACCGTGAGCAACATCCACAGCAAACTCACCGTGAGCAACATCCACAGCAAATTCACCATGAACAACATCCACAGCAAACTCACCATGAACAACATCCACAGCAGACCAATGTGTGGGTTGGCTCCACGAATGGGTTGTGTCTCACGAGCCACGGCTGACTGCGTATCGTGCATGACGTCACTCCACAGTTCGACAGACGCCATCTGCACCAGCAAGGCACCAAACACACATCTCTAAGGGTGTGCCAGCCTCTAGTCGAGGCTCGACGAGTTCAAGCCTCATCGAGCCTCGACGTCACTGCTGTCAAAGCCTAGATGGCAACTAGGGTGTCAATTTTTGGGGGAAATCAGGGGAAATTCCCTGGAAATTCCTAGAAATTAAGAAAATCGACCGCATTTTTTGTATAATATTATAACATATTTCAGTGTTATGTAAAAGCGAAAAATGGCACATCACGATGTCAGTCTTGTTCAGAAAGTTGTCAGACTTTCATTTCTCGACGCCCCAAAATGGGCAGCAAATTTGTACATAATTTCCTTTATATTTTCAAATATTTTTCATGGAACTTATTCCCGGCCAATCTGATGTGCGTATGCCTATCCAAGCAATGCACCATGAGAAATTCCCTAAGCACTTCCTACAGCTCTTTTCAGTCCGGTCTCATCACGATAATTATTGATTAATTACAAGAGTAAACTCCAGAAAAATTTCCGACTCAATCCGCACAAGTTTCAGAAAGTGATTTTTTAACCGTAATGCACCAACTAGGGCCTATATCAACGAGCCTCGCCCTCGACGACGCTCGTCGAGCCTCGCTGGCAAAATTATACACCCTAGTTACCCATGCTTACACATCTCATACACATACATGCAACGAGGAAGATAAATGTAATGGACTGTATGATGGGCATATGGCATCACTCCTTGCAAGCCTGTCAGGTATCAACAGCTCGGAAAAAGGCAGCTTAGCTCTGATCCGAGCTGTTGATACCTGATGGCAAACGGTTTGCATCAAAAGCTGCCATCGCACCTGGTACAGCACCCACAGCCTGCTGCAGTATGCAGGTGAAATTTGGGACCAGAACACAGGCATTGTCCAGCCATTACTGACATGCCAACACACGCACCTGGTACAGCACCCACAGCCTACTGCAGTATGCGGGTGACATTTGGGACCAGAACACAGGCATTGTCCAGCCATTACTGACATGCCAACACACGCACCTGGTACAGCACCCACAGCCTGCTGCAGTATGCAGGTGGTATTTCAGACCACAACACAGGCATTGTCCAGCCATTACTGACATGCCAACACACGCACCTGGTACATCACCCGCAGCTTGCTGCAGTATGCAGGTGGTATTTCGAACCACAACACAGGCATTGTCCAGCCATTACTGACATGCAAACACACGCACCTGGTACAGCACCCGCAGCTTGCTGCAGTATGCAGGTGGTATTTCGGACCTGAACACAGGCATTGCCCAGCCATAATTTAAATGCCAACACACGCACCTGGTACAGCACCCGCAGCTTGCTGCAGTATGCAGGTGGTATTTCGGACCTGAACACAGGCATTGCCCAGCCATAATTTAAATGCCAACACACGCACCTGGTACATCACCCGCAGCTTGCTGCAGTATGCAGGTGGTATTTCGAACCACAACACAGGCATTGTCCAGCCATAATTTAAATGCCAACACACACGCACCTGGTACAGCACCCACAACGCACTGATCACGTTGTCAAACCTCCGCAGGTCTTGTGTCCAGCTAGTGGTGATCTCCCTAGGAGGCACGTCTACTCCGAGAGGGGCGTGGTAGTGGGAGGTGTCGATGGTGCGGGTGTTATCGCGGTGGATGTCTGTGGCTTCACACCTTTGCGCACAGACAAAGGAGTGTCCAAGTCACAACAGAGCAAGAATGACAAAAGGAGGTGGTGATGGTACGAGGACCATTACGGTGGATGTCTGTGGCTTCACACCTTTGCGCACAGACAAAGGAGTGGCCAGGCTCACATAAAACAGAGCAAGCGTGACAAAAAGGAGGTAGTGATGGTACGAGGACCGTTGCGGTGGATGTCTGTGGCTTCACACCTGTGTGCACAGACAAAGAAGTGGCCAGGCTCACGTAAAACAGAGCAAGCGTGACAAAAAGGAGGTAGTGATGGTACGAGGACCGTTGCGGTGGATGTCTGTGGCTTCACAACTGTGCAGTCAAAGCCAAGTTACAATAGAGCAAGCAAGACAGAGGAAGTGGGAGGTGGTACTACAGCAAGGTCCTGTGTTGTTGCGGGTGTCGGTGGTTGGCACCTGTGCCGCATTGAGAGTGGTATGCCATAAGACAGAGGGCCATGTATGAGGTGGTGGTGGTGTGGGGAAATGCCTTGTCGTGGATGTTGATGATTGGCACCTGTATGAGGTGGTGATGGTTTGGGAAAATGCCTCGTCGTGGATGTGGGTGGTTGGCACCTGTGCAGCGTTGAGGCTGATATCCTGTAAGACAGAGGGCCGTGTTGGAGGTTTGCCATAAGACAGAGGGCCATGTTGGAGGTGGTGATGGTGTGGGGAACTACCTTGTTGTGAATGTGGGTGGTTGGCACCTGTGTGCAGCGTTAACACTGATATGCTGTACGAATGAGGGTGTCACATTAGGTAGCGATGGTGTGGGGAGTCATGTTGCTGTGGATATCTGTGAATTGAATTTGCTTGCAGCTCAGAACTTCATTCTTATATGGATGAAAAACGATCATGGCGTGGGGAGTCGTGTTGCTGTGGATATCTGTGGATGAAATTCGCTTGCAGCTCAGTACTTCATTCATGTATGGATGACAACCGAGCAGAAGATGGTAGTGGTGAAAAGATTACATGTGGGTTGGCACCTGCACCCGCACGCCGTTCAATGTTGCATGCTGTGCCTGCACAGCAATTGAATCAGCCCACAGATGTCTGCAGATTGATGTACAAATGCACCATGCTTTGTGCTGGAATGCACCGTGCTTTCTGCTGGAATGCACCGTGCTTTCTGCTGGCGAATGCACCATGCTATCTGCTGAAATGCACCGTGCTTTCTGCTGGCGAATGCACCATGCTATCCAGTGTTGTGAACTTTACGGTTGACGCCGTCAACCGTCATTTGACGGTCAGGCGTAATTTACGGTTTTGACCGTCAGAAACTAATCACCAGGCGTAATTTACGGCGATTTTGATTTTTGACGTCTGACGGTCGGCTCTACGGTTATTTACGGTGTGAAACCGTCAGGAATTAGTTATTTACGGTGGGAAACCAACAGGAATTAGTTATTTACGGTGGGAAACCGTCAGCAGCTGGCCAGGCCGGGCCAGGCTCGACTGACTCAGGGCCACAGGGCCACACGAGCCTTCTTGGCCTGATTACCGGAGGACATTTTATATTTATATTGCAAATCGCAAATGTTGTTTGTGGGGAATTCGGAGCTTGAGTTGGCACTCTGAGCCACTGAGTTCCTGACGCCGCACCGTTACTTACGATTCCCCACCGTCAGTATGAATTTCACCGTTAATTACGGTTATGTGACGTAGACGCCATTTAAGCACCGTAATTTACGGTGCCATTTCTGATTGACGCCGTTCACAACACTGATGCTATCTGCTGAAATGCACCGTGCTTTCTGCTGGCGAATGCACCGTGCTTTCTGCTGAAATGCACCGTGCTTTCTGCTGGCGAATGCACCGTGCTTTCTGCTGAAATGCACCGTGCGTTCTGCTGGCGAATGCACCGTGCTTTCTGCTGAAATGCACTGTGCTTTCTGCTGGCGAATGCACCGTGCTTTCTGCTGAAATGCACCGTGCTTTCTGCTGGCGAATGCACCATGCTTTCTGCTGGAATGCACCGTGCTCACTTGCACCAAACACTGTTGCATGCATGCATGTACGGCCGTGTGGGGTGCAGATGACAGCAGGTGTGTAGCCACACTCTCCTCAGTTACCCCCTCGTGCAACTGGCTCCAAAGATGCGCTATTTTTTTTTGTCAGCGCTGATTCGCTGCAGTATGATTGAAATATTATATGAAGCACAACCTTTAATAGACATCGGTGACGGCCTTATGATTGAAATATTATATGGAGTGATTCGCTGCAGTATGATTTGGGTCAGAAGACATCGATATAAGCTGCCATTCTAAACTTCCATACAAACAGATGCGGTTTGTTAGAATAGGTGTGCATTCAGAGAAAGCCTGGTGCGAGAGCAGATCCTCAGGCTGCAAAATTTAAAGCAACGCAGCTGTATTTCTGAGTACTCAAAGGCAAAGACACAGACTGTCTATCTCATCTTTTGTAAGCCATACATGCCCACAGCTCTATACCTGCTGCACCTTCACCATGTATTCCTTTTGGTATCGCCCGGGGGAAGCATACACACACACTTTCTACTTCTGCTCTCAATAACGAGTAGTGCACAAAATGCATGCCATGCATTCAACCTTACCATGCTTGGCTTATGGTCTCGCCCGGGGGAAGCACGTAGTAGGGATCTATGTAGCCACCTCCAGCTTCTGCGCAGTAGTGCATGCGACCGGACAGCAACGCAACTGCAAGTACCTACACGTGCGTGCAAGTAGGACGGGCACGCATCTCGTATGTTTAGGGTTGGCCAGAACCATGTATATACGGTGTATATACGGTACTTTTGGCAGGGAAAATCACCAAATATATGGTCATATACGGAATATATATACAGTTCTGGACAACCCTACATACGTTGTATATAGGTGCAGAGGTCAATGCAGGAGGCCCTTGTAATTTTTGCGAGACCTGAGAGCAGCGCGGAATTTAGCACCTGCACAAGCAAGAAAAGGAGCACGGCACGTACATAAAGTAAAGGTAAATATAAAGGTTCCTTTGTGCAGTGGCAGAGCAGTGCATGTGAGCGTTTAACAAGCAAATGAATGAAAAAATGAAGACACACACAGACACACACACACACACACATACAGCCATGTCGTGAAATGGCAACAATAAAAATAATCGAGGTAACACAGGAATGCAAGAAAGCAAAGGAACAGCAGCTTGCCTGATGGCAATGCAATGCAGTACAGTGCATGCCAATGAACATGAGCGGTTAGTAATTTGGCCCCTCCAAGTCTTGAGCCAATGCCCATACACGCACGAATGACACCCACTACACTCATAACCAGCCACCACCAGCATATCCACCTTCTCCAGACAGCACCGACCCAAAGATCTCAGTATCTTCCAACATGACCTTTACCTCATCTAGATCAACTACTGTGAGGACACTAGACTGCAGAACCAGCTGAGCGTTGCACAGGAACAGCAGAAAGGCCTCTGCTCCATCCTTCAAGGAGCCTCCGTTACCCTCCATACCATCCTTCTGGGAGTGGGTGGCACCATCTACAACACTCACATGCTGCAGCCTTTTGAAAACTAAGTCTTAATTCTCAAAGAGTTAAGAAACTTGCTTCCAAGCTTCATGTCCATCCTGTCAACTACGCTGCAAAACTTGTCCATACCAGACGTGCCCTTTCCAGCACTGTTATCGATCGACTCTCATCAGGAGACGGTTTCAGGTCAAGCCTGCAATTCTCCTGATCCCCATTGATCACTTTCTTTTTTTATTGGTTGAGGAGTTTTATGGTACCAAAGTGGCTCCTTTTCCTTATTTAATGTGGGGAGTGATTTTCATGCCTGCGTAGTGATACTCATTCTTTTCTCGTAACCACACACACACACACACACACACACACACACACACACACACACACACACACACACACACACACACACACACTCACGCACACACACACACACGCACACACACACGCACACACACACACACACACACACACATGCCTTACCGCAAAAATGTAGTAGAACAGCAGCCCTACCCACAGGACATTGGTGAGTGTGGGGATGAGCTTGCCCAGTGCTTTGAGCACTACGTAAATGCCGCTCACTGCGCTGGCAGCATGCAGAACCCTCAGCCCACTGCACATGAGCGTGAAAGGCAGCGAAATGAATAAAGCGAGGAGGAAGGCAGAGAGAGACATGCGCGTGAAAGGCAGCAGGTGATTAAAGCGAGGAGGAAGGCAGAGAGAGACATGAGCATGAAAGGCAGCGAAATGAATAAAGCGAGGAGGAAGGCAGAGAGAGACATGCGCGTGAAAGGCAGCGAATATTGAGCCAGTGTTTTGAAACGGATGATTTGAGACAGGTGCACACTTTGCACAAAGTGTGTGCATCACAATGGTGCGCACTATCAGTATTGATGCACCAGGAAGTTGGACCGCATTATCGATGCCCCATATAAATGCACCACGCTATCAGTGCTTACTTTACTGCGCAACAATGCTGCACTGTGGATACGGCACGCTATTGGTGCATGAGACTTCATGCACTACTAAGTTGCACCGCAATATCGATGCCCCATATAAATGCACCACGCTGTCAGTGCTTACTTTACTGTGCAACAATACTGCACTACATCGATGCACCACGCCATGGATGCACGCCATTGATGCACCACGCCATTGATGCACCACGCTATTGATGCACGCTATTGATGCACGTTATTGATGCATGAGATTTCATTCACTACAGCATCGATGCACCACGCCATGGATGCACGCCATTGATGCACCACGCTAATGATGCACGCTATTGATGCACGCTATTGATGCATGAAATTTCATGCACTACAGCATTGATGCACCACGCCATTGATGCACCACGCCATTGATGCACGCTATTGATGCATGAGATTTCATGCACTACAGCATCGATGCACCACGCCATGGATGCACGCCATTGATGCACCACGCTAATGATGCACGCCATCGATGCACCACGCTATTGATGCACGCTATTGATGCACGCTATTGATGCACGTTATTGATGCATGAGATTACATTCACTACAGCATCGATGCACCACGCCATGGATGCACGCCATTGATGCACCACGCTAATGATGCACGCTATTGATGCACCACGCCATTGATGCACGCTATTGATGCACGTTATTGATGCATGAGATTTCATGCACTACAGCATTGATGCACCACGCCATGGATGCACGCCATTGATGCACCACGCCATTGATGCACCACGCCATTGATGCACCACGCCATTGATGCACCACGCCATTGATGCACCACGCCATTGAT
>Ga0307968_1001213_pt1 | contig 20758 bp, 23 predicted proteins | sample OrgLakmetagen650_FD_201834 | JGI IMG/M metagenome (GOLD analysis project Ga0307968, IMG submission 201834) | Saline water microbial communities from Organic Lake, Antarctica - #650 | ecosystem: Environmental > Aquatic > Non-marine Saline and Alkaline > Saline | place: Antarctica: Organic Lake...
TGGGCCTGTAAAACCTCTATATATAAACCTCATTTTAGAGAAGCCAGAAATTGATGCCATCTTTCCCGGCCAATATCTCCGCGCCCAGTCCACAGATTGCCCCGCGCTTGACGCAGGATGTCATGGAATATTCTCAGCTGTGTATTGCTCCAAAATTCTCGGCACTTGGTGCAGGGACGGGCCAAAACGGGCCGCTTTGACGACACCCCAAACGCTATCGCAAAGTTCGTTGTGATGGCGCAGCGGAACCTAAGATTTTGTCATAGCAAATCACTGTCACTGCAAAGTATAAGACCCAGCACAACAATCTATAATAACCTCAACTGAAAAACCAACTAACCAAATCACACGAATCGTCACTGCCAACAATTGGGCGTGACAATTTAAAGCGCCAGGATTGTACTAGCTTTCCGACGATGTGCTCAAATCTTAGGTTCCGCTGTGCTCACAACAAACGAGCATCGCACAGCAGACCCTCGATAATTCTAGGGTTCAGTCAGGGGGGTGTGGAAAGTTTTGGACTTGCAATCTCGGACCTGCAATTGCCGATTCTCCAAAAAAAATATAGTGGCACCCTCTTTAGGTGCTCTGCAAATTCGATTGACTATACCCCCTTGTCTACACACCCTGGCCCGCAATTACCCATGGTGCGTGACACGCTCAGGGGTGGCACCGGTGGCATGAACAAGCTTGCTTAAGCTGTCCTCAAACGTGCCAGCACCGACTCATCCCTTTTGCCAAAAGCACCTGTGGAAATAAAAGAAACCAGGTTAAATGGCACAATCAGGTCGCCTACTGCAGGATTTAAACGGAACGAAGTTGTGTATGTGTTTGAAGAATTCTGCACTGCCACCCCATTATATGATGGACACAGATGATGAGCCACACAATAAAAATTTAATTCTAACTCGACGCGCTCACACGCAAGCCCTTGCGTTCCTTAATGAACTGCAAAACAAAAGTGCAAGAAACACTGCTAGACTGCAACACCTGAGTGAAAGCCTGCAGAGAGCAAGTTGAGATTTTGGCTATGTTAGTGACAAATGACAAATCTTATTGAGTTGGTACACAAGGTAGCCCTCAAAACCTGCTCTAGCACATCCAAACGTACCACAGATGACCAAAAACAAGAAGAATAACTCACTCAAATTGTTAAGGCACTCCCCCCAAATCACCACTATAGCCCACGGCCAGAAAAGAACAAAAGAAATGTGCGAAGCAAAAACCTTCACCGGATCAAGCAAATTAAAAACCTCCTGTCCTCCCCCTTCATTAATGCCCAGGGCACCACCGAAGAAGTCTTACAGAACAGCGCCAACCCAGCGCTCCTGAGAGCAATTTAAGGTATAAAGCACATCATGCCTGATCAGCCCCTCCAAAAACAACTAGATGACATGTACACGATAATCAGGAAAGCTATCACCAATACAGATGCACTAAACAACAAAAGTGACAACAATATTGCTCGTAAGAAGCAGCAGCAGCTGATAAATAAAGCACCAAAGAAAGCCTACAAAGAGATCTTTAAAGATAAAAATGCACAGCCACGGGCAAGTCTCCAAGCTTAGAAGACCCTTCTGAACGCCACCAATCTGTGACCGTGCATCTCCTGACCAACCAGGTCGCCCAACTCAAGGCCCTTGCCACTACATTCCTTTCCACAAGAGAAGGAACATCGCTACCTATAAAACGGCAACTCAACCTGCATATGCGAGCACGTCAACTTGCTAGCATCCATGCCAGCAAGCTCCACTTGGCCTTGAAAGGAAACAGCTTATTTTTAGACAAACTTAAGCTCAGAAGTCACCTCCGCCCGAAAGCCCCCCCCCCCAACATTAACCACCCTCATCAATTGCATTACCAAACCGCTTATGGACCTAGGCATCACTGGCTTCCATGACCTCACATCAGCTAACGAAAAATACATTGTCTGTGGGAAACAACTCAACAACAAATACACTCGAGTTTTCAAAAAGCACATCATAGCCCTAAATAGGCTTGCTGCCAATGCTAATCTGTCTGGAACACAGGAGCTAAGTTCAACATCAATTGCACAAATACTCCAAGAAAGGAATCCGGAACAGTCCATCCTACTTAATTACCGCAAAATAAACAACTCCTCCTTCACAGGTCTCCTAGATGCACACATTAACACATCGGCTCACAAAGAGAAGCCTCCAAATCCCGCAAACGCCCAAACCCAACAAACTTTGCCCATCTACACAACACCCGCACCACAGCCACGCTCAGCAACACACCACAGGCACCCCATTACAAACAACTTAATCAAAGGCCCACCACCTACACACACAGATCAATCAACAAGTAAGGGACACCCCAACCAATCCTCTGTTTTTGACACACCCAGAGCCGCAAACATCCCCTGCCTCCTTTATAATCACAACCAAACCTCGAACAGAAATTCAAGGTCACGTTAACGTACCTACACCTTCATTTTTAGAAGAAATTACCCCTACAGAATCCAATGCTCCACCCAGGAAACACACAGCACATGGCAACATATCCCGCACTGAGCTTCCCCAAACACAACACTCCCTCGCCACAACGGTGGAAGGGCATCCACTTCACCACGAACGGAAAGCCCGCGCTCACAACGCTACTCACAAAGGGTATATCCAACCAAACAAAAAGGGACCACAACTCTATGAGCACACCGCCAACACCACTGCCACAAACTACAGCTAATACCTGCCTCTCTGAGCCTGCAGCCACTAACCAACTGGCCACTCTCTCCCAAGATTAACAAGCAAAACGTGCACGGCATACACAAGATGCCCTCCCCGGTACCAGAAAGAGGACATGCAGCCAAACAGAAAGTCAGCAACATACGCCCCTGACTCAAATCATAGACACTGTTGCTTTAAACTCTCAAATAGTAATCCAGCCTACTGAACCACAACCTACAAACAGTCAGCCAAACAAACGCACCACACGCTCACAGATCACTAGCCACAACCACCAAGCAACACAAGCGTTCACACAAATTATCACTCCTCCCACCCAGCAAATCAATATCATCAACCCGATAACTTACCATGTACACAACAACCCAACCTCTGAGATTACAGACCACCCAGCACCATCATCACAGCGCAGACCCCAAAGGAAAAGAAGATGTGAAGTCCTCGATATACCTCATAACCTCCCTAGCCTAAACCTGACCCCCTTGCGCACCACGCATATTTAACAAGAACTCTGGATTCACAAGAAGGACAAAGATCTTTCAAAGACACCCAAAGAGGCCATTAACACACTCTACTATGATGATATGGACATCCTACGCATAGATAATTGGAGGTTCTTCACCCCCAAGAAAAGAGACAGAGATGATACACCCCTAAGACAGAAACAATACCACACTTACTACTCACTATGCCCCCATGAATATTGAAAAATGGGCCCTACCCCTCTTTAAATCAGTTGGACTAGTGCCCAAATCCAGTAAGACTATTGCCCGGAGCCAAATTAAGTGCGCAAGCTGCGAGATTTGCTCCTACCATCTAGGACTTGAATCTCCAGACCTCTCCCCATCTTTTAAAGACATGTACATCTGTGACGTCTGCAACCGTACCTACCACTGGCAATGCTTACTTAAAACAAGCTGCTGCAACGCCACTGAAAGGGAAGCTATTGATGCCAATGATTCATGGGCCTGCCCTGCCTGTATCAATTTGAACCAAAATGAAAAGAAAATGTTTTTCCTCTACTCTCAGAAAAGAGAGACTGTGGAGGTTTCATGGAACCCAACCTGGGAGCTATAAGAACTACAAAACACATGTGAAAGCTTCGAGCAGAGCCTCAAAACCTATGAAGAGCAAATCACCGCGCCAAACTTATCTCAGCCCGCACCAGATAAACACCTAAGTGATCTTCAAAACAAGGTTTCTCTGCCAACCAAGAGGGCAATACGTACCAACCCTACAATGTCTATCTTCAGAACAAAGTTAGCTTTGACATCCAACCCACCAACCCACAGGCTGACATTACGGCCACAGGGCATTGTGAGTACTGGATCACAACCATTGATCTCATGACGTATCAAGAAAAAGATACCCTATCCTCCCCAGATGACACTATGCTTCCTGAAGTGTACACTGACACAGTAGCCTGTAATTACAATGTCAACGGAAAGTGTAAAGGTATGCTTACTCCCGAGCGCCTGAACATACTACGAAAGGCCTTTGACAGGGCAAAATGCAGCGGTCTACACGATCACGTCCAACCTCCTCCCATTAGCTTTGCATCAGAACTTGTAGGCCTCATCGCACCTAAAGACACCTCTGCCTCTAAACATACGAACAAGAAAATCAAAGACTCTTTTGCACGGATACTCCCCTCCCACATCACCACCGCCTTTCAAAAGTGGGCCCTGGTCACTAAAGAAATAATGGCATCCCCCCTTGATTATGACCCAAGTTCCCCCATCACTGGAGTGAGCACCCAAGGGATAAAATGTTTGAGGCAAACACCAATGCCTTCTCCTCCCGATTTTCTGGGTTCTCCATCTGCCATCCCATTTACCATGAAAACACCATGCTCTTAGCTACAAGACACGCCATCTACTCTGCTGCTGTCAGCACAGGGGAAACAGCCACATTCATGCTCCTCCCTTCATGGAATGAAGATATGACCACAAATCCCTATGCATCACTCTGCCGCAAATACCCACACGTGTGTAAATTCCTGGGCACCATACCAATAAACCAACTCCAGTATGCAAAAGTGCCCTTCTGGAACAACATACAAATACCACTCTCCAAACACTCCTGGGAATTTTAGGTCATTGCCATATGGAACACCAAGGGCAGGGTCTGCCTCAATGCTCACAACAAAGACTGGCTAAAAGAACTTGCCAAAGAAATCCCTGAGGCGAAGTGGGAAATTTAAAACATACATAACCATCCCTACCCAACCGCCTTAGGTTCCGGACAACACTCAGGACTCAACAAATTTAATAAGCTACCCAATGACCACCCTCAAGCCTCAGAAGGCCCAGATAAAACAGGTGCCCTGCTGATTAGCACTGACCAACCTCATAATTATTGTAATATCGACGAAGCACCCCAAAAAAGCTCCAGCCAAAACCTAACCCGTAAAGTAAAAGATTGGCGGGATTAGACCTACACTGATGGCAGCCTCCAAAAGAATGAAGAAGGGCAAGACATTGGATCAGGTGTATACCACCCTCACTTAAATGTTTCCCACTATGTAAACCCAAAAGGCATGGGTATAACCAACACCATCGCACGGGCAGAGCTAGCAGCTATAGCAGCTGCAGTCATACACGGCTACTCACATATAGCCACTGACAGCCTTACATCACTGCACCAAATTAAAAAGGAGCTCTCACACCCGAATCTCCATCGCCACCACATCCAAGGAGATGTCCTTCAATCCATTGCTAAAGCAATCCGCCAATCATTATCGCCTATCCACTTCTTCAAAAAAAAATGCCCATGCCGGTATTATCGGTAATGAACATGCCGACGTCCTTGCCAAAAAGTCAGCCACCACCTACTCCGACATTACAGACACCACCATCAGAACAGAAGGCCCTGAGGGAAATCCCTTCTACAACATCCACTGGCTTGCAAAAGATGACATAGGAACCAAAATAAAAAACACCATCATACACATACAACAAACATGGTCCACTCGCCTCCCCCAAAGATTTGGTACCTACCAAACCACCGTGATGCCCTTCAAGCACATATGCATCTTCTCCATAAACTGGGAAATGACAAAACTGAATCAAACTACCATGCGCACTACCAGACCCTCATCAAGGACGGCACTGCCAATGGAGCCACTAGCAATGCTTACCTAACATCATCCAATGTCCTCTTTAAGACCAAATGTATCATCATAAAATACAGAACAGGCACCCTATATAATCAAAAACATGCGGTATTGTTCAAACTCTCAACAAGTCAAACTTGCCTCCTCTGCCCACAAGTAGACAGTGCCCTGCACATCCTTTCTGGGTGCCAACAAATATGCAAATAAGGAACATGATCACCAAAAGACATAACATAGCATGCCACGTGATCTTCAAGTCTTTCAGCAAAACAGGCTCCTTAGGATCAAGCGTTGTCTCCATATATTTAAGCAGCAACGAACAAATGACCATACAAAACTTCCAGATTCCTGAAACAGCTGAAAGCAGAATTGTTCCCAAATGATGGCTCTTCCCACCCCGCTTCCCAGATAAAGACAGATTTATCTCCAGCCGCCCAGATTTTGTGCTGGTTACTCCCATCGCTGCAAAAACACAACAACAACAAACTAATGTAGGGGGGTGGGTTCTTCGGAGTGGCAGGGGGAAATTGAGGGAGACTGGGAGCATCCCAGCAGCACCGCCAGCCACCAATAGAGCCACCAACCCCAGACAGCACCGACCTAAAGACCTCAACAAGACTGGGCGTGACATCCACCTCGTCGAGATCAAGTATTGTGAGGACACCAGACCTCAGAACCAGCTGAACCCCGCAAAGGAGCAGCACAAAGACCTCTGCAACACTCTCCAAGGAGCCTCCGTTATTCTCCACATCATCCTTTTGGGTGTGGGTGGCATTATCTACAACACTCACACTGAAGCCTTTCAAGGATCTGGGCCTCGATTCTCAAAGAGTTAAGAAGCTTGCCTCTAAGCTCCATGTGCACTTTGTGAACTTCGCTGCTAAACTTGTCCATACCAGACGTGCCCTTTCCAGTACTGTTATCAACTCTCATCAGGAGTCGGTTTCAGACCAAGCCTGCAACCCTCTTGAACCCCATTGATTTTTCCTTCCCTTTTTGCGGTGGAGGAGCTTTACGGTACTTGGTACCAAGGTGGCTCCTTTTCCTAAATTAATGTGGGGAGTGGCTTTCACTGCCTGCGTAGTTTTTCTTTACTTTTCTTTTTACAGTCTGACTGGAGCTGTCCTGCCTGTCACGACCTCTCCCTAGACGAAAAAGAAGTTAGGTCACATGCATCACAACACGAATTACTCAAGCGTCGGAATGTAGTAGACCCTTACCAGCCTGGCTTACCAGGCTTACTACTCGGTTACCAATTCCTGGCCTACTGGTAACCACCGTAAAGTAAGCGGTGGTAAGGGGTGGTTACCAGTAAGCCATGGTAACCGAGGTTAGTAAGCGAACATTTATGTGGTTACTGAAGGCGCTTACCATGGTTTACCAGTGATCACCGCTTACTGGTCACTTACTGGTAAGCAGAGGTAGTAAGCCAGGGTTTGACATTCATTTGCACTTACTGAACTGCTTACTGGTAAGCCAGACTAGTAAGCCTCGATTACTTCATAGCTTGCTGGTAACTGAATCAGTGAGCCATTAATAAGCTGGCTTACTAGTAAGCCACACTGGTAAGTCATGTTTGGCCAAGATCTGTGCTTACTGAACCGCTTACTGGTAAGCCAGACTAGTAAGCTTTGGTTACTACGTAGCTACGTAGCTTATTGGTAACTGAAGCAGTAAGCCATCAAATATGCTGGCGTACTAGTAAGCCACACTGGTAACCTCTCACTGGGGAGCCGAAAGAATTAGTACACTCATGGGCAAGTTTTCAGCTAATGATACAAATTATGAAGCTAAGCAAATTGCACCCCCCCTCGATGAAGGACTTGACAACCTAAAGAGGCAAGGTTTTTGCACATCAAAAAAACATAGCAGATGGAAATCCACACAAGGCAAAGAAATAAGGTCAAAGGCCTGCTTCGATATGCAACCAACCAATCCACGTGTGGACATCACTCCCACGGGGCACTATGAAGTTCGGATCAGAACGGTGGACCTTGTCCGCCTGAAAGATAATATTGCGCAAAACAGATAGCCAATGATTAACGCCACACACAAGGCTTCCCTCCCAAAACTGTATGAAGCTAGAGCGGCCTGCATATATAAGCCAGATGGCGAATGCATAGGCATGATAACTCCTGAGCGCTTCCACCTTTTAAGAGAAAGGGTTCCATGAAGTTCAGAAAAACGGATTACACTGACAAAAGTCTTCTCCTGTTCAATGCCTAGCCTCAGAAATTGCAGGTCTGCTTCAAGATCATCAAGCACGCCTCAAAACCCCTAAGGCAAGCCAACTAACAATAGAATTCTACTTCCGTATCCTACCCCAACATATCAGTGCAGCACTACAACAATGCGCCATGGTCTCAAAAGAAAAAATGGCATCTGCTCTGGACTTTGATCTTGAAACTCCCCATATTGGAGGGAACGTCACCGTGACATTGTCTCTGGTGCCAATTACAATTCATTTGCCACCAAATTTACAGGTTTCTCAATCTGCCACCCAGTGTATGATGACACAAAAATGCTCAAGTGCGTGCAACACTCCCTACGATCTGTGATGTGTAGCGAGCTACCAACCGCCACCTTCTTATTTCAACCCAACTGGGAAAACAAGAACATCAATGCCTACAGAGCATTGGTGCGAGATAACCCAAAATACTGTACAACGCTTGGCTTCATCCCAAAGACAAAACTCACATATGCAATGCCAAGAACCTCGTGGAAGGTTTTACAATGTAATTTCTCCAACCACACCTGGAGCATGGGTTTCATTGCTGTCTGGAACAAAGAAGCAAATCAGCGTTTAATTGATGGCTCGCCAATTTGGCTGCAAACACTGCAAAGGAGTATCCCAGAAGCAGCTTGGGAAAAAAATCAGTATTTCGCAAGAGAGGACACAGACCACATTACCAACCATGTTTACCCACAGTACTTCAAATCAAAAAGAGAGGACGTCACTGGCCAGGAAAGAGGTCAAAACACTAACGTCCGCCTTCAACCATGGGATGATGTGCAGTTTGAATTAAAGTGCCCCAATTGAAAATTAAGGGCATTCACTGACGGAAGCTGCATAGGCAAGGCCGAAAGCTTCATAGGCGCAGGGGTATACTGCCCTCAAACCAAAGCTGAATGTTATGTAAACTTAGGAGGCGTGGGAATGACAAACACCATCAATAGAGCTGAGCTCACAGGGATTGCAGCAGCGTTTACCAATAAGTATACCAAGATTGCAACGGACAACGCATGCTCCCTAAGCCAAATTAGAAAACAGCTACTCTTCCCTGAAATGCAACGAGCCCATATACACTCAAATTGTATCTATGATTTATGCTTCACCAGAACCTATCTGCCTTTATAAAGTGAAAGCCCATAGTGGCATTGCCGGAAATGAATGTGCAGATGCATTTGCCAAACACTTAGCCTTACATGCCGGAGGTCATGACATGCACTTTCAGCTTCCAGCTCCAGACGGCAATGCATACACACACCTTAACTGGCTTGCGGCTAAAGACACTGATGAGGATCCCAGCGGAAGAGGGGCAATTACACCGAGGCTTTGTGCAATCTCTGATTTAAAGGCCAAGCTGAAAACAAAAATGTACGAATCACACAGACTCGGGAGTGCCAAAACAGACAAAGGTATTACAACTACTGGAAGGACCTTAGACATTTGGTCAATAAACAAGCCACAAATGCTTTCTGGAACAATAGTAATCTTAAACTTTACGAAGAGCGTAATGTTATGAGGTACTGTAATCAAAGACACGCCTACCGGTATGGCTTGTCTCCCAATGCAAACTGCCCCATCTGCCCTTGCACTGATAGTGCGCTTCACATACTCTCAGGCTGCCAACACACTAAAATGAGGAACATGATATAAAACGCCATAATATGGCAAGTGTGCTGATTGTCCAAGCCCTACAAAAGGGACCATGCGGTTCCAACAAAATTGCCTACACTGACGTAGGCAGCGCAGATAAACTATCAGAGCAAGGCCTAGATCTGAGAAACAATGCGAACAAAACCTCTTGGTTTCTACCAAAACTAATAGCACATGCTATAAAAGCCTCTTCTCGTCCTGTCAGTGACGCCATCCTATTTTTACCTAGCACTGTGTGCTCCTCTTGCGTACTAACCACCCGCAACTCAAATATTCAACAGCTTGCTAAAGACAAAAAACTGAATCCAAACCAGGGGAGGTTCACCTGATTGAGTTTAAATTTTGTGAAGACACTAGGCCTGATCCCCTACTCCAAAAAGCAAAAGCACAGCACAGCATGCTTATTGCCAACCTAAACAGACAAGGATATAGGGAAGTCAAGCTTCACGTGATCCTTGTTGGAGCTATGGGGACTATCTACAAAGATTATACAGACAAACCACTGGCAAACCATAAGATTAAAAATTGACACACAAACTGAATGAACACTCCATCAGACATGCATCTGCACTCATAAAAACAAGGTGTGCACTGCAATATAACACAAGCAACAACAGTCAAGGATTGGGTCTGGGTGCTATGACACACAACCCCCCTGACCCACATTAATTTCATTTTAATTTTTTTTTGGTGGTGTTACAGCTACGGCCCCCGGCAGGGACCTGACAGACAACAAAAAAAAGAGGAGGGAGGGCTCAAGCAGAAGAGAAAGCAAGAGGAAGCTGCTCAATGAGACCCAGAACCAGGGAAAGGAAACCAAGAAAAAGAAAAGGACCCAAGTAGAGTACATAGTTGAGGGAGCGCAGGACAGAAGACGCAAAAGAAAACCAGGAGGATGGAAGGAGACGCCAAACACACGAAAACGGGGGGGAGACGCACAGAGTTGCAGTTGTTGAGACAAGAGCGGCAAGCAAGCATAGAAGCACGGCAAAGAGAGGCTAACACGGCCGAAGAACCCTGTTGACGGGCGGCTACTAATGGCTAACCTAGGATCCCCTCACCACCTAAAACGCCCCACACAAGCCACAAGAGCAACTTCCCCCCCTACCCAGACCACGACACCTATCACACACAACAAAACCAAACATGCACCTGGTTAGCTCAGCGTCTCAGGCAGGGCTCAGTTACAGTTCCACCCCTTCCAAAGAGAGACGGACAATCAGTTTCAGGGCCAGCCCAGATTCACTATGTTGATTAGTCAGGTCACCTCCTCTGATGGGACCCTCATGCGGGTCTTGCTCCACACCAAGGAAAGAGTGGTTGGCAGGGATATTGTCCCAGCCTTTTGGCAGGATCTTGGTGGAGGCAAAATCCTGCAAGGCGCACATAATGTTGAGAGAGGCACTCCTCCTCGCCTTTTGCCGCTGCTGCTCCAGTGTGTGATGATCCAGGCGTTGCTGCTGCTGCTGCTGCTGCTGCTGTGCCTGGGGCTGACGATAATGAGGCGGCTGTTGCTGCTGTTGCTGCTGCTGCTGTTGCTGCTGTTGCTCCTGGGGCTCCGGGTTGTGGGGCTGCTGTTGCTTTTGCTGCTGTTGCTCCAGAGGCTCTGGATTGTGGGGCTGTTGTTGCTGCTGCTGCTGCTGGGGTGGTTCCCACCCAGAGAAGACAAGGCGGAGACTTTGGCGTAGGCTGCTACGGCGTGTTTGCGCGGTGGGGGGTTGCCTGGTGCGGGCACCTAAGTAACTCCCTCCCTTAATCATGCTGGCTGTGTCATCACTACCAGCGGGGGAGTCTTTTTTTCCCCTCCAGGTGGGATGTTGTATGTCTCTGCATCCATTGGGTGGTGCAGAACACAAAGAACTTCCTTTCCTATTCCATGCTGGTAGTGTTTATATTATCTGCGTAATTTTCTCCCAGGCCACGGGTCACCACGCTGCTGCCTCCACTTTCAAAGCGTGCACACATTAGCGGAGCCTACTGGCTTTGCGCATAACGCATAATATGTTTAGACAGATCATATATATAGAGTGATGTAACCTTAACCTTATACAGATTAAAACGACACTGTGGCACAGCAGTCGGCATACGTCAACTAATACTAGAAGAGTTGTTTGCAATCCATAACACCACCAACTTAGCGTCTTTCCTAACACTTATCATCCTATCCTAGGCACGATCACTCTTCACAAATAATGAGAAGGCATGTCGCCCTGTGCCCGTTGTAAAAGTACGGCTCTACGCGGCTGAGACTTTTCCCTCTGATTACCTCGTCTCAAGCATGCTGTGCATGTTCTGGCTTATGGCATAGTCCTTTTTGTATAATCTTCATTGCCAACTGCGTGTGCCTTTTAGTTAAGAAGATGCAATACTCCCTGGATCAAATATAACTTAAATTATATAAGGCCTGGGAAAAACTGGTCGCAGAAAGAGAAAATCTGCAATGGATCAAAATAAATATTGGTCACAATTCTTTCTGGTTAACCTCCAAGGCCACCTCCAAGGCCGATCAATAGTAGAGTGGGTAAAGCAAAGCAAAGACATCGCTGTTACGTTATGGCACGGGTTCCAAGGCCGATCAAGAAAATAGTGGGTCCACAGTAGTGTCCTTGTTAATGATATACCTGCAAAGACAAAAGCAGTGGCGGGCAGGTATATTAGGGGTTTGGAGTATAGGAGATTCTAGAAATATTGATCTAATCCACGAAAAGAAAATTACGAAGGCAGTGAAAGCTACTCCTCTAAGTCATGCCGGTTGTAATTGTATCGACCTGCGTTCTTTCTCTTTTCTTATCTAGAGATATGTAGCGTACCTTTTCGTACTCATCCCGCACCCCAAATTTTAGAGACATTTAGTTGAATCCCGCACCTTCCTGCACCCCCAAAATATATATATTTTGCCCTTCCCACTCAACCCCGCAGGGCTATTAGCCCTGTTCAGCACCAATAAGCTGTACAAACAGCTTAAATGAAAGAGAACACCACAAAAGGGCAAAGGAAAGCCAACATACTGTTTGCATGTGAGTTTGTTCTCTGTTCTACTACCCGATGCCCCCCCCCCCAAATCTGCTTCCTTTTCCTCTAGCCACTGTCACTGCTGCTGCTGCTGCTGCTGCTGCTGCCCTCCTCGCTCTCCTCGCTGCTGCTATTGCTGCCACGTGTTGCTCAAGCGCAAGCGCAGGGAACAAGCATCCTGCCTGCTCTGCTGCCTCACGCTGCTTTGCCTTGTCCCAAGCGCCTTTGTAGCCCTCTTTTTCTACGACACTCACAATGCTGCCTCACGCTGCTTTGCCTTGTCCCAAGCGCCTTTGTAGCCCTCTTTTTCTACGACACTCGCAATGCTGCCTCACGCTGCATTGCCTTGTCCCAAGCGCCTTTGTAGCCCTCTTTTTCTACGACACTCGCAATGCTGCCTCACGCTGCATTGCCTTGTCCCAAGCGCCTTTGTAGCCCTCTTTTTCTACGACACTCGCAATGCTGGTTAAGTGCCAATGCCCCAGCAAATCTGTGCCCCTGTGCCCTTTCTGTGTCCCCACATCCTAATTGACCTGTGAGACTGGAATCTTTCCTTGGCCTGCCAGGAGGCCTCTCTGCCCGCCGCTCAGCCTGTTACACTCTTGCTTGCTGTAGCTTGGCTCAGTCGGTTGCAAGCTGCTGCTCCTTTTGCTGCTGAAGCGCAACTTTCTGCTCGGCTGTCGCTGCCTTTTTGAAGAAGCTGCACGCGTCCCGGGCCGCTAAAAAATCCCTAAAAAGCCTTTGGAGCAACCGGTGGTGGTGGTGCTGCTGCTGTTGCAGCTGGTGCTGCTGCTGGTGCTGCTGGTGCCGCTGGGGCGGGGGATGGGGCAGGGGGTGGGGCGGGAGGGTCAGGGGGGGGCGGGGCGGGGGGTCTCTCGTCGCTCATGACTCGGAGCGATCCAAAAACTTTATTAACACCGATCCCGCACAGCCCCGCAGGGCCAAAACAGATAAGTATTAAAGTTTCACCCCGCAGAGCAAAAAATGATATTTATGTTTTATGTGGGATTAGGGTTTACGGTTTAACCCCTATCAAAAAGGTACGGTAGTCATATCTCCAGTCTCTAGGTGATTTCTGGTACTCTACTGGAACTTTCTGACTGAGCCTTTTTTGTCTGCTGGTAAAGGAGTTTTGGTACTTGGTACCAAAGTGGCTTTCGTTTCCTCAATCAACGTGGGGAGTGGTTTTCACTACCTGCATAGTGTTCTTTTTCGTTCATATCTATTTGACTTCAAAATTCCTAATTCCTAGAGCAAAAGGACAAGTTCACCGAGACTGATATCACATCTTCGTCGATGATCCTTCTGAGAGGGGATCTTACGAGCTTGAGCACGTTCTTTAAAGGAGATGAGTTTGTTGGCACCACCCACATACTTACCTCTTCGTCTCTTTAAACAGTCTTGCCTCATAGAACCACCGATTGAATTTTGCAATGCAACCAGGAATCTTGTCATCCAACTAGGGCAAGTGTTTTCTCACCGTCACGGCCCTACACCTTTTGACAGCAGCAGTAAGATGTTGATTTTATTGCATTTGTAAGATGTTCATTTTGTTTTATTTGCTACTGAGTGCTATGAAAAGCACTTTGCTGCAACTGGAAGCACGCAAATGCCCACATTTCCTGAACCCTTATGCATCTGCACACTTCCCTTCTCCATAAATTGGCTGCCCAGGTAACATAAACCACAATCCCATGGCAAGAAGACTTGCACTCAACCAGCGTGTGGCCTTAACCATTTGCTTGCCAAGGAGACACTCTCGCGCGCTTTTCACGCACCTTTTTGTGTCAGACGTACTGTGGCTAACGTCACATCTACTTGCACCCACTTATGTCTTATGTCTAGGGTGGGCCAGAACCATATACTTATACGCATATACGGTGTACACACAGTATTTTTAGCAGGGAAATCGCCATACATACAGCCATATACGGTGTGTATATACAATTCTGGCCAACAACTACTCATGTCCCAAAGTTAATCATCGTGTCAGTGTTCAATTTTTAGTCGACGCCATGGATCCAAACTCCTGCGCGTTCCTGACACTTGTCTAGGCTCTCACCTGCTGGGAGTGTTCCCAAGGGCAGCATACCATTGGACAACATAGGGGGCCATCCAAATGGCATCACCAGCCTGTGTGTTTGCAAAGAGTGGTCAAATCACTGTCATTGTCAAATTAAATTCCTTGCAAGTGCAGCATACCATTGGGCAACACAGGGGCCATCCAACAACGTCACCAGCCTATGTGTACAGCTGGTGTGTGTGTTCATAGTGTGTGTGTGTTCATAGTACGTGTGTTTATAGTATAAGTGGGGTGTCTTCACCAGCCTATGTTTACAGGTGATGTGTGTTCATAGTACGTGTGTTCATAGTATAAGTGGTGTGTGATTCACAGGCCTGTATATACAAGTGGTGTGTGCTCATATGTGTTACTTGGTGTGTGCTTTCCTTCTTGGTGTGTGTGTGTGTGTGTGTGTGTGTGTGTGTGTGTGTGTGTGTGTGTGCGTGCGTGTGTGTGTGTGCTTTCCTTGGTGTGTGTTCCCGAGTATTGCTTCCTTGCACGGCCCTGCTTGAAGCGTGCACTTACAACGTTGCAAGAGCTCTTGCGGCAATAACATTGCATAAGTAGTGGAGCATGAGATTGCAAAATTTAGGTACCGTATGTACATGTACTCACCGCCCCCCCCCCCCATATAATAAACTTTTTACAGTAAAATCGATCACTCCCCCCCCTCCCTAAAATCGGGAAACCCCGGCCCAGAAAATCTAATTTCTAGAAACAACTCGATTACCGCCCCCTCAAATAAATTCTAATTAGGGGCAGCGATATTTTTTATGTTAGGTACAAGCCTTTTACCAAAATTTAGGCTACAAAGGGCGTAAACATTGTTGGTGGGTTGCAAAACAATTGCCAGTAAACACCAGGCCAGCACTATTGTAATTGCAGTGCATCCTATATTTATTCCGGCCCAGTATGCACACAGGGTGAGAGGAGCTCTTCCTGGACGGATGCAGGCAATTTGCCCTCAAAAATGCCATGCACCCTTATCACCAAATGTCCAAACAGGTCTGCATTCCTACTGTCAACAACTCACATTGAGTTGTGGAAAGTGTATATGGCGTTCCTTGTGAAGAGTGTACGAGACTAGGCAAAACAACCTCAACTGTTTTAACCAACTAACCAAATCACACAAATCGTCACTGACACAATTGGGCGTGACAGGCGTGTGTGTGTGCACGCGTGTGTGTGTGTGTGTGTGTGTGTGTGTGCGCGCGTGTGTGTATGTGTGTGTGTGTGTGTGTGTGTGTGTGTGTGTGTGTGTGTGTGTGTGTGTGTGTGTGTGTGTGTGTGTGTGTGTGTGTGTGTGTGTGTGCGTGTGTGTGTGTGTGTGTGTGTGTGTGTGCGCCAGTGGGAGAAGATTTTAAGTGAAAGTGACATAGTGCAAGCTGGGCGCCCAAAACGTGGGTGAACAAGCTTCTTGTAATTACTTCTAGAACATGTCCCAAAAAAGAACGCAAACCAGAGACCTTCATCTATGTTGTATGCTTGAAGTATGGCTCTTGACTCACGCGAGCCGCAAACACACGTCACTTGCCGCACTTCAGCTCACACACCCTCGACCGAAACTGCACCCCTCATAAATAGGGCTGCCAGGATCATTTGTAATTCATCACCTGATTAACATATATGCATATAAATATATCTATTTCATCACCTGATCAACATATGTGTGTATATATATATATATCTATTTCATATACCCAGTATGATGCATACCTATATGGTGTGCTCATCAGGATCCTATGTGCAGTGAATACGGCGCAGGCCAAACCCGCATATGTACATTCCTCAGATGTCCCTGAGCTCTAGCCGCAACCCTGGTGCGCCCCCTACATCGTACATGCCTGCGCCAAATGTCCTCTAAATCAACATACACTTGTCGCACACAGCAGCGCTTGGCCTATGACCTCCCTTCGTGATGGCTTTGTTACGGGTACAGGTCAGCACTTGCAGGTGTGCAGTTGTTTGGCTTGTGACCCTTTTGGTACCCTCTGACCTCAATTTGTGATGGAGGAGTGTACGATGATATTCCCAGTATTAAAACAGGCTCCTGATCCTTGGGCCGAGTGTGACGTGGGAATGGCTTTGTGCCTACATGATCAGTCACTTCCTTTTTTCACCTGAACAGGGTACCACTTGTCCGCTAGTCTGTAGACGCCCTTGCCATCCAGCAACATGAGGCCGTGCTGGTTGTAGTGCACCTCCTGCACAGACCATGTTTTGCATCAGCATTGAATGAGCGCATGTTGCTGCGCCACCACAAGTGTTTCGTCAAAAGCTAAAGGACGCACGTGTGCTGCGCCACCACAACTGTTTAGTCACAACCTAAAAGACGCACGCATGCTGCGCTGCCGCAACTTCTATCAAAAGCTAAAGGACAATGAGAAGTAGGCGTGTCAAACAAGTAACGCTAAGCGTACTTGAGCGCCTAGGCAAAGCAAAAGCAATACACGAGAGGAAGAAAACGATGCTATTGTGCACGCAGCCAACGTGAATAAGGGAAGGGGCACTTCGGTGCCGACAACTAAAAGCCCCCCACCACCTTCCCAGGTCTGATGCGTTCCAGCCTCTGATTACTCTCAGCAAGGAGCTGTATGGAAAGCATGCCATTCACGCGCTCGTGAATACTCGTTGGTGCAGGCATCCAGCACATGCGCTTAAAAGTCATCCGTCACTCTTCTGCCAACGTCTACACATAACAGGTCTGTAGCCTCTTTGTGCAGTCGTCAGCAGCACATGCGCTCAAAAGCCACGTGTCGCTTCTCTATCCAGGCTGAAAGTGCGCACAAGGTTGACGTGCGCCAAGTCTATATGCTCTTATTGGCGCCACACCAATAACAACCGGGCACATCCAAGCTTACGGCGTATCAACTATTCATCGGTCGGAATCAGGCAACACTGGATATTTTTGGTCCCGCAACGAGTGACAGGTCTATTTGCACAGTTTGGGAGCCGCGCACTACCTTACCTTAGCATTTAAATACAACCCAGGGTTGAATTCAGGATTGATACTCCCCAGGGTTAAATTACCTCACTTTGATAATTAAATACTCCCTAGAGTTGATATCAAGGTTAAATGTAAACAACCCCCTGCAGATTACCTTACCTTGGCATTTGAATACTCCCAAGGGTTGAAGTTTGGGTTAATTTCAATTACTCCCTGGCTTGAATTCAAATATTTCCCAGGGTTGAATTACCGGACATTGACATTCAATTACTCCCTAAGGGATCTTACACTCTCCAGGGTTAAATGCCTTACCTTGACATTCAAATACTCCCCAGGGTTGAAGTCCATGATGTGGATGTTGAAATCGTAGTCCGTGGTCTGCGGTAAAGTAAAGCACATGAGGTAAAGGAGGTCGGAATCAAAGGATTGTCGTGTTGATGGAGGTTGGTATTAAGGAATGGCATCAAAAGAATGGCATCAAAGGAATGGCATCAAAGAAATGGTATCAAAGGAATGGTTTCAAAGGATTGGGTTCAAAGGATTATCGTGTTGATGGAGGTTGGTAACAAAGGAATGTCGTGTTGATGGTATGAGATGCCTGCTGCTTCATAATGGCACCATCCCATTGCCTAAGTGCCCTGAGTGTTCTTCCGGTGTTGTTCTATCTGCCAAATGGTAAGCTCTGGTAGGTTAGTCAGCAATGCTGACTCAGCATATATAAAATGGCCTGACACAGAATGCAGGTGGGCTGTGAGTGCAATTTCTAGTTACGGTGGGCCGTGGCTCCACTCTAATTACGAGCTGACATCTTCATGGGCACAAAATAAGGGAGCAATATCAATTTTTAATGACCTCCTGCATCCACACACCAGCAAATAACAGGCCCCAACATGCAAACTACCAAATTCTGCCGCAATCCCAAAGAACAAAAAAGGAGAGGTAACGACACAGGCAGTGAAAAGCCCTCCCCACGATTATTGGGGAAAAGGTTCACCTGAGTGCTGGGTACCGTAAGACGCTTTACGGCAGGCAGCAGGCAATGTTTCCTGTTTTCTATCACACACACATGGAGGGAACCCTAATTTCAAGACCCAGCACCAAAAAATTCTCCAGGGGGCTTGCTGTCCCTGGAAGACAGGAGGTGCACAGATCCGCGACTTGGCGGGGACCGAGTTCCCAGCCCCCCGGGCGGGGGACGAGGGAACCAGGGGAATGGGCCGGCTTCCACCTTCGCTTCGCGAAAGTCGCAGATTTGCGAGTCCTCCGCCCCCCGGACGCTCGCTTGCTAGAATGCTTTTGCAACTGCACTGCAATTCGCGATCAAGGGTGTCCAAGTCTATGTCACACGGGGGGCAGGGCCTTCTTCAACCCAAGATCCGGCGCATGGTTGATCGCACGGGATCACTGCACAAGATGCTTGCATGACTTCCTTTCTTTTTGAACCCCGACTAAGGGTGTTTCCAGCTTCCTTCACACCTGGGGCAATAGCTTTCTGAGCTGGAACGTCTCCCCAGGGGTGGCTAGCAGTGAGGAGTCCTCAACATAACCGTGCAGGAATTCAGGCTTGCCCTGCAGCAGCAACACAGGGAATGAGAACGGCTCAAACCACGATGATGGGCGTGAGAGCGTGGTCTCTTTGTGTGGACGGCACAGGCTGGTAACCTACTCTTACTATTTCATATATGCAGTTAATTAGTTTCAGGGTTTAACCCCAAACCCTGACCCTAATCCCTAAACCCTAACCTTAATCCCTAATCCTAATCCTAACCCTAACCCTAACCCTAACCCTAACCCTAACCCTAACCCTAACCCCTTAATCACCTTCACCTTTGTTCATTCGTTCGTTCGTTCAAGAGCACCCACTCGTAACCTGCAGTGTTTCAGTAAAGGTCTTCATCTCACTCCCCTGCTCAATGTGCCTTGTACACTCGTCCACACCCAACATTGCTATCGAAATGAAATTGTACGCTTACCTTGGCCTTGTACACTCGCTCATATACCAGGAGGCCAGCTCCAGAGGAAGAAGAGAGCCTGTAGGGAGGTTAGTGGGTTCTCACGCCATTCAGTCAAGGGTTTATTATGAAAAGCAAGTCTTTTATAAGTCAATACCTCAAGCAAAAGACGGCTTTAAGATCACTTTAAACCGCGGGCCTGGTCCTCGAAAGTAACCAGTGTACCAGGCCTTTAAGGGTAGGGTGGAAATTCAACACATTGCACATCGCACACATCGAAACCAATACAAAAGCATTTGAGCTCCCATTGTGATGGCTAAAAACAACAACACACCCGTGGCTTTGTGCATGCACAACTCATATGACTAGGGTTAGCTAGAACCGTTTATATACACACCGTACGACCGTATATTTGGTGATTTTCTGCCAAAATTTACTGTATATCGTATATACACCGTTTACATATATATACATCTATAGACGGTTGGCCAGCAGTTAGTTCTGGCCAACCCTACATATGACTGGCGTCTGCAAACGCAGAAATGAATGAGCGTCACGATACAACCTTGCACAAACAGTCTGCAAAAACAAGTCCGCTGTTCAAGGTGTCGCTTGTTCAGGACCTCGCTTTTGTAGCAGCAAACGCACTACAAGCAGCAAGCTTGTGACTTAAAAGCTCATCAATCAGACGCGTTTCACCAACATCAGCAACAAAAAGAAGCAGGCATTCCTCCTCCTGTGCATTCCCCTCCTGTGCATCTTTCTGTGTGCAATCCTCCTCCTGTGCAATCCCCTCCTGTGCATTCTCCTGTGTGCAATTCTCCTCCTGTGCATTCCCCTCCTGTGCATTCCCCTCCTGTGTGCAATCCTCCTGTGCATTCCCCTCCTGTGCATTCCCCTCCTGTGTGCAATCCTCCTCCTGTGCAATCCCCTCCTGTGCATTCCCCTCCTGTGTGCAATCCTCCTCCTGTGCAATCCCCTCCTGTGCATTCTCCTGTGTGCATTCCTCCTCCTGTGCAATCCCCTCCTGTGCATTCTCCTGTGTGCAATTCTCCTCCTTTGCACTCCCCTCCTGTGCATTCTCC
>Ga0307968_1001216_pt1 | contig 20746 bp, 29 predicted proteins | sample OrgLakmetagen650_FD_201834 | JGI IMG/M metagenome (GOLD analysis project Ga0307968, IMG submission 201834) | Saline water microbial communities from Organic Lake, Antarctica - #650 | ecosystem: Environmental > Aquatic > Non-marine Saline and Alkaline > Saline | place: Antarctica: Organic Lake...
GGTCGCAGGGGGAGGGGCAGGGGCAGGGGCAGGGGCCTCAAAACCTTGGAGATTTCAGAGACCACCACGGAGGAGGACGGAGGGAGGAGGAGGGGGGGGAGGCAATGCAAGAGTAACTCCTCAGGCTGAAGTTAGGAGCCATGAAATTCGTCTCAGACTTTGATGTAAACCAACACTTAAACCAACACTGAATAGATACAGAGAGGAGAGCACAAGAAATTCCCAAATTCGCAAAGTTCGCAAATTTCCTTAACTTTTCAGGGGCCTCGCAAAAGCTTAATGCTCGCAAATTGATTATTCTAATTATTTCGGCACCTCGCAAAAAGTAGGCCTCGCAATACTAAAAGCGCAAGACGGTATTAAGAACCGCAAAAGGGCTCTCCCCTGACAGATACCTGACTCAAGTAAGAAAGCCATGTTTGCCTTGCAGGGGAGAACTGCATGTTTCACCGTGCAGAACATGTAGTTGTACGCTGCAGAACATATAGTTGTATGTCAAGTGTATGTAAATGGTTACACAGTGTTTGTATGCACAACTGTACCCTTGCATTACCCCTACTACAATCACCGTAAAACCTGACCCTATGATGTGCGTTTTAATCTTATTTATTGATTTTGTTTAAAGCCTGAACATTTAAACCCGGCCAAGCCTAAATATCGTTGCTCGATTTCTCCACCATCATCTCCCGACCTGGTCATAAAGTGTGCCACTTTCAAACATTGCCAAAAATTACACCTTAATTCTCGCACAGACACACACACACTCTCACACACATCCACGAGCCCTCTTCCAATTATTTCCATAATTACACCTTCAGCATTCACGCACACGCATGCCCTCGTTGCTACGTCATGTCACCCAAGTGTCTTTTAGTAGGGAAGAGAGCACGAGCAATAACCCGCCAACCCCATGTTGCCTGTGTATATTCCACTGTGCCTGCCTACACGACCCACCTAGCTCTTAAGTACGCTCTGACTGTACACAGCAACCCTAACATTAAGCTGTCCTCTTGAATTTATAAGCCCGTCCACGCTGCTTGTTTAAATTATCCCACCTACCTAATAGCATGCATACAGTATATTTACACAGAGTCTGTCTGCCCATGCGTCTGCAGTACTAGACTGGATCGGTAGTGAGCTTGATTGTCTGATACAGAGGAGACGCAGCCAAATGCGTCAACCGACATTGATGGCGTGGTTGCGTTGGCTCCCTTCGGGCTGCATTGTATCCCTTCTTCGCAAGACTGTCAGCATTAGCGCCGTCTCTAGGGTAGCACATGCGTCAGACTGCCGGCAGGTGAATTTGGTGGCCAACACTCCTCATAATGACGTGCACTCATGCACGCTTTTAGTGGGGCGTGTGACATAGCGCTTGCTGTTGTTGGCAAACCAAGCACGCACTGATTTCCCTGGCGTGGCAGGGGACATAGGTTATATTTTGTGTGTGTTTGTGTGTGTGTGTGTATGTGTGTGTGTGTGTGTTTGTGTGTGTGATTGCATTCTTATTTCAGTTTCTGCTGTGTTCTGAGTCTGACTGAGTGCGATACACGATTTTAATTATAACCTGGTGGACTGTAGATGGCAGACCCTATTGTATTTGTGCTATCCTTATACTGTATGCAATTCTGCCTAGAATGGCTTGTTCTCTTGGTCTTGCGTTATCACAGTGTTGATTCAAGATCAAGGCTGGTTGGTTGGAGACACTTTTTTAAGATATTCTGTGTTTGCACGGCTACAGGACCTATAATTGCTGCACATGTATCTGAACGCTCCAGCATTTGCCATTATTCTGGCATCTTCCCTCTTATATTTGAGGTGAAATGCAGCTTTTATTTTGAAAGTTTCTGTGTGACAAGCACTTTAAAGCAAACTTGCATCATCTCAAAACCGGCTGGCACAAATGGAAAGAGAACTGCGACCCTTCTTAAACACTACTGTTATTGAGAGTCCGCACTCCTTCAAGGTAAAAGGTTTACAAAAAGAGACCTTCAGTCAAGAAGTGCGACTGCTAGCCTGCTCATAAAGAGCAATTAATCAATAATGGAGGATAAATCAAGCTTGTTATTGTTCTGGCTTAAGAAGGTAGACACATCGTAGACTCGCTCCTGTTGGGGTCAACATATATGTATGTTTTTGCGGCGGCAGAAATGCATCACTGCGGCGGCAGAAATCTCCTTCAAGGGTTACAAGGATGGCCTACAGCCCGAGTCTCTGGCTGACGGCAATTGGCTGGTGAAATCTCCTTCCAAACATCAAAATTTGCTCCAAGATTTACAAGATTACAAGCAGCACCGCCAGCCACTAGCAGAGCCAACAACCCCAGACAGCATCGACCCAAAGACCTCAGCAAACCTCGGCGTGACATCCACCTCGTCAAGATCAAGTACTGTGAGGACACCAGACCTCAGAACCAGATGAACGCCGACAAGGAACAGCACAAAGACCTTTGCGACATTCTCCAAGGAGCCTCCATTACTCTCCACATCATCCTTTTGGGTGTGGGCGGCACCATCTACAACACTCCCACTCTGAAGCCTTTCAAGGAACTGGGTCTTGACTCTCAAAGAGTCAAGGTAAGGTAAGGTAAGGTTACATCACTATAGAGACTCAAAGAGTTAAGAAGCATGCCTCCAAGCTCCATGCGCACTCTGTGAACTTAGATGCTAAACTTGTCCATACCAGACGTGCCCTTTCCAGTACTGTTATCAACTCTCAACAGGCGCCGGCCGGTTTCAGGCCAAGCCTGCAACCCTCTTAATCCCCATTGATTTTTCCTTTTCGCGGTGGAGACTTTACAGTATTTGGTACCAAAGTGGCTCCTTTTCCTTGATTAATGTGGGGAGTGGGAGTGGGAGTGGAGTTTCACTGCCTGCGTAGTTTTTTTCTGTTTCAAGAAAGAAGGCCTTCAGTCAAGATGTTTGCTCCAAGACTTTACACACGGCACCCCAGGGTCCCAGAATTTATCTGACACGGTAGAAATTTTGGATAGGAGCCACGTCGAGTATCAGCCCGTGATGTGGCCTGGGTGAGCCTGGGGAGGCCTGAGTGAAGTGTGGTGGGAAGGAGACAACGCTAGGGGCTCACACTCTCACGAGGGGGATTCGCCACAAAACGCAAAAAACGGAGAATTGAGAAGTGCAAAAGCATGCAAGGAACGGAGAATTGAGAAGTGCAATCATGCAAGGAACGGAACTTAGATGTAGTGCACAGCTGTTTTAAAATAGAATGAGTTTTAGGTGCGTATCAAGTAATAGGGGCTGGCCAGAGCAGGGAAACGGTGTACATACTGGATCTCCGGTAGTATGCTCGTAAAGTTGACAAGGTTATTTAATAATATAAAAATGTTTTCCAGCGGCCTGAAATCGACGCAACACACAGCCTTGACAGGCAAGCCTCCAAGATTGGAGGGATCGTCCCGGGCGATCGTGCCGCACTGTGTGGACAGGAAAAAATCTTCTTCGCAGCTGAAGGCTAGCCTCCTCCGAAGTCCGTCACCATCGGTTGCCCCTCTGCTCAGACCAGGGCTGAGGAGAGACTCAAACTTGGCAAGGACAGCCCTTCAAGCAGCACCGGCATCAGCAGAGGTTGTTGACAACAACAAGATGCTGCGGGTCAGGTTCTACAGGCGTGCACGGAGCTACCAGGTGTGCAAGACCTCAAGAGTTTAAGTAAGAACTTTTTCTGCAACTTCACGCCCGCCGCAAGCAGTTTCCACAGTTGCATGCACTACTTTAGTTGATTCGCAAGGCTTAGAGTGTAGTGTCAGCATACAGTTAGATTGACTGCTATCTCTCTCAGCGCGTGCATCTGATAATGCCACGCTCCCGCTTATGTAAAAACAGTGCCAGCATAGCAGTCCGGCCACCTCAGGTCCTCCTTTGGAACACCCTCACTGTGTGCACACAGGGATGGGGTCTGCATGTCTGGGGGGACGTGGCGAAGCCCACGGACTGGCAAAAGCCTCTGCCTCCCTCGGGGTGGGTCACATGATTGAAGCTGCCTTTGCGTCAAGCAGTACATGTATTACTTGTTGCACTGCAGGCATTTACGGGCCACCTGTGCAGGTGCATACAGTATGCATAAAGGAGACCACAAGCAGCATAAAGGAGACCACAAGCAAAATAAAAACCCTAGAGCAGGAACACATTTGTAATGATTTGTTATCCGTCGCCCAATTACCACTGGCATTTCTAAGCTCTTAATGTCACTCATTGGTGAGCAAAGCAAGTATCTGGCATGCCATGTAGGGAGTTGGCACCTCAGTAGCAATTTTGAGAAATTTCAAGTTTGAATTGGTGGCAACCGTAAGAAACAACAAGGAGAATAGGTCCCCTCATGCAAACTTCATAATTCATACTGTTTGCACACAGGCACGACAACCGCAGTATTTACTGGGATGTCCCTCTGAGCTCAGAGTTCAGTGAGAAGGTCGTGGGAATGGAGGTGCACCTGTCTGGCGTGCTGAAGGGCGCACGTGAGTAATTCTGCAGACTGTTTGCTATGTGCGTGCGTATGCACTTTTGTTGGCACCCTAAAGGCACAGTGATACTGGGTTGGAGGAGTCTCAGTCATGCTCAAGTGGGCGCTCGTGAGAAAATCTGATCATGTTCTTGGTGTGCGTGTGTGTGTGTGCGTGGATGTTCTTTGGCACACAGTGAACGGTGCCAGGTGCAAAGCCGGTAAAGCCCCCCCCTTGCATCATCATTAGAATGGGTAAAGAGATGCGTTAGTCATTATCTAAGCTTAAATATCTGCACTTTGAAATCAAGCTTCGTCTAGAAGTGCGCCCAGGCTAAAGCCCAATTCAAAAAACCCTTGAACTCTTGCAGTCCAAGAAGTCAGCCAAACAGATATCGCAAATTCTTGAGCAGAGTTGGTTTGCAGGCAAACAGGATTTCTTTTAATTTCTCACTTACGTATGCAAAAAGAATCGATAGTGTGTCGCTGTATTTTTTGTTAACGCAATGCACGTTTTACTTCAAATACCCAACGATTACCATCCCCAGCCCCATTTTTGAGGACCTGCACCTTATAAGGTCCAGGAGTAAGCACACACACACACACACGCACACACACACACACACACACACACACACAAACACACACATGCGCTTACACAGATACATACACATACCGGTATTCTTATGTGCTTTGCACAGTTCTTCTTGCCCTGCACTGAACGCACGTACAGGCGGGGAAGTGCCCACCGCTGAAGTGGCTGGAGGGGATGTTGAGGCATGGTTGGTGGAGGATCAGCAGCTTGCCAGGGTGCAGCCCAAAGGATCTCCCCCTCCCGATCTGTCCAAGGAGATGCCAGGCAACCTCAACAAGGCCAACGCTGTTTGGTGAGTGCTTTTGTGTGTGTGTGCTGGGGTTGGGGGAGCAGAGACGTGTTGCATGTGCTCTACCAGACGTGTGTTCAGATTGCAAACATAACATGCACATGTAAACACAAGGTGAGCAGGTTGCAAGCACTTTAATTTTTGAACAGAAAGCAAACACCCACAAACACATACATACACACACGCACACACACGCACATACGCACACATACACACATGTTCATGTAGGGTGAGTAGAGACATCATTGCGTGGCGGCACGCGCTGGTGGACACGGACGGACCACGTGCGTTCACTCTTCATGCGAGCCGTGAGGGTGCCATGTACATCAAAGGTATGTGGAAGGGAATATGTTGGTTTATATGTAAATGGTTATTCATGGGGTTGGCCAGAAGCGTATATACACACCGTATATAACTGTATGTATGGTGATTTTCCTGCTTAAAATACCGTACACACACCGTATATACGTATAAATATATGGTTCTGGCCCACCCTAGGCTATTCAAATCTGAGGTTCCTCTGCTCCTTGCTGTGAATGCCAATCAAGGATGCTGTGCACATTTAAGGTAGGTGGAGAAGGAAAACGGTTGTGGATATCTGTTTGCTACATACATCAGAGGCTAGCTTTTGCTATACCCTTTGCGTGGTAGCCAAAAAGGCGCAATTGTTTTTTAAAGCTGTGTCGTCAGATCTGCCCGCGCCCACAACTGCATCAGTCATTGGCTCATCATCTCTCCTCGCTGGCTGAGAGAGGCTCAAATGTGGACGAGCACATTTTATTGCATTTGCAATAAGGCTGCTGTTCGGATTCATTATACGGCAGCTGTTTGGATTCATTATATGAGTAGGGTTGGCCAGAACCATATATAGTGTATGATTCTTTGACAAATAAATTACCAAATATACGGTCAAATGTCATATATGGTGTACTACGTATATACGGCTCTGGCCAACCCTATATATGAGTGTCGCTTGGCCATGTCGATTTTTTATTATATGCCGTTAAATGTTCACTATGATATGGTACCAATGTGTGCAACACCTTTTGTCAAATGTAAAAAAAAATTGTATGGCAGGCTTAACAAGGTCTTGGAACAAGACTGCCTGTGGAGATTATGATGTGGTGCTTTCCATGAGCATTTTTACTTCTTCATGGGTCAATGCTGGGCCGAAACCATTCGTACACAACGTTTTTTTAGAGGGATGTCCGGCCAAAATGCCTTGCGAGGCCCACAGCAAACCTTGTTCTGATATGTGATTATGCGCAACCCAGGAAACTGCAGGTTTCGTTCATGTGCTGGATTGAAAAAGCCTGCAAGGAAATCGCATCGTTCTTTAATCAAACTACGATCTGCACGTTTAGGATCGGCCAGAACTATATATACGATGTTTACGGTATGTATCTATGCATAGAAGTTACCAAAATTACAGTGTTTATCTATAGAATTCTGGCCAACCCTATGCAGAGTAATGTTTGCCGTCCCCTGTGATTTTGTATCCACAGGGGATGGAAATGTTAGGGTAGCTTTTGTATCCATAGTTCCAAATATTGAGAAGCTTGGGTGCGTATTGTCAGAGGAGGTCAGGAAGAAGGTGACCAGCAGTTGGGGCTGGATAACACGCGATGTGCTAGGGTGCGTCATTGGAATGCACTCATCTACATGTGTGTGTGTGTGCACGTGTGTGTATGTGTGTGTGCACGTGTATATGTGTGTGTCTGTGTATCAGGTTCATTTGCACAGAAGATTCTGCTAGCGAGTAAGCAGCAACGTGGGCTGGATAAAACTTGCGTTTATTAGGCCAGAATTGTCTAGATACGCTATGTTTACATACACACGTTGTATGCGTGGTTTTCACCGCCGCAATAGTTCTCAATATACGGCATTGGTATACAGTTCTGGCTATTTCTGCATAAATTTTTCCTTAAAAAACCTAATCATCGCATGGCATACCTTAGCTAAGGTAGGTAAGGTTACATCGCTGTATATGCCTCTAGGGCGTCAGAGCGGAAACTTATAACAAGCCTGCAACCAGAACCTCATAAAAACTGAAAGTTTATTAATGAAAAAGGAGCGCGTACCTTAACGTGGATTTCATGCCACATACCTTAACATGGATTTCATGTCCACATGCAGAGGAGGGCCTGCAAGCAAGTGAGCAGCAGTTTAAGTTGCAGAATGTGTCCAACTAGTAGCCTGTACATCAAACATTTTCTGAATGAACATGCAGAGGAGGGCCTGCAAGCAAGTGAGCAGCAGTTCAAGCTTGAGAATGTGTCCAGCTCGCTTCCTGCCGAGCTGGCCACGGATTGGCCTTACCTGGCAGGATGTTCCGCCTTGAGGGTGCCTGAGGAAGCTCTGGGTCAGGTGTGTGTGTTTATGTGTGTATGTGTATGTGTGTGTATATGTGTGTATGTGTACGTGTGTGTGTATTTGTGTGTGTGTGTGTATGTGTGTGTGAGGTCCATGCTAGCGTGCTATGTATGTCATGCCATGCCACGTCAGCAGGATCCTCCATTTTGTGGGTGTCACATTTTTAGCTAGTATTCAAGTACCTAATTGTGCTTAATGATCTGTGACTGCATTTGTAGTTGGGCAAAACCTGTTGTTTGGTTAGGAAGGGGTGTGCTCGCTGTTTTTTATTACTAAACCATTCTTCAAGAGAAAGTGATGCCACTGAGTGCTGTCAAACTCTGTCAGAGGTACCCTAAAAAAATGCCTGGCTTCTCAATAATATCTGCACGCCTATGAAGCTATGTAACTTTGTGTTTTTGCGCGGCTTTCAAGTGCCATTGGGCACCCCTCGCACCAAAGCCTGACAAGCGCTGTGTTGCACACCACGATGTGCGTCTCTTCCTCTGCGTTTCCTGTGCAAGGTGCTAGACACTGTGCATCTCTTCCTCTGCGTTTTCTGTGCAAGGTGCAAGATTTGCTGCAAGGGCAGCTGTCAGTGACCATGAACTCAGCGACAGGAGAGGCCATGGATGCCACCTCCCTGCAAACACAGGTGAGCGTGTGAGTGCGTCATACTGTCATACTATGTGTGTTTGTGTTTGTGTACATTGATGTTGATAGGATGAGGAGAGGTTATGGATGCCACCTCCCTGCAAACGCAGGTGAGCGTGTGAGTGCGTCAAACTGTCATACTATGTGTGTTTGTGTTTGTTTACATTGATGTCGATAGGATGAGGAGAGGCCATAGATGCCACCTCCCTGCAAACACAGGTGAGCGTGTGAGTGCGTCATACTGTCATACTATGTGTGTTTGTGTTTGTGTACATTGATGTTGATAGGATGAGGAGAGGCTATGGATGCCACCTCCCTGCAAACACAGGTGAGCGTGTGAGTGCGTCATACTGTCATACTATGTGTGTTTGTGTTTGTGTACATTGATGTTGATAGGATGAGGAGAGGCTATGGATGCCACCTCCCTGCAAACGCAGGTGAACGTGTGAGTGCGTCAAACTGTCGTTCTATGTGTGTTTGTGTATGTGTATATTTATGTAGCGGTAGGATGTTCTTATGGCCGTGGGCTTTGTGACAGAAAGCCACGATTGACACCATGTAAGTACTGCTGATTGTTTAGTGGTATGTATCACCTGCGCTTGTGCAGGTTGTGTGCCAGTATGTGTGCAAACGTATAAAAACTGATGCAAAAACTCATGTAATCACGTACATGCTGTGCATTTCAGCACCCCCTGCCAGGGCACTGCCTGTCAAAGCACTTGCTTAAGCACGTACGTGCGTGTACGTGATCTGCACTCCAACCCCCCTTGCTTTGCTTTCTATTTCCTGGTGCCTTGACATCCCAAAGTTCTGGTTGAAGAGCGTCAAAGCGACTAGGTGGTGATCAGAATGTGCGAGGCCTCGTAACCAACCAAGAGCACCTGCTTTTGTAATCCTGGCCAAAGGATCTGGCCAGGCACCTGAGCTGCTTGTTGTATGTGTGCGTGCTAGTGTCGTATCTGGGCAGACACATCAAAACACACATCACTGATCACTAGGGTATGTCACGGAGCCTCTGAGCTGCATATCTAACCTGGAAGATCACTGCATGAAAAAGGGGATGTAATGCTCAGCAAGAGTCGCACGCAGCTCTCACCAGCTACTTAAGGCTGAAGGATCTTACCTTTTTACTGTCTGTGTGGCGTTGCTCCTAAAGCGATTCTGAAGTCATGCCTGCTGGTGTTAGCATGAATGGATGGACGGATGACGGATGACGGATGACGGATGAGCGGATGTAGGATGAACGGATGAACGCATGAACGATGACTGAAGCATGGCGCTGCCTTCATTGTTTTTCCTGCAGGGCGGCATTGACGCCTTTTTCAAGTACGACGGCCAGCTGGGCTGTTGGTGGGACGAGCAGAAGGGCACCCACACAGTAGCAGGTGAGGAATGAAACGTGTGCTGTGATCGCACAGGCGTTGCACACTAAATGTATGCAATTCTAAATGGGCTGCTGGTGGGACGAGCAGAAGGGCACCCACACAGTAGCAGGTGAGGAATGAAACGTGTGCTGTGACCGCACAGGCGTTGCACACTTTAAAAGTGCTGCTGTAGATGACAAACGTCCACAGTTTTGAAATGCAACCCTGAATGAAGTGCTGGTGGGGTGAGCAGAAGAGCGCATGCCTGGCTGCTTATGCTAAACGAGAGTGTCAGTGCTTTTTTCTAAGGAGCACTGTGGGTGGTGGAGCGTGTGCTTTTACAAAAGGAGCATCGTGGGTGGTGGCGTGTGAACCTGTACAAAAAGGAGCATCGTGGGTGGTGGCGTGTGCACCTTCACAAAAGGAGCATCGTGAGCAGTGGAATGTGCACGTTCACAAAAGGAGCATTGTGGGTGGTGGCGTGTGCACCTGTACAAAAAGGAGCATCGTGGGTGGTGGAGTGTGCACTTTCACAAAAGGAGCATTGTGGGTGGTGGAGTGTGCACTTTCACATAAGGAGCGTCGTGAGCAGTGGAGTGTGTACTTTCACAAAAGGAGCATTGTGGGTGGTGGCATGTGCACTTTCACAAAAGGAGCATCGTGAGCAGTGGAATGTGCACTTTCACAAAAGGAGCATTGTGGGTGGTGGCATGTGCACTTTCACAAAAGGAGCATCGTGAGCAGTGGAGTGTGTACTTTTGCAAAAAGAGCATCGTGGGTGGTGGCGTGTGCACTTACACAAAAAGAGCACCTGGGTGGTGGCGTGTGTATTTTTGCAGAAAAAGCACCTGGGTGGTGGCGTGTGCACTTGTACAAAAGGAGCATCATAGGTGGTGGAATGCAGCTTGGTTGCTTTTTGATGTTCCACTGGCCAGACAATGCAGCTGCTTTATTTCACCCTTCAATAGAGGGCATAAGCTGCACGTGCTTTGATTTCAAGTGCATGACTACGCATTCAATTAAGTAGTGTGGGTGCCCCCAACCATTCAGGCCAAATTAGCGTAAGTCATAACCAAGCTTTTTAATTTAAAACATGCCGGTTGCTCATTTTATTGACGTCCAAAGCTCAGATCATGGAGCTGCTGCACTCCACCACACCACAACACAGAAGAGGCTGACCAAAGCACTTGCTACTTAAAATGCACGCATGACTCTTGCAGTATGGGCGCCCACTGCTCAGACCATGGAGCTGCTGCACTCCACCACACCACAACACAGAAGAGGCTGACCAAGGCACTTGCTATTTAAAATGCACGCATGACTCATGCAGTATGGGCGCCCACTGCTCAGACCATGGAGCTGCTGCACTCCACCACACCACAACACAGAAGAGGCTGACCAAAGCACTTGCTGTTTAAAATGCACGCATGACTCTTGCAGTATGGGCGCCCACTGCTCAGACCATGGAGCTGCTGCACTCCACCTCACCACACGGGGGGGAGGCCACTGTTATGCCAATGGACCGCAATGCAATGGGGCCTGGGGTCTGGAGCGTGGACCTGCCTAAAGGCGCAAGCTGGTGGACGTACTACAAGTTCAGGTGTGTCTTTGTGTGTGTGTGTGTGTGTGTATGTGTGGTGTGTATGTGTGGTGTGTGTGTGTGTGTGGTGTGTGTGTGTGTGTTGGCGGTGGTGGTAGTGTGTTGAATGGTAGGTCATCCTAGCAGCCAAACCCATGAATGCTGCAGCCGTCACTCATGCATAGATCCTTTGTGGTCATGCAGCACCCACGTGTCTTTCATTAATTCCGCTTGCGCTGTTCTTCCTAGACTCTGTGCCACGAGGAGTCAGGTTTCACTGACCCACATTCATGCAGCACCCACTCCTTTGCATTGGTCCCTTACGCACTAATCTGCAGGCTCAAAGCCTGGTGTCCCTGGACTCTGTTTACGAGGAGTCAGGTTTCACTGACCCACATTCATGCAGCTCCCACTCCTTTTGCATTGTTCCCGCACGCGCTATTCTGCAGGCTCAAAGCCTGGTCTCCCTGGACTCTGTGCCACGAGGAGTCTGGTTTCACTGACCCACATTTATGCAGCACCCACTCCTTTGCATTGGTCTCGCACGCGCCCTTCTGCAGGCTCAAAGCCTGGTGTCCCTGGACTCTGTGCCACAAGGAGTCTGGTTTCACTGACCCACATTCATGCAGCTCCCACTCCTTTTGCATTGGTCCCGCACGCGCCCTTCTGCAGGCTCAAAGCCTGGTGTCCCTGGACTCTGCGCCACGAGGTGTCAGAAGTCACCGACCCTTATGCTCGAGGGCTGTCTGCCAACGGAGAGAAAGTGTGGGTGGTTCCCACGGACCTGGAGCATGAAAGCTTGGTGCGTCATATGTGTGAAAAGCTGTGTGTGTGTGCCTGTTTATGTTTATGTGTGTGTATGTGTGTGTGTGTGTGTGTTTGTGTGTGTGTGCGTGTTTATGTTTGTGTGTTTAGGTGGGGGTGCTGCATACTACGTGTAATTACAGCAATAGTAACTTTGGACTTGTGATTCAATATAACAAGACATACCAAAGTACTAAATAACATGACTTTGTAACCGTCGTACTTGTTAATCCATCAATGTGTTCGCGTGGAATTGTGTTCACACACACACGCACACAAACACACACATACACACACACGCACATACACACGCACAAACACACACACACAGACAAACACACACACACAAATACATACACACACACAAACACGCTCAAACACACACACATGCAGTCACATACGTGCACACCCACACACGTACACACACGTGCACAAACACGCTTGCACACAGATGCCCCAAGGATGGCACGACCACACAATCCCCACTATTCCAAAGTGGACGGACATCTCACTGTACGAGTTGCACATCCGGGACTTCAGGTGCGTGTTGCTGTAAGCTGTGTGCTCAAGTTGGTCACACAAATTCATTGTGACTATCTCTGTTTGGTCTGACATATCACTTTACGAGTTGCACATCCGGGACTTCAGGTGCGTATTGACCAGGCCTGTGCACTGTACGGTGTGCGGACCGTACGCTTTTTACTGTACGCATCGTAATTTTTCAAATTACGGCGTAATTACGAATTTGGAGGACTGTATTTTAAGGCGCATTTACAACGGGTGGAGTAATGGATTAATGAAATGCATTAATCCACTTTTGCATTTACAATTAGTGGATTGATGGCTGGATTAATAAATTTCCGCAGATCAATTTTTATTATCTTTATCCGGGGGGGTGTGGCGATTAAGGATGAATCGGTGTGGGAAAATAACATAAAGTGGCGTTGACCACTGTATAATTGCCCTTCAATCTAAACCAGGTCTGAGCTACAGGGCCGTGGAATCATTGGCCAAATTGAGCCTCTGGCCCAACTTTGACCGCCCAAACATCCGCTCTTCCGACTTCCTTCATCCTAGTTAATGGTTTTTAGTTCATTGCTATGCTGCTCGGACAGAAGGCAGTGAGAAGGGGGTGAGCAAAAGTGGCGAAAATCAAGCTGTATTGTAAACGTGCATGGATTAATGCTTGGATTATTGGTGCTCATTCATCCAACCCTGGATTAATGACCAATTAATCCAAAATTGTTGTAAATGCGCCATTACCGTAATACGTTAATTTACTGTACGGTTACGGTACAGTGCCAAGCTGACACTGCCAGTGCAAAAATGGCCTCACAAAGGCCTCTCCGCCCCAACACCTCCCATTTCCACCTCCTGCATGCTCCTCTTATGTGCTGACGCCACAGATATGCTACCCTGAAGCTGGGTTGGGGCTGCATCAGCTCGGGGGAAGGGCCCAGCAGTGGCTTGCATGGAAACTCAAAGTCGGACACAGGACTTAATTCCTGGTTGTGCTTTATTCATAAACAATTGTTGCAAAAAGAAACCAAACTGTTTTGGGCCGAAATTGGACCCAAACGTCCAAATTACGGTCAAAATTGTACTTTACAGTGGCACAGTCTTGTACGGTCGACTCCGTAATTTAGACCGTACTGTACGGGGTAATTACGGTCCAGAATCCAACTTAACGGCGTAAGTGCACAGTCCTGGTATTGACGGATGTTGCGTGCTGTGACTCTTACAATTGTGTAGCTGTGCGTGTTGATGCAAGCGGCATGCTTTGAATGGTTGATGGACTAGGTGATAGTGGTTGTCTTTTATTGCCAGATTGCAGCTCAGCTTGATCCAGGCCTTATTTGTGATGTGCTTGCTTTCAAAAGGTACCCAAAACTCAGTAGTATATCATAAAGGTACCCAAAACTCAAAGTAGTATATCATAAAGGTACCCAAAACTCAAAGTAGTATATCATAAAGGTACCCAAAACTTAAGTAGTATATCATAACAAAGCACCATGGAGGTAGCTGCTGTCCTCTATGAGTCGGAATTTGGAAAAGCGTGCCATTTAAGGATGCATTTCTTCAGAGGATATTCGTTTTTAAAGAACCGTGTCATTCAAGGAACAACAGGAGCAGTTTGGGTGGATTTAAACTAACGTGTCTGACCCTTTAGGTATGCCAGCTTCAAGTAGGAGTTTACAGTGACATGCATGCAAAGTACGCACGACACAGACAAGCATTCGGCGCACAACATACACCAACACTCACCCTGCATTTTTATCGCCGAATCATGTCACCCAGGTCAAGCAGCCAACACACATGCGCTGCATACACACATGCATGCATACACACACAAACACACACACGCGCGCGTACGCAACCTACCTATCAAAATCTACGTGCACTTGTATCTTCATTGGACACACACACAAACACTCACACTCACACACATACACACACATACACACACACTCACACACATACACACACATACACCATTAACACTGCAGCATCATCGACGAAAGTGTGCCAGCCAACCTGCGTGGCAAGTACCAAGCATTCGTCCCTGGAAAAGTCAAGGAGGGCAACGGAGGAAAGCAGAGTGCTGGGTTAGCCCACTTGGCCAGGCTCCGTGAGGTGCGTGCAGGGATTTAGAATAAGGTATGCATATGTGTGTGTGTGTGCGTGCAGGGATTTGCAACTAGGTATTTATGGGTATGGGTGTGGGTGTTCATGTGCGTGTGCATGTGGGTATTGGTGTGGGTGTGAGTGGGGGTGGGGGGGGTGGTGTGGGTGTGGGTGTGTGAGGTGTGTGTGCATGGAATCACAGCTAGGTATGCATGTGTGTATTTGTGAGTGCAAATGTGTGCCTGTGCGTGCAGTGTGCACGTGTGCGTTTGCAGATGCGCGTGCGGTGCGTGAGCCTCCTATAATCAGGTGTTGTTTGTCTACTCCATCTGCGGTTCTTTCATAAGTTTGGCTTTGTGCCTGAATGCCTGTGTGCTAATATCAAGCCGTTCTCTACGCCCTGGCCTTCATCGTGTTCGCTTACTGCTCGATACGACTCAGCTTTGGCCTGGACGCAAGTCTTTGATTTGGAATAATGGTTATACAGGCCAGTCTTAACCACACGCACTCCGCTGCCCATGTACAGCTTTGGCTCTGTGCCTACATGTTTTGATTATACCTAAGTATCATGTTTCGTTTTTACCTAAGCACCGTTTATAAGTATAAGTATAGCTGAGTATAGTATAATTACCATTTATACCCAAGTACATGTTTCGTTTGTACCCAAGTATCAAACCCAATTCCGCAGGTCGCCCTTAACCACATGCACCTATCGCCCCTGTGCAACTTTGGCTCTGGCTTGAACTTGTTCATCCATTCATTCACGTTAAACTTATATCTGCAGGCCGGTCTTATCCACATGCGTATTCCCCGTGACCGTGTAAGACCGTGATTATTTTGTTTAACATAAACCAGTATGGTGATTCCTCTTTTAGTTGGTCGTCATTATTTTTTCCCCTTACTACTTTCCTTATATTCTTTCGTATCGGCTGCACCTATTGCCCCTGTACGAATCTGGCTGTGGCCTGAATGTTCATCCATTCATTCACATTAATCTCATACCTGCAGGCCGGTCTCAACCACATCCACTTGCTGCCCTTGTACGACTTTGGCTCCGTGCCTGAGCGTGTTGAGGAGCAGCTCACTGTCAAGGTAAGAGGCTGTTTTATAATCATGTTTCGTTTTGCATTTTCTACAATAATTGTTTATATAATGGAGACATACCAAAAAATATCAATGTTTTTGAGCCTGGGATGCTCGCAGAATAGAGGACTTAAATGAGCCGGAAAATTGCATTGGGAAAATTGAAGTACTTGTATTACAAAAATTTCCAGATTTATGGGCCTCTGACTAATGTGAGAGAGTTTCTTTTAATGCGTAAGGTTCCATACAAATGGGCCTCTGGCCAATGTGAGAGGGTTTCTTTTAATGCGTAAGGTTCCTTGCACAGGCACCACCCTCCCCTCATTGCCTTGCACGTGCTGGGCTGTCGGTTTTGTATGTTGCAGGAGCACACTCTGCACACAGAATTTGCACGCAAGCGCTGGCAAGCATAGCTTTTGTGTGAATGGATTGCATGGATGACAGAGGGTTGCCGTTTCACTCTACTCTAAACGTTTTTGCAGTGTTAAGGCTAACTGAGGGAACAAAAATGAAGGGGTGGTCACTGTGTGTGGTTTCTTATGTCAATTAAACCTTCAGACAACGACTGGTTACTTCACCTTTCCGCCCACCTGCAACTAGATTGATGATAGGTGGCCTCCTTCCGTCCTTGTGCCGTTTAAACCTCCAAACCACGATTGGTTGCTTCACCTTTCCGCCAACCTGCATGCCAAATATATGGTAGCCATTGATAGGTAAGGCGTTGATAAATAGATGGTAGGCGGCCTTCTTCTGTCCTTGTGCTCATTGCTTTCTGTCAAAGGCAGCTTAACAAATACAAAGTGCAGGCCAACGTCAGAGCAAATGTGGGCAGAAGCGCAAGTGCAGACGTATATATGTGAATACACACACATATACACACATATACAAAATGCACATATATATACAGTGCACACACACAGACACAGACACAGACACAGACACACAAACGTACACACATCCATACGCCCAATGCACGCACACACACACATGCAGGAGGACCTCAGCCAGTACCCACAAACACTTACACACGTACACACATCCATGCGCCCAATGCACGCTTACACACATGCAGGAGGACCTCAGCCAGTACCCACAAACACTTACACACGTACACACATCCATACGTAAAATGCACGCACACACACATGCAGGAGGACCTCAGCCAGTACCCACCTGACAGTGACAAGCAGCAGGCAGCCGTGCTTGCAGTAGCTGACCAGGACGGATTTAACTGGGGCTATGACCCAGTGAGTGTGTGTGTGCGTGCGTGCCTGTTTGTGTATAATGCTCTTATCAGACACGCAAGTGACATATTTGTGCAATTATGTGCAAGTGTGTTTGTGTTTAGTGGCAGTGGCCAATCAGATTACTTTGACAGGGCTGTGTGTTTGCGTGTGCATGTGGAAATGCGTGTATACATATTTGCAGATGTACAGGTCTGTTTGTAACAGCACACATGTTTGTGTGTTTGCGTGCGTGGTCCATTGTCAAATGCATGTACGACAAACTATGGTTCGTGATGCACACACAGTCAATCGTCGTTTAGTGTGTCTTTGTCAAGCTCAGAAGGCAAGTAGCGGCACTCATGTGGCAACTGTGTGGTGTGGGTGTGTGGGTGTGTGGGTGTGTGTGTGTGTGTGTACCCTGCTTCAGTGCCTGTGCATAATGGGACTTGAAAGAACAAAGGCTACTATGTCATCACATCCTACGTCTGTTTGTGTGTGTGTGTGTGCTTCCAACTTCTTCCTGAGGAATTACTTTGCATTTCGCGCTGGGATATAACCTGCAGAACAAAGTGCTAACGGTCGCCATGCGCAAACTTGCAACACAAATACCTCCCTTCCTAAATTAGATCTAGTGTTCAACAAGTTGCCATGCTTTCACACACATGGATATACATATACATATACATACACTCACAGACGCACACGGACACAGACAAGAGCAAATAATCAAATACGTGGTTGCAGGTGCACTGGGGTGTGCCTGACGGCTCCTACGCTTCAGACCCTGACGGCGCTGCCAGGTGTGCCTTAAGCTAACCCAACACTTCTCTAGCGTTTGCAGCCGTGCGTGTAATGGTGATAAAAGCCACACCTGTCCAACATCGTGACAGTGCCGAGCGTGGTGGAGCACGTTGCACAAATTTACGATTAGCTGCTACGTGCTACGAGTCTTAAACGTAGGGCTTGGTTTTACAGAGGACCATTAAGACGATGAACACCGCTTCAAGATTTAGTTGCACAATTTTACGAGCAGCTGCTATGTGCTATGAGTCTTAAACGTAGGGCTTGGTTTTACAGAGGACCACTCAGACGATGAACACCGCTTCACGTTATAGAGCCAGTGTGTACGTTAAACGGCATGTGTCCTATAAGTACAAGAGATTTGTTCTAATGCGGTCCAGTAATGCTTTGCATTTCAAAATATGGCTACACGTGCGTCGTCAGGATTTGCCAGTCATAACTTTTGCTCACCCTCATAGGGACTGGTCTGCTCAATGCTCCTCTGTCAGCTGTCATAGCAAATCACTGTCACTGCAAAGTATAAGACTCAGCACAACAATCTATATAACATTGTGCAGGATTCGGGAATGCCGAGAAATGATCATGGCACTGCACGAGCAGGTGCGTGGGTGCATGTATCCATGTATCGATGTGTTTAGGTTTATGTGTCTGTGCGAGAGTGTGTCTGACTTTTACCTTGCTTCTATTCTACTGTACTCAGCTAGGTTAGCACTCAAAGCGTTGCTGTTGGTTTGCAGGGCTGGGCTGTGGTGTTGGATGTGTGTTTGCTAGGCTAAATGAGCACTCGAAACGTTGCTGCTTGTGTCTAGGGCTGGGGAGTGGTGGCTAAATGAGCGCCCAAAATGCTGCTGTTCGTTTTCAAGGCCCGGGTGTGGTGTTGGTTGTGTGTTTACAAAGGCTAAATGAGCGCTCACAACGTTGCTGCCCATTTGCAGGGATGGGGTGTGGTGTTGGATGTGGTGTACAACCACGTGTATGCTGCCGGACCAAGTGACAGGTGGGTGCATCAATTTTTCGAGAGAGAATGATGCTACGTTTTCATTTGATTGTTTGAAGCGATTGCCACACTCCTTAGAGGGTCGAACACGTTTGTAGTATGTGCTGATATAAGTACGGTACAACGTACAGGGGCAATGCTGGAAGCGTTGTACTTGTGTGTAGGCTATAACCAACTGGATGGATAGTAAGGATGTATGCAGTAACAAACAATCAGTAAACCAGATTAATTGTACAGTTCCTCATTTTTACGGCTTAGGCCAGATTGTGAGTAAGCTGTCATTTATTTTGCCAGGGGTAGATTGGCGTGCGCGCAGAACATACGGTAGTGCAGAAATGCCCATAGGTGTTCATGCAAGCATTCCTGTTTGCGTGGAGCTGCGCTTGGTCCTGCGTACATTGCACACATGAATACCACCATTCAAGCAAGCTTGTTGCCAAAACTCACGCATGCATATCAACAGAGCTTATGTGGGGACAGGAGCAATGAGTTGTCCCAGGCGTTTGCGTACATGCACAATTGTTACGGTATGCCAGGTGTGCCAGGTGTGCCATTACTGAAATAAGGACAGAAAATGCTGAAATGCGGTAAGAAACATACCCAATTCGCCACTTCTAAACCCACAGGAACAGCGTGCTCGACAAGTTGGTCCCAGGCTACTACCAACGCCGGGATGAAGACATCACCTGTGCAGTGAATGTGCTGCAAACATACCCAACTCGCCACTTCTAATCCCACAGGAACAGCGTGCTCGACAAGTTGGTCCCAGGCTACTACCAACGCCGGGATGAAGACATCACCTGTGCAGTGAATGTGCTGCAAACATACCCAACTCGGCACTTCTAATCCCACAGGAACAGCGTGCTCGACAAGTTGGTCCCAGGCTACTACCAACGCCGGGATGAAGACATCACCTGTGCAGTGAATGTGCTGCAAACATACCCAACTCGCCACTTCTAATCCCACAGGAACAGCGTGCTCGACAAGTTGGTCCCAGGCTACTACCAACGCCGGGATGAAGACGGCACGCTCTGTCAGTCCACGTGCTGCAAACAAACCCAACCCGCCACTTCTAAACCCACAGGAACAGCGTGCTCGACAAGTTGGTCCCAGGCTACTACCAACGCCGGGATGAAGACATCACCTGTGCAGTGAATGTGCTGCAAACAAACCCAACCCGCCACTTCTAAACCCACAGGAACAGCGTGCTCGACAAGTTGGTCCCAGGCTACTACCAACGCCGGGATGAAGACGGCACGCTCTGTCAGTCCACGTGCTGCAAACATACCCAACCCGCCACTTCTAAACCCACAGGAACAGCGTGCTCGACAAGTTGGTCCCAGGCTACTACCAACGCCGGGATGAAGACGGCACGCTCTGTCAGTCCACGTGCTGCAACAACGTGGCCACCGAGCACTACATGGCAGAGAGGCTGTCTGTGGAGGACCTGGTGCACTGGGCCAAGCACTACAAGGTGTGTGTGTGCGTGTGCGTGTGTGTGTGTATCCAAAGGCTGTGCTGGGTTAATGTGAATTACGAGCACTACATGGCAGAGAGGCTGTCCGTGGAGGATGCATTGGGCCAAGCATCACAAGGTGTGGAAGTGTGTGCGTGTGTGTGGAAGTGTGTGTAACCATTTCTTGGCATGATGAAATGGACGCACATACTCACACGCACACAGACACATACACAGAGTACACAGTGTGCTACTGAGCACAACATGGCAGCGCGGTTCTCCCTGCAGGACAGGATTAATTACACCAGGGAGCATCTGTGTGTTCACACCTCTGTGTTCACAAGTGTGCTTACGCGTGTGCTCACACGTGTGTGCTTAAGTGTGTTCACACGTTTGCTCTGTGTGCTGTGTGTTCATACGTGTGCTCAAGTGTGTTCACACGTGTGCTTACGCGTGTGCTCAC
>Ga0307968_1001220_pt1 | contig 20728 bp, 26 predicted proteins | sample OrgLakmetagen650_FD_201834 | JGI IMG/M metagenome (GOLD analysis project Ga0307968, IMG submission 201834) | Saline water microbial communities from Organic Lake, Antarctica - #650 | ecosystem: Environmental > Aquatic > Non-marine Saline and Alkaline > Saline | place: Antarctica: Organic Lake...
CCCTCCCCCCCCCCCCCCCCCTCTCTCTCTCTCTCTCTCTCTCTCTCTCTCTCTCTCTCTCTCTTTTTCCCAATTTAAAACACACCATTATAAACGCACACAGGGTGCGCACCGTTCCACCAATGTCGTCTTTCCCTCGTCTTCCAGCTGTCATTTCTGCCGCTCCACCACCGTCCTTATTTCCTAAATCTACTACCTCCCCCGCCCCTGCCACCTCTTCACACATCTTCCAGCCTATGGCCACACGTGATATCAGCCCTACGGCAGCAGCCAAGCGCCAGTTGCAGCAATCCCAGCAGCAGCGCAAGACCGAGCAGCAGCAGCGGCAGCAGCAACAGGATCAGCAGCGGATTCCAGCATTTCAACCACCATTGCCACCTCCAACTCAACAAAATTCAACCCTAGCAAGCCCTTGCTTTCCTGCACCATCTGTCCACGAGCCCACTGCGTTACCCTCTGTGCCTCCTCCTTATGGTCAAACTAATGCAGCAACTGCATCAGACAGCACGCTCTCTTCCTCGCTACCAGAGCAGCCAGCCTCGTGGCTCAACCAGCCTTCTTTTATGGAGCCGCTGTCATCTTTTCACCAGGTGCTGTTGTTAAGGTCGAATCCCCAGTCTCAATCATAGCATCTCTCACTCTTTGCTCTCAACTTTCAAGATCATTCAACAAGATCAATTACCGTTTGGCTTGATTGACAAAGTGACTGTTCCAAGCTCATTCAGAAATCAATGTAGTGTGTAATGTGCCAACATCTGCACTCCTTAGAATTTATTGCGGGCAGCTTTATAGCTCAACAATGTGTTCTGCTGTACCCTTGCTCCACTAGTGCTTCCATAAGTGTAAGTGCAAGACACCCAAACGACTTGCAACTAACAGCACGACAATTGCACGCACACTCTCTAACACACCACAGGCAGTGGAGGAAAACAGCTTCAATGGTGGACCCGCAAGCCTTTGGCCGCCTGACATGCTTCAGCCCTCCCCACGCCGCCCTCAGCCACCACCCTCATCTCACCCTACCTCTTCTTTCTATGGATTGCCCACGCCCTCTCCCTCTTCCCAAGGAGCATGTGGCAACGGAGAAGAGGAGCTGTTGCTGCACTCCCCAGTAGCACAATTGCGTGCATGGCAGGCTGATGCACCGGCTGGAGATGAAGGTAATCACTGTTGCTTCCTTCTAGTGAAGCTCCAACTAGTGTCTTCTAAGGATGCTCGATTTTGTTTGCATTGACCTTTGCTTTCTACCTTTACACCAAAGGCAGTTTTATCAATTGCTTCCTTCTACTTTTCCAGAAAGGAATCGACCAGATAAGATCTTTTTAATCTAAAAGGAGGTGCAGGACATATTTGTCGGGCACTTGGATGTAATAAAATATGGTTTAATTGCAGATCATGCTGGAAATAGAGGAAATACTGTTATTAATTTGCGCAAGTGGGCGCCCCTAAGAATGGCAGGTTGTATATAGGGCTGGACAGAGTCTTGCATGTATGTGTACATGAACATAAGGTGTTTATATGGTGTTTTGAGCAGGGAAGTTATCAATGTGGAGAGTGGTTTTCACTGCCTGCGTACTTTTTCTTTTAATGTACAAACCAGTCATATACGTGGTATATATTATATATTATGTATATGGTTCTGGCCAAACCTGGTTATGTCCAATATAATCTTACAAGGTGACATGTAGGGTTGGGGGAATTGGCTTCAAGGTCGAGGAATAGGATGCAAATTGTTACATCCCACGAATCTTGACAATGGAAGAGGTAAGGTTGGGGGAAAAGGCATCAAGTCCAAGAAAAATGACGTTTAGGCAAGCTGGAGCAAGCGCCAAACATAGGAAGCCCGTACGTGGGATCCATTTTGGCAATGTTGAGCCCGGTACAAGTTATTACTCAGTATATTTTTTGATTTTAACCAATTCGGCAATGTCAAGCCTGGTACGAGTTACACACTTTTCTTCCAACCTCTCCTATAGAGGTATGTGTCAATATGGCACACAGCTAGGTATGTCTTTATGAACAGCTGGGTAGGCAAGGAAGTGTGATACAAGTCACGAGCTACTATGCATTACCGGTTTCATTGTAGTCTTTTGGCTAGCTACCCAGGACACGAATGAACTTTTCATTTGTTTTCCTTTGTTTTTGAGTGTGCATTGAAGGTACATTGTGTCAGGACAGCACACTGGAAGCATTCTCAGTGTCTTCTCAGTGTCAGGACAGCACACTGGAAGCATTCTCGGTGTCTTGTGCTCATGTGCCTGCTTGTGTATGTGTGTGTTTCTGAGTAAGAAGATGAACCTGTGCAATAGTGTGTGTTTGTTGCTTGTAGGACACAAATGTTCTCATTCATAAATAGTGTGTGTGTGTTGTTGCTTGTAGGACACAAATTGTTCTCATTCATAAATAGTGTGTGTGTTGTTGCTTGTAGGACACAAAATGTTCTCATTCATAAATAGTGTGTGTGTTGTTGCTTGTAGGACACAAATTGTTCTCATTCACAATTAGTGCGTGTGTGTTGTTGCTTGTAGGATACAAATGTTCTCATTCACCTTTTAACTTATTTGGCCCCTCCTATCTGGCTGACCCATCCCTGTTTCTCAATGTTCAGTTCTAGTAAACACACAAGCACACCTCCAAAACGTTAAGGGGGTTCATTATTTACACGATTAAATGCTGGTTGCAGTCATAAGGCCTTACAATGCACAAGCACCTCTGATTTCGAATTCATCAAGAAACACAGCAATTTTCCTTTGCATATTAAAGTCTTCTTGCCTTCTAAACACACTAGATCTTACCGTCTGCTTACCCGTGCCTTGTTACATTTCTTCCCTCCAGAAATGGGAGAAACAACACGCATCGGGGAAGGGGGGTTGGGGAGCAGCTTGTTGTCAGGTATAAATGCTAGCAGCCACAATAGCCCGCTGCGGAGCTTGCCTGCCTCACCCATGGACATCAGCTGGTTGCCCAGTTCGCCAGCACTGTTTAGAAATGGCCAGCTGAGCCCAATGCAAAGCATGTTGAACGGAAATAACGGAGGATGGGGAAATGGTGGGAGGGGAGATGGCTGGCATTTGCAAATTCCGTATAGCCCGCGCAATAACCACAGGCATCTTGGGGTGGGTGAGGGACAGCTGTTTCAGCAGCAGCAGCAAGAGCAGCAGCAGCAGCAGCAGCAGCCGCCCCTAGCTGATTTCTTGTGGAGATCCATGCTCCAGCAGCAGCAGCAGCAGCAGCAGCAGCAGCAGCAGCATCAGCACAACAAGTGACTTAACGTTTGGACCATCGTCTTTGCACGACAGCTCTTAACCTGCATGTTTGCACCTTTGTTGCATATTCAGTGATTGATTGCAGCGTCCATCATGAACAGAAGTCGTTATTATCTGTTAAAAAAAAATTGGCTTATTTTTGAACTGTTATCTTTGGCCTGCACAAGTATGCGGGCCTTGGCAAGTCAGCAAATTATGCAGCAAGCACATGAATTGCAATATGTCCCTGTGCATTTGGTACGCAGACTGTTTTTGTTGTTCCACAATCATTGATCAACAACCGAGTCAGAATCGCGCCCACAAACCAGAAGCCCTGAAAAGCAATCAAAAGCATGCATCAAAGTTCAAACTCTGACATGCTTTATTTGCCCACACCGAAATGGTGGCTTACACATCTCTCTGGATGCCAGCACACACACAATTAAGGGATATGGTCAACTAAAGGCGCACAATGTATAACTCAGCGTGTGGCATGATCATTAAAGCCTTGAGCAAAAGGCTCCCTTATAATCTTTCTTTGTCTCCTTGGATATACCTAGATGGGTCTTTCAAACCCGCTTCTCATACAAGAACAGGTTCGCCTGCAGTCACCTAGCAGTTGCTGTGCTGATTGACAACTGCAAAATCACAACAAACTGGAAGGGCATGGAATCTTTTGGGTGGCCGGGGGCATCTGAGTAAGATGGAAGCAGCTCAGCAGCATCACCAGCCGCCAGCATGCCAACCATCTCCAGACAACAATAACCCAAGAATTTCGGCACCTTCAACGTGACATCCACTCCTTGAGATCAATTTCTCAAGGACACTAGCCTCATAACCAAGTATATGCCGCCAAGGAACAGCTCAGAGATCTCTGATTGTTCTTTTTTTAAAGAGCCGATTTATGAAAAAGCCAGCAACCCTCATGATCCCTGTTAAAATTTTGTTTTCTGTGGTGAAGGAGCTTTAAAATACGTGGGGTCAGTTTCCTGCCTGCGTTACTTCCTTTTCCTGCGTGCACCTAACCCATGCCACACATTTATTTTTCGTGGCATTAATTACTTTCGTCCAATTGCCAATTGTCAAGGGATGGGAGGGGTCCGTGGTTCGTGCCACTCTCAAGTCCAAACCACGCATAAAATAAAATATTTCGTAAAATTAAAATTAAATTAAAATTAACGGAAACTGTTGCTGAGAGAGAATGGCGAGCTTCCTCTACCAGCATCTGCCCAGCGTTGTTGGCGAGTCAAATAAGCATCATTTCATAGGAAATTATACTGGGAGATTAAATATCTTGTGCCAGGGCTTTCAATCGCACGTTAATCACTGTCTATCATGCCTCATCAGAGCTGTGGTTCTCTGTTTTTCTGGTTGCACTGCTTCCCTGCTGCATCTATCCCTGCTCCACCCTTTTAGAACATGAGCTGATGTTCCTTCATCCATGCAATTGTAATCCATTTGTTGTCTGTCATCACCAGCAGGGGTCGTGGGAGCTGGCAATCTTGGCACTCAAATCGCTCAGGCATGTGCCTCAAAGGTGGGACGACTTACGGGTGCACAGATGCTGAACGATGTGCCACTTTTTTCACACTCATCCGTTACAGGTTTGCCTGTAACAAATGCAGGGCATGAGCGTGCTGCTCTCTGACATCAGTCAACATGCAGTGGTGGGCCATCAGCAGTCTTATTCAAAAACGCTAACTGTTCATACTCGTGGCATGCAAAAAGGCGGCTGGAAATGAAAGTCTCAGGCTGCAGCACCTCATCATCAACGCAGGGCATGTATAACTCTGCAAATGCGCTCGCCATGCTTTTTGTGCTTTCTGCCTTTGCATCTTGCTGTAGGATGGTCTATTTCCATGCTCCCTTTGTTTCGTCATGACCACAAATTTCATATACATCAGGAGTGTGAGCAAAACCAATGGAAAAGTCATAAATTTACAGGATCGGAGCATGAATGAAATTAAGGACACTCTCCATTACCAAGCAAGACATGGCACCATCCCACACTCCTCTATTCAAGAGTCCATGGGCCGCATCCACGCAAGCTTAGCAATGGAGGTGGGATCCGTTATATAATATAATTTATTTTGAGTCCGGTGCAAGCTCCTTGCAATAGCCTGCAAATAATTTTTCAAGCACTGCTGCACCACAAACACTAGAAGACCATTATCGTCTTGGCAGTCACAAAATGAGTGTACTTTGCCCGCTTGCTCACAGCCCTACAAGAAAGCTGACTTCATCATCGAGGCTGTGACGGAGGTGCGGTGGGGCGCTGCTTTATTTGCATCACGACATTTTGCGACAAACACCCTACAACACAACAAGTGCAAGCTCGTGTATGTTCAACTTGTTTTCCAAGTTGTAATTGCTATCCAAATGACAGCTGCTTTCTCCAATCACCGTAACACCAATTTTAGGACGAGGACATAAAAGGCAGCGTGTTCAGGCGCCTTGATCAGGTAATAGAGCCTTAAATAATCATGTGCTTGTCATTTTAGAGGGGCGAGCCGATCAAGCTCGAGGCACACCGAGGGTGATCCCGTGTCATGACTGAGACCAGTTGAAATAGATATCATGCGTAAGCAACAGCATGAGAATTTAGGAAAGTCACACGATTTTGACACGCCCTTTGGTTTAGAGTAATGGCATTAACGTGGGAAGCCAGAGATGCACTTTTTCCCTGCCTCTTTCCCTTATGTATGACAGACTGCGGTATGCCATGACTATGACAAGTACTCCCACCACATCCGCATGTATACCCACCCTTTGTGTAATTGTGGTCTTGGCCCCGCTTACAGATCACGCCTGTTCAAACGCTACTCTCCTCCAATACGTCCAGCATTTCCATTACAAGGCTTGCCAAGCAAACCACTAAGCCTCACAGGTAACAGTCAGGCGTGTTTGTGTGTGTGCATTCAGCTAATGATGGTCCTTGGCACATTTTAGGTATCAAGAGACCATGGGGTTGGAAGCGAGCATGCATGCCTGGCCAACACTGTGATTTTGATTCCTCGCAGGGTCGTGGGCATGCATTTCACATCACCCATTTCCGAGCTCAAGATTGTGCAGCTTGCCCGAGGAATGCATACCTCGTGAGTGCGTGGCTGTGATTGAGAAGTGTCTCGAGGGCTCAGCTGAACGATATGCATCCCTGACGGATGACTGGGGAGTCTGGAGGTTTGAGGTCTGTGAGTGACTCTTTGTGGTTAAACCCTAAACCTGAACCCTTTCTTTGCAGGCCGTGCTTGCATGCTACCCGTATGCAAGGGTTATCAATCACTGAAAAGCTTGTGACAATTTTGGTGCCCACCCAATTTCTTCACTTCGTTAAACGATTTGTTTGCCTTTTAGAGACCCTCAAAGGAAGGATTATGTGCATGTGGCCCCAAGTAACGGGCTAATTCCAGTCCTTGAGCATAAGAACGTTGCTGAAAGTATTCGTGTCAGCATCAGGATTCAACCCCGCAACCCTGAAGAGTCTGGCCTGGTCCTGAACCACTAAGTTTTCAGAACAGCTGCTTTGGCGTACGACTGTGACGTGAAGTGCGATTGCTCTTGTGCCGAACATGTTAGGTCAAAGTGGGTAATTGCAAATCTTAGCTTGAGCAGCGATGACAAACATTTGAAGTGTGCCAAAGCATTCTTTGTTCAGGCCCTTATCAGATCACTCAGTGCCCAAAAAAACACTTATGGGTTGCCATGGAGCTTGTGTCCTTGCCAATGCTGATTTTTTATTCGATTGAATTGCAAAAGAAATTTAAGGGAAGACTATTTGAAAAGCTCACCAGGTGTTCAGAGAAAGGGTCATGCTTAAAGATCGAGTAAGATAAAGAGACGGCGATGCGCACAACGATTGGATCTCGTATTCATCTTCAATGCTCAAACAGTACCTATGTAGGAGAGGCCTCGGATAGTTGCTTTATCAGCTCCCTTGAAACTGCTGAGTTCGGTGCAACACTTGAACTCCATATGTTTAGGAGTGAAGCAAAGCGATATCACTCTTGTCATCTTTTTGTGTCCTTGTAAATATTCACCGCCATCTCACGATGCAACCAAAATTTAATTAATGTGATGGGAGTTGCTCCTTGTGCTGTGGTTTGCTCTACAATCTTCGTTTGAGGACCATGTTACGTTTACAGGACACACATACACACTTTCCCATGTGCAGGCAACAGACCTACGTGGCAGCAAGAAGCTTGGTAAGGACAAGTTGTCAGCTTTCCTTGAGATTACCGTGCAAACATCGGTAGTACGTATACCTTGCACTGTGTTGAGCAAATTAAAGATAAAGCAAAACAAGGGCTTCCTTTTAATCTTTTGCTCCATGATTTTAAACCCCCTATCTCCAAACGTCACTCCTTTGACTTTTCAACCCAACACAACCTTGCCGCCACCAGTTCATTGTTCAGGTGACACAGGGTATTTTTTGCCTTCAGCTTATAGAAGCTTATTCCAGTTAGCTTACTTCTCAATTCGTTCCTCAACAGGCTGAAACCCTCGGCATGCAAACCATATGCAGTGAAGACAGGTGAAGAGTTTTTGTTTCCTTTTTCAGGACACAGGGCTAATGGCGCTTGCCTGGTCAGATGTTCACCAGGAAATTTTGCATACATGCCTTTTTGATACCAGCAAGCACTTTATCACAGCACGCGATCCGTCGCAGCAAGCACGTTGTTACAGAACGCTCTTTTTCAAAGCAAGCACTTTTTTATGGCAACTTGAATCACAGTAATCTTTTTAGTTCTTTTTTGCAGCAAGCTGTGTATCACAATGGTCTGAGCACTAAACTTACTTTCGTCTGATATCCAAACAGGCCTGGTTTTGTGGTGTATCGCATCTTGATGCCATGGATCAACGAGGTGTGGTTCTCTAGTTTGCTGATTAAGTAAATAGAAGGGTAGATTTAGGCAGACAAATTGACATCTAAAGGCTGATAGGTGTCTGCCCATTCTCAGCAATCGGTTGTTGTTTGCACCTGTATGTATTAGACCGTTGCCTGGTACTTACAAGGTGTTTGTTGCATAGATGGAATTGCGTATGGTCAATTAAAGCAAATGTGGTCCACTCTGTCATCTGATCATGGACGCAAAAGCACAGCCACATTTGTGTTCAAACATATTGTGAAATATTTTGCAGTAATGAGTGTATATGTTCCCTTGCTCAAATCTGATACTGGACATCACTGCCTGCCTAGTGTTTCCTCTCTATTTGAGAGGGGCCAGCACAGCTGTGATTTGGCAGTGTGATTGCTTGTAATTCATCATGCAGGCTTTCTGCTGCCTTATGGAGGCAACCAGCACAGCACAAGATATTGACAGGTTTGCCTTTTGTGATTTACTTTAACCTAGCAAATGGTAGCCTTTTCGCTTTTAGCACATTTACAAATGAACGTTAAAACGATTGCACAGTTGAATGTTTGTTTATGAAAATGGAACGTTAGAAATTGTGAGGAACGCTAAAAAATTGCGAGGGTTGCTGGTAGTGAGGATAAGGACAACTGCACAATTTGCACTGTGTCTTCAGAGGCCTGAAACTGGGGATGGGCCTGAAGCTTGGTCCCCTTTCAAAAGCGGATCTGATTGGCTTGGACACCTGCCTGAACGTCATGAAAGGTGTTGCTGTTCTAAGTACTGGCGTCTGCTTTGTGGTGACGCTCTGAAAGTGCATCTTTAAGTCGAGCAGAGCCGTTTGGAAGCAAGAGGACAGGTAGCCCACATTATTGCAATGCCACTCGGTACAGCAAACTGGATTTAATAATCCCTTTTAACCTAGTGTCCTTTATCTTCCCTTCCTTGTAGTTCTACATCAAAACTTGGGCGACAAATACCGCCCTAGCCCTTTACTAGCACAATACGTCAATGCAGGATTCCTCGGCGTCAAGACAGGTGAAAAGTGCTTGTTGCTTGTTTGTGTACTTTTCATGTGCAACCGCCACACAAATGCTATCAAACACGAGCACAAGTTTAAATTCACTGTTTTGAGGAGTAAGATACCTCCCTGCTCCTTTACAGGTCGTGGGGTGTTCTCGTACGTGCGTGATTCAGCAGGGGGGAGGACGACAAAGAAGGAATAGCTGGCTTTGAATCTGCGCTTCCAGCATTTCTCAAATTTATCTACTGAGACTTTTTTTTATGGTGACTTGACCAGATTTAGGCAAAGACAGGAGGATCAGAGCCCTGGACATTTCTGTAAATACATGGTTCATTAACAGTTGAACAAATGCATTCTTGATATTTTAGCAATTGGTAAGCAGAGTGTACAAATTAATTCACAAGCTGCTGTTGCATAAGCTGTGGTATCCAAAAGGTCTTCTGCTGTGATTATTTGGGTTCATTAGGTAATCTAACAAACATTGACGTTTAAGATGTCAAAATTATCGCCAAAGAAAGATACATTCAATTAGGTATTTTTATTTCCCTCACATGCAACTCACGGTCATCAAATTACTGTAAGATAGCTCACTCATGGAAATTTTGGAACGAGGTGCAATGTTATTATCAACAAGGAGCTGAAGGTGTGCCCCTGTTTGTGCCCATTGCAAAATGACAATCAAGTACCCTACCAAAGTGAATAGGTCCTTTATACATCTGTCACGTATGAATGCCAGTGATAAGTTTTCTGTTCCATCCAAGCTTAAGCATGTTTTCCACTGCATTCAGCCTTAAGCATGTCTTGTGTCATCTTCTGCAGGTCGTACTTAGGTGCCCAGCCCCAATCTCTAGATGCTTGTGAGTCATCTATTGCCCGTGGCCTGCAGCACATGTGCATGCACAGGTTTGGAGCCTTCAGATAATAAATGGTGTTTTGCCCAAGCATTGATGAACACACAACAATGCTACCGACGGTCAGAGCACTCCATTGTCTTATAGTCTGATAGTCTGAGCTTTCCAGAGACCAAGTCAAAGGCGTAGAATGAGTCAAATGAACACACAACAATGCTGTCGACAGTCTGAGCATATATGACTTTTTGCAACTTGGCAGAATGAGGCTATTTGATCTCGAATTTTTGTACCAAGAAGTGTGCTATAAAATGCTCCACTTCTTGTCATGACGCAGATCACGTTAAGCCACCGGGCAGAAAGTTATTGGTTGATGTATACTTACATTCTTTACAAATATCAAGTCAACCCACCACGAGTGTGCAATTGCCGCACGGTAGTCAGGCGGGCCAACTTCAAACTTGAAGTCTGGGCGCGAGAGAAAAAATAGTAATAAAAAGAGAAGCGCAATACAAGGATGTCAATTTCTGATGTTCATCTGGCACAATTTGGATCAGCGTACATTAAGGGGACAATTTCAAGAGCATGTACATCAGTCATCAGTATGTACACACTAGTACAGTAGTTATATCAGCCAACAGTGTGTACATCAGTCACGTCCTCACCAGGGACATGCTCCGCAATTGCAGTGGCAAGCTCTCGGGGGCAGATTGACATTCCTTGCACGTTGTACACAGTCCTTGATAATTGCTCACGCGGTGCCTGCAGGTTGGCAAGGGGGAGGAGGAGGAGAGGCCTGCCAGCCTGTCTGTAAACAGCGTACACCACTGCACACGTCTCTTGCAGAGGTGGCTGGTATGAGTGAATGCCATGCCCAACTGCGGCCACCATGGCAAAGGGGGGGCTCCTTTATTGGAATGTTTATGTAAGAAAGATAGGTGAGGAGCTTACAGGTGCTCGCAACCAAGTGCTACATCCCTTAATCACGCGGATGTATTGATACTGTCAGCAGCCTTTTCTGTCCTTGTGTCTTATCTTCGTTACACAGATAGGAAACTGTAAGAAGCGACAATTACCATGATCAGAGAGTAGATGGCTTCCAGGCAGTCTGGCATATACAGCATGGGCAGAGCTAAATCTTCAGGCTGCACAAAAAGGAAAGGTAGCATTGATGTGGTGTCTGAAACCTAAATTCCTTTTTTCTTTTTTTTTACAGGATGGGCATACAAATCCAGCTTTCAGATCTGGTCTGTTCATGCATGAATGACAAGTTTGTTTTGTGATGTTGGTGGCCTTTTGATAAAACACCATGGCGTACCATGGAGCATGTATACTTTTTGGACTGCAAAGCAGCGCGGAAGATGTCCACTGCACATAGAAAAATCATGTATTGTTGTTGGTTAGTTGGAAGCGACAATAACACTGACTTATTATACAGGTGTGTGTGTGTGAGTGTGAAGTTGTGTGTGTGTGTATGTGTGTGTGTGTTTGTGTGTGTGTGTGTGCGTGTGTGTGTGTGTGTGTGTGTGTGTGTGGAACAAGCATATAATCCCAGTAACAGGTACACACAGATTACTGTCAATTATCCCACCTGCATAGTCGGTGGTGCCACCTCCTGGATATGAATATAAAAACACAAAGTCACAGTTCAGCGGCCAGAGATGTGTATATAACCTAAAATATTGCCTAATATAGTGTGAACAGTGCCAATTTAGTCTCACGGCCTTCAACAGCTTCACGGCCTAGTTCACAGTCTCATGGCCTAGTTCACAGTCTCACGGCCTAGTTCACAGTCTCACGGCCTAGTTTAACAGTCCCACAGCCTAGTTTAACCGTCTCACAGCCTAGTGTACCAAGCTACCTGCTGGAGCTTTTCCTATGATCCCAGGCAGCCGCAAAGACCTGGCAGAAACAGACAGGGGAACGCACACGTGACGCGTGTGTTACATGTTAAAAATACGCGTGTGTTACATGTTATGTTTTACATGTGTGTTGCAGGGGCACGCACACGTGACGCGTGTGTTACATGTTAAAAATAATGCCGATCTCTAATACTTGCTCCTGGACACTCATCCACAAGGCATAAGACAAGCAGCCCATCCTCTTTCAGACAGCAGCTGCTCTAATGGGCACTTTTTCACTCGACAAAGCATTTGCGATCTGGGCAGGGTCCTGTGCTAACGAGCTCACATTCACAGAATCAAGCAACCGTCCTTCAGACAGCACCTGTGCGAACGGGCAATCTTTCCCAAGACAATGCACCAGTGCTCTAGGCAGGCACCTGTATGACCTGTATAAAAGGCACTCATTCACTAGACAGAGCAGTTGCACCAGTGCTCTAGGCAGGCACCTGTATGACCTGTATAACAAGCACCTGTATGCCCTGTATAACAGGCACCTGTATGACCTGTATAACAAGATAACAGGCACTCGTTCACTAGACAAAGCAGTTGCGCTCTGGGCAGGCACCCATCTGTTGACTTATGGATGCAAATACAGACAAGCACCCAATCCAGCTGTTGTTCCTTGAGCAGCTGCAGGACAGGTCCAACAACATATTGCACAATAGTGGGGCCCTGGCTTAGGTGTGAGCTATTTAGTAAGGAGTTTTCCCTGAATGCAAGCTTCCCAGACACGCACCCAAGCTTTGTGCCTTGAACTGCTGCACGACAGGACCAAGAACGTATTGCCCAATGGTGGGGCCTGGTCTAGGTGTGAGCGATTTAGTTAGGAGCCTTTTCTGAATGCGCGCTTATCCTTCAAAGCTTCTCCTCAATGGGCGCAAATCTTTGATGGTCATTCCTTGATGCGTCTTGATCCTTGATCCTCATTCCTTAACGCGCATTTATCATCAATACCCGCTCTTTGGCTAACGCTGTTCCTGTCAATGCATTCGCTCATATTATACTCACCTAAAGTCGACCCCAAAACGTTTGCTGTAGTACGTACCCAGGAGCTCTGTGTGCACCTAAATGCAGCACATCATGCCCTTTGTCAGTACTGACTACTTGTATGCGCTGCAGATAAGGAGTGCTTGCATGTGTATTACCTTGGTGATGCCATACACAGTCGTTGGGCTTTTTATGGCGTCGTCTGATGCCGTGTCCTGCACCACGAGCAGGAGTTGTATCCATGCTTTAAGTCATGCCTGCCTGCCAAGCATTCATAGGCAATGAACGGCGATCTTTACTCACCATTGGTGTACCAAACCTGCATACAGAAACATGTTGAGTTGTGGAGTGACATGAGAGATGGTTGGCCCATAGTATTACTATTGCAAGCAACTGCAGCATTGACTCCTTTCGTGGTAATGTATCACTCACACAGCAATCGTGGATGGGGAGAACACCTGCAGGAACAAAAGGTTAGCAGTGTGAGCGGAAACTGTCCAAATGATCAGATGCGTGCCACTAATATGATCTGATCAGATAATTAAATAATATTGATCATCTGATGCATGCCACTAATATGATCAGCTGCATGCCACTAATTGCATGGATTGAGCAGCTGAAGTACAGATGTGACTATACAGATGCTGCAAACAGCATTATGCAATCGCGTGACTGTAGCTACCTGGAGCTTGTGTTGCAGTGCTATTTCCATAATATTTTCAAATCCCTTGTTGTTGATCTTCAATGTGAGAGGCGGATTCCGCTCCCCAATTGCTGCAAGGCAAAGGCCAGTGGGGGGGGGGGGGGGGCGGGGCGAAGTTTAAAAATTGTAGATATTTAGAGGCGCAAAATGCACGCGTATTGAGAAACCACGCCTTAACCACACCTTATTTTGCCCCCAAAATGCCACCAATGTAATAGCTTGACTTCAAACAATATACTGGAGGTTTAAAATTAGGTCTGGAGGGGGTCAGTTTTTGACCCATTTCTGTACCCCTTATGCTAATTTTGTCATAGGAAAATGGCTGGATTTTAAAAACTCGCTGGGCCCTTTCATTTCATCTCTTTTGCAATTTATGCTGTAATTGTCACATGTTAATCCGTTCGAAAGGTCCATCAGAAAGAAGGCTGCGGCTTGCAACTTGCTGGACTCAACCGTGCTTTGGACCTACTAATGCTTAGCTTGAGTCTAGCAAATTACAGGGCCTATACGCAGGGAACATTCTACATAGGCGTGACCTCTCAACACATTAATTAAGGAGCATGACCTCTCAACACATAAGGAGCGTGACCTCTCAACACATAAGGAGCGTGACCTCTCAACACATAAATTAAAGAGCCACTTTGGTACCGGGTACCGTAAAACTTCTCCACCACAAAGAAAAAGAAAAAGATCAATGGGGATCAGGAGGGAAGCAGGATTGACCTGAAACCGGCTCCTGATGAGGGTTCATACGAGTACTGGAAATTGTGTGTTTGGTTTGGCAGCAAAGTTGATAGAATGCAAATGAAGCTTGGCAGCGTTGTTAATAGAACAATCCAATAAAAATGCGTTATGAAAAAAGTAGCATGCAAGAAGCAATAAAGAAATAAGAGGTTTCCACAATCAAACAAAACTCACCGCTCAGCAAAGAAGCTAGGTGGATGACACGGTTAATAGAGTACTCCACTACAATTCTTGATAGGTTGTCCTGATCTGAAGAGTGTTGTGCATGTGTGTGTATGTGTGGTAATGTACGTGTATGTATTGAGTGTGCGCATGTGTTTGTGCTTGTGAGTGTGTGAACATATACGTGTGTATGCGTGTGTGCTGACATAGCATAAGTTGTGACTGTGTTTGTGTGTTTGTGTATGTACGTGTGTGTGTGTGTGTGTGTGTGTGTGTGAACATAGCGTATTTATATGCAAGTGTGAACGTATGCATGTGTGTCTGAATGTATGAGCGTGTGTGTATCTGTATGTATGTGTATGTGGATGTGTGGATGTATGCATGTTTATGTGTGTGCAAGTGTGTGTTATCCAATTTGATCCATCTAACTACAGTGCGCAAAAACAACAAGGGCAAGCATTACGTACCCTGCACGTCTGCAAATTCAAAGGGACCGGCATCAAGGACGTCCCTCCTGTGGGTTGGTGTTTAGCACCCAGCGCTGAGTATTTTTGCGTCTGGCGGTTGCATGCACAAAGCAGCATGCTAAATGTGTTCACAAGCTGCAAATGCGTGAAGGGCTGACCAGGAGTTTTGATCAAACACAACGGACCTGTGCTTGACGTCAGAGGCTATGACGTTGTTGTTGCCGACCTTCTCGCGCAGGAAAGGAAGAACTGGAAAGAGCAGGAAAAGCAGGAACAGCTGTAGAACGGAGACACTCAACCATAATTGAACGTCATGCTCGTGACCTGCAAGAATCTCAGTAGCAGAAGCAGCAACTTACGAGCAGATCCCAGCTGTCCGCAAGCCCCTGTAATTAATATCTTGCAAGTATGAGATCCGCAAAGCTGACCAAAACAGGCTGCAAAGCACGCAAATGACACCACACCTGTCAGCAGGAACCTGCAAGAAAAGATGTGTATGAATGGCAGCCACCGTTCATGATTGCGTGCAACAATAAATGATACCAGTGAAAACTGTACTAGGTACTCGACGGTTTCTTTTTTCTACCTGTCTGGCCCGCCATTCGTCTGTGCTCGACCTGTTCCCAAATATCCTCCCCCCCAAAGGGGACTGCCGCCTTCCTCTCCACCGGCGGCAGAGCTCATCCACATCACGGCTTGCAATTGCTTCACAGAGGTAAGACAAGATAAGAGGGTTGGCGCCTGTACTAATGCTAAACCACACATTTTCCGCCTCATGGGGATGGTGATACTTGCGAGCATGTTTTCGGTTTTATAATATCAGCTATAATTTTGATTTTGATTTAAATAATGATGGAGTCGTGGACAAACCATGATAAGCGCCGCCACTGTTATATATGAAATAAAAAGAAACATATGCATCTGCCCCGCAGGCAGTGAAAAACGTAATGAAGGAGGGTGCACCCGCAGTCATCGCTCCAGTTTGTGCAATGCTGCATTATTGCCACCCACATTTAAGAAGATGATGTGCATAGTAACAGAAGAAGGTAAAGAGCTGTCGTACTGGTCAAACGTATGCGGAATGCAGTTAGTTCTGGGGTCTATTTTTTTGCAGTCCTTAATCTCAGGAAGATGTCACCTTCTTCTACAATGGCATGTAAGGTACTTTGTGATGGCCGTGCACGTTGTACTGCTGGCTGGTTTTTGGAGGGAAGGGGCACTTGTTAATCGGGGGCAGGGGCACAAAGGCAAATGATGGCTGCGATGCTTGGAGGTTGAGGTGTCAGATCAAATTGCTGCTCTGCAGAGTACTACTACCATAAGTCAGTACATCAACTATCTGCTCGTCACACGTTCATAAAAAGCATGACAGCTACAACGTGCTTTTCAGAGTCTGAAGCTTAACTGTTTTGTACCAAGTCGTTTGAGATGATGCGGCGGTTAGCTGACGTGAGATCATGAAAACCAGCTATGTCCAGGCATAAGCGGTTTTGAAATAGTGACGAGGGTGGTTGGTGGTGATTGGGCGGGACGAGCATAGAAACCTTTGGTCCCGAGCCACGAATTTCTACCAAACACAGGTAGCGTGTGATTGCTCTGTTCATCAATCAAACAGATTTACAGTCGATTAAGGTAGGTAAGGCAGCAGAGTCAGTAATATACATAAAGGACAAGCAATTAAAAGCAAGTGTAATGATCTCGCACACAAACACCGGGTTACACCTCAAAAGCTCCTTTGAGCACCTTATAGGCACTGTCACAATCGAGCAGGAGGGCTTGCATAATGTACACAAATAAATTACAGAATGGTTGATGAAATTACACATACTAGGTGACAAACGTGGAAGTTTTTCATAGTGCACAGGCATACCAGAAGGAAAAACATGCCAATCAGAGAAACAAAAAAAAACCGCACAGCATTCTTGCATGCATGCAGGAAAAAGGAATGCGTGTTTTGGACCTTACTGAATAGGAGCATCTGCGCAATGGGCTCTCAGCTTGTCTGCCTGTCCTTGTAACTTTACACATCAAACATGTGCACTGCATACAAACTCTGTCGTGACCGGAGCAAAGGGCTCTCCTATCGTTTAACAAGGCCTCTTTGACAGAGGGCTGGTCGTTTGTGGCAGAGCCCAGATGTTTCCAGACCTGTTGTACACACGTGGTCTCTTTATCCAGGGGCACACACACACACAACTTAGATGTTTTTAGACCCTTGTTCCTGTTGTACACATGTTATATCTGTGCCCAGGGGCACACACACATAAACACACACACATACAGACACACACACACATAAACACACATATAGCATACACATAGCACAACCTCCTGCCAGCGATTCTTGCCCAGATACACATAAATATAAGGACACAGCCTTGTGCCAACACACACACATAGAACACAACCTTGTGCTAGCATCCATCTCACAAAATTTCACTCTCTAGGCACACACGGGGCACGCTGCGCGATTTGGGGGAGGGCAGCAGGATGCCTGTGTTTTGCTCAATCCACACACGGTGCAGGGGCAAGGCCTGCGTGGTCACCGACCTGTGCGGAATATTACGCAAGGCAAGTTTAGTTTGAAGCTTAACTGGCAGGGCAGCCATTATGAGGTCAATGGCAGGACAGCCATTGAAAGGTTGGGTGTTGAGAGCAAAGGTTAGTCGGAAGCCAACAAAAGGTCGTTTAAATGGGAGCACAGACAGGTTGGCAATTGAAGCGCATGTGGTTGCGTTTGAGTGAGGTGCACCGTCACAAAGTTGACTGACCAAGCACATTTGTTATGACCTTTTAAACCAACACTTACGCACTGGCGTCAATACAGACACACGACAAACACACGTGTCTTTGTACAGCCCTTGCGGGATGCACTTGCATTACTCCAAGCAAAAATGAAGCTCACACATGTATGGGACATGTGTAATAATTGTTCAGCATGCCTTCAGCTGCAGCTTCAACCAGTGCAGTACATTTTATTTCTTGAGACCATGGAACTTCCACCACCCACGCACTGGCATCAACATACAAACACACAACAAACACACATCCCCTCGCCACCCCCCCCGACCATGTTGTTGTAGTTATTTCTTTTGGGCAGGAATATAGCTATACAATTATTTGGCGTAATCGCACACCACCCACACACCGGCGTCAACATACAAAAACGCGTTCACTCGCACACACACACACACACACACACACACACACACGCACCCACCGAGCAATGCGACGCATGAAGGGACGGACGCTGGCAAAGTAGACAGCGGCCCCAATGAAGGGCACACTATAAGCCACCAGGCCCATGCACAGGTCTCGCACCACCGCAGCGACCATGGCCTGTATTTGAGTGGATGCATAAGGAAGCTTGATTTAAAAAAGCGCACACACACAAAGGCAGGGATATGCGCAGCAGGCCCATGCGCAGGTCTCACAGCACCGCAGCGACCATCTGTATTTGAGTGGATGCATAAGGAAGCTTGATTCATAAAAGCGCACACACACACACAAAGGCAGGGATATGCGCAGCAGGCCCATGCGCAGGTCTCACAGCACCGCAGCGACCATGACGCCTGCGTTTTTGCGACACCCCGCTGTAGAACAGATTTCTGCTGGCACACACACATAGGGTAGGCCCAAAAAATACACACATACGTCCGCGATATGGGTGTATATCCGTTTTTTTGTCAGGGAAATTACCATTTATATGACATGTGGTCATATGCGATGTACATGTACGGCTCTGGCCAACCCTGCACACACACACACACACGCACACGCACGCACACACACGCACGCACACACACACACCCACCCACCCACCCACCCACCCACACCCACACCCACACCCACACACACAAGCCTGCATAGCAGAAGCACAACGCATCTGCAGCACTTCCACCAAAAAGTGCTTGCCAAAGACCTCCTGTAGCTTTTTAGGCAATTGCACAGCATACCCATATTCGTGTGTACGCACAAAGCACCCATCAGCAAATACACATATACACCATCAGCACACACACACATATACACACGCACGCACGCACAATGCACGCACGCACACACACTCACACACACGCACACACACACACACACACGCACACACGCACGCACACACACACACACCTGCAGCACTCGCTCAAAAAAGTGCTTGCCAAAGACCTCCTGCAGCTTTTTGGTGACCACCCCCAGCATGACACTCTGCAGAGGCTGTTTGGCACTGCTGATGACGGCAAGGTCCCAGGCCTGGATGCTGAACACGGCCTGTGTGTGTATGTGTTTGTGTGTGCGTGTGTGCGTGTGCAGTGCGTGTGCGTGTACGTATCCATGTGTTTCTATGCGTGCGTATATATGTGTGTGTGTTTGCAGTGTGTGTGTATCCATGTGCGTGCCTGTGCGTGTGTATATATGTGTGTATGTGTGTGTGCGTGTGTGTGTGTGAAGGGGGGATGGCTTTTTGTTCATGTGATGGTGACTTTTTATGTAAGTGCCAATATGCACACATGTACGTGTGAGACTGCTTGAGTACCTGCCGCGCGAAACTCACACTTTTGTACATCCCTGTGCTAACTTACCCTTACTTTCCCATTGCTGTGTGCACTTGATCAGCTTTAAGGCAATGACTGACCCTTACTTTCCCATTGCTGTGTGCACTTGATCAGCTTTGAGGCAATAGAACACAGCCATGGACTCCTTCATGAAGCCGACCAAACACCACCAGCCGCAAATTATATCTCCCCTACCTATTGTGAGTCCTAACTTCCTGTCACTTGCATGCACCCAGCCTCCTGCTTAGACACAGAGCACAGCCATTCAACACTACTGTGAGGCTGCACTAGCACCCACCTTCAGCCGCTCCCTCCACCCCCCACCCCTGTGTACCATGTCTTCTGCTCAGACACAAAGCACGGCCATTAGATAACAATGTGATAACCATCAAACACTACTGTGAGGCTGCACTAGCACCCACCTTCAGCCGCTCCCTACACCCCCCACCCCTGTGTACCATGTCTTCTGCTCAGACACAAAGCACGGCCATTACATAACAACGTGATAACCATCAAACACTACTGTGAGGCTGCACTAGCACCCGCCATCAGCCGCTCCCTACACCCCCCACTCCTGCACCCAGCCTCCTGCTTAGAAACAAAGTACGGCCATTACATAACAATGTGATAATTATCGAACACTACTGTGAGGCTGCACTAGCACCCACCTTCAGCCGCTCCCTCCAACCCCCACCCCTGCGCTGCCGCGCACGTCGCTGCACACGCACGGCCTCTTCTCTCGCTTCTGCCCCTCTGGCTTGTGCGTACGTGCCGTGCTCTAGGTTGCCACAATCACTGCTCCCTTGTGAGGAGCAATCATCGTCGCCTGAGTGTGTGTCTGCGTGTGTGTGCGTGTGTGCGTCTGTGTGTGCACGTGTGTGTGTGTGCGTACGTGTCGTGCTCTAGGTTGCCACATTCACTGCTCCCTTGTGAGGAGCAATCATCGTCGCCTGAGTGTGTGTCTGCGTGTGTGCGTGTGTGCGTTTATGTGTGCACGTGTGTGTGTGCGTACGTGTCGTGCTCTAGGTTGCCACATTCACCGCTCCCTTGTGAGGAGCAATCATCGTCGCCTGAGTGTGTGTCTGCGTGTGTGCGTGTGTGCGTCTGTGTGTGCACGTGTGTGTGTGCGTACGTGTCGTGCTCTAGGTTGCCACATTCACTGCTCCCTTGTGAGGAGCAATCATCGTCGCCTGAGTGTGTGTCTGCGTGTGTGCGTGTGCGCGTCTGTGTGTGCACGTGTGTGTGTG
>Ga0307968_1001223_pt1 | contig 20718 bp, 32 predicted proteins | sample OrgLakmetagen650_FD_201834 | JGI IMG/M metagenome (GOLD analysis project Ga0307968, IMG submission 201834) | Saline water microbial communities from Organic Lake, Antarctica - #650 | ecosystem: Environmental > Aquatic > Non-marine Saline and Alkaline > Saline | place: Antarctica: Organic Lake...
TGCTGCATTGTGGTGTCGATATCCCTGAGAAAACAAGGAGGGCGCGATAAGGACTTCCGGTCAACGCCAGTAACCGCCCTGTAACTGCACGCATACACACCCGCGCAGACACTCTCTCTCTCTCTCAAACACACACACACACACAAACACACACTTGCGCATGCACATAAACACACATACATGCACGCACACACACATACACACACACAACGCACATACACATGCACGCATACAAACACACTCATACACGCACGCACACAAATACAAACGCAAGAACACACATACGCACACAAATACAACAAATACACACACTAACACACATGTAAACACACATACTAACACACACACACAAACACACACAAGCACAAACACGTCGGCACACACACACACACACATACACACACACACACAATCACACACGTAAACACACACACACACATATACACACACACTTGCGCACACGCACACACACACACAAACACACACATGCACGTGCAGACACACACGTACCCACACGCACACACACTCACACACACGCACACGCCCGTGCACACACACACACGCAAGCACACACACTCACACGCAATCACACACTTAAACACACACACGCAAACACACACACACGCACGCACACACACATATACTCACACACTTGCGCATGCACACACACATACATACACACACACGTACACACAGGCACGCGCACACACACACATAGACACACACACACACGCACACACACAATGTACACGTTCCCACACACGTACACACACACCCACACTCACACACACACACGCACACATGCACACGCGCGCACACACACACACACACACACACACTTGCGCACGCACATAAACACACATACATACATGCACGCACACACACATACACACACACAACGCACATACACATGCGCGCATACAAACACACTCATACACGCACGCACACAGGCTCCCAATTTTATTGTCCCGGTCGTTTAGTCGGTCTGGGTCGCAGGGGGTGACCGGAAATGCATACGCTATGCTTGGCATGACTGCGGTATTTATAATGTGTATGGTCTGCCAGGGGGAGGCGTATGAACTTCTGAGGCCTGTGAGTTTTTGTTTCAAGGTTTCTGTCCGGTTGAGGCCTTGTAAGCTCAACGCCAAGATATATAGGTAAAAGGGTCATCTTGCTTGATGAAGTGTGCATGTTGTCCTTGGACGAGTATTTTGTTGGAAAGCTGGCATGGGTCCTCAGATGTTTCTTTGGGTCTTTCCCCCACACTCCAGTTTTGGCAGCTGCCAAGGCTGCAGCCCCGTTTAGGATTCCTGTTACTTTTGTCTTGCTGCCAGAGACCTGCGGAGCAGCCCTATTAGAGTACCTGGTCAGCTTGTCCGCTTGAATATGGAGGTTTCTAAGGGATCCTGCCAGGCATATTAGGTCGTCTGTTAAGGCCCCATTGCTCAGGGTGTTGTTAAGGTGCATGTGCTTTAGGTTAACCAGGCTGTCTGAGTGGTCGTGTGAGTCAGCACATGCATGATTATACTCTCTTCCCACATGGAGCCACCGCAAAAGTGGTTCTAGATATAGGAGAAAGAGGAAAGGGGATAGGGTGTCTCCTTGGATCGTTCCCCTCTCTACAGGAATAGGGTCCGTACTTCCACCGCTTGGGAGGCGGATCTGCGTGCTTGCCTGAGTGTACAGATGCTTCACCGCTTCAATTGCATCCGTAGGAAAGCCCAGTCGTACATGATCCATAGCATGCGGTCATGGTCACTTGTGTTGAATGCTGAGGTAAAGTCAACAACGAGGGCGTATATGTCCTTGCTGTGTAGTTTTGAATCTTCAAGGGCTATGATGGCGTTTTCAAGTCGTTGGATGGTATCTAACTGTTTTTGGAACCCTGCTTGTGTGTTGCCGAGTTACATTCTGCATATTCGTACATTGCATTTGTGACCATACGTATCCATAGTTTGTAAAGGGTGTTAGCTAATCCAACGGGCCTATACAATGTTATTTGTGTCTCTTCTCCTTTATTTTTATCAAGGAGCACAGTTTTGCTTATTTTCCAAGCCTGGGGGGTCAATCCTTGTAACCCCCTTGGGGGGTCAATCCTGTGGCCCACATTATGATAAACATTACGTTTATTACCCTCTGCATTTCAGAAGGGAGCAATATTGGGACCTTGTAAACGACACCGTCTGGGCCTGGTGATTTGTTGTTATTCAGTGAGCTGATGCATTCGTGGAAGGCCCTGGTTTTCACCGCGTTTCTAAAATTTAGAAGCGTGTTTCTGAAGTTCAGAAACGCGCTTATGATGAGCATAACTCATTTTTTAAAGGGCTTGTTTCCCGAACCTGCCGCAAGAACTGCAGCAGTTTTGTCCCAAGAATGTGCTTGCAGCCTCCAAAACAAAGCAGGAAGCAGTTTGTACCTGTCTGCGCATTCAATCCCCAGAAGCGCGCTTATGAGCCTCAGAAGCGCGCTTCTGAAGCTTATAAGCGCCGGGAAAAACGGGAAAAACGTGTTCATAAGCGCCCTGGATAAGAGGTAGATGTTGGTTGTACTCTTCACCTAATGTATGTTGCCGGTTCATGTCTGAGCAGATTTTTAATTCTACAAGATGTATGTCTCTGTCCCTTGAAGGAATCTGTTGGGGTCCAAATAAATACCTGCCTCTTCCTTCAATGGGCATGATTAACACGCCATCTGGACGGCTTTGATGTCTAGTTGGAAAGTTTCATTGTGATGGGAAACCCAGTCAGGAATGTTTCTTTCAATGTCATCGAGGAGTTCAATGTTAGGGTTTTACACGGTTTTACAAAAAAAGCCTTCAGTCAAGAAGTGTGACTGCTACTAGTAGCCTGCTCATAAAAAACAATTAGTCAATGTTAAGGTCAGATAGCTTTTCACTGTTACAAGCATCCATTGTAACGTTAACGATTGCTAAGACCAGCTTGCCTTTGCTGATCTCTTCCCCACAACGGCAAACCGCGTGGTGGTGTTGGTTAAGTGCATTCTACTCAGAATATGGTTGTTGCACCTGCTAAGAAGCATGCGTGGAGCAATGTCTGATCCTCCGCACTACAAGGGCCTAGATCACAACCGCATTACATCTAGGAGTGTCTGTGTGTTCACTTGTGCTGGCCTAGATCACAACCCTTGCAAGTGGCAGGACCTGTCATGTGGCTGTGGTGTGTTAGTGTGTATTGTATCCGGCCAATATATAACTCGTCCTTGTTCCAGATGTCCGTCCGTGCGTGCGTGCGTGTCCGTGCGTGCGTGTATGCGTGTCTGTCCGTGCGTGCGTGCGTGTCCGTGCGTGCGTGTCCGTCCGTGCGTGCGTGTCCGTCCGTGCGTGCGCGTCCATGCGTGCGTGTCCGTGCGTACTTGTCCGTGCGTGCGTTTCCGTGCGTGCGTGTTCATGCGTGCGCGTCCGTGCGTGCGTGTCCGTCCGTGCGTGCGCGTCCGAGCGTGCGTGTCCGTGCGTGCGTGTCCGTGCGTGCGTGTCCGTCCGTGCGTGCGTGTCCGTCCGTGCATGCGTGTCCGTCCGTGCGTGCGTGTCCGTCCGTGTGTGCGTGTCCGTGCGTGTGTGTCCGTCCGTGCGTGCGTGTCCGTCCGTGCGTGCGTGCGTGCGTGCCCGTCCGTGTGTGCGTGTCCGTGCGTGCGTGCGTGTGTGTACGTGCCTGTGTGCGTGAGTGCGTGTCCGTGCGTGCGTGCGTGCGTGCGTGTGTCCGTGCATGTGTGCGTGCGTGCGTGTCCGTGCGTGTGTGCGTGCGTGTCCGTGCGTGCGTGCGTGTGTGCGTGCATGTCCGTGCGTGCGTGTGTGTGTGCGTGCGTGTCCGTGCGTGCGTGCGTGTGTGTGTGCGTGCGTGTCCGTCCGTGCGTGCGTGTTCATGCGTGTGTGTGTGTGCGTGTCTGTGCATGCGTGTCCGTGCGTGCGTGTCTGTGCATGCGTGTCCGTCCGTGTGTGCGTGCGTGCGTGTCCGTCCATGCGTGCGTGCGTTCGTGCGTGTACGTGCCTGTGTGCGTGAGTGCATGTCCTTGCGTGCGTGTGTGCGTGTATGTGTGTCCGTGCGTGCGTGTGTGCGTGTATGTGTGTCCGTGCGTGCGTGTGTGTCCGTGCATGCGTGCATGCGTGCGTGCGTGCATGCGTGCGTGCGTATCCATGCGTGCATGCGTGTCCGTGCGTGCGTGTCCGTCCGTGCATGCGTGCGTGCTTGCGTGCGTGTCCGTGCATGCGTGTCCGTGCGTGCGTGCATGTCCGTCCGTGCGTGCGTGTGTGCGTGCGTGTCCGTGTGTGCGTGCCCGTCAGTCTCCAGCTTGCATACGCAAGCGTGACCATTTTCGACTGCGTTTCCAAGTACTCCAGCAGTCGAAGGGGTCCATGAACAACCTCGTCTCCGTTTGAGGTTTTGGATGTTTTATTACTTTAGCGTTAGGGGTAATCATCCGACCAGACCTACTATCAAACAGTAGTAGGATCATACAGGTGTGTTGGAGGGTTTGCGTCTTGGTACATCCTAAAGTTTTATTTTCATTCTTCATCGCCGCTGTCTGGATCCACTGCCGGACACCCAGCAGAGACACCACCGGTAAGTGCCTGATGATCAGACACGTCATCACCCGACTGCTTTTCCTCCCGGTCGTGGACAATGCCTGCCCGCTTCGCATGCGCTCCAGCAGTGTGTATGCAGCTGGCGCAGGGCTTCACTGCCATGCGAGCATCCCACATAATTAATGGGTGCAAGCACATACGTCCAGTCACGCACGAAGCGCCCGGAATCGCCCATAATTGTAGTTCAAGGCATTGCGTTGCTCCTGTGCGAAGCGGCGTGCCTTGGGTGGATCCAAAGAAGTGTGCAATCAGGCTCTGATGCAAGCCTGAAGGATGCTTATTATTTTCACCAACACTCTTGCTAAAAATGCTGTAGTGACTTCACACACACAAACACACCCGCACACTTTCACACACACACACACACATACAAACACACACACACACACACACACACACACACACACACACACACACACACACACACACACACACACACACACACACACACACACACGTGCGCACACCTCCTTCTTCACACCTGTCTCCTGCACTGACTGTCACAACTGCAGGAATGATGAAGAGGGGGACGCTTCTGCTTTTGTGTGTGATTCTCTGCGGATTTCAAGCACATGGCGTAGCCCCAAAGCAAGGCACAGCCAAGCATGCAGGCCTTGCCAGCATTTGAGGAATTTTGCCATCAATTATGCAATGAAATATGCACTCTGCTTTAAACGTACACACACACACACATACACACACAGTGCGGAGCCACCGCATCATGACAGGTGTAGCATCCTTTTCTGACGCTGAGAGGGTAAGTCAACATGCTTCTTTTTTCTCCACACACAACAAGGTGCTCTAGCACAGCACAAGAACTGCCTTCACCGCATGGAAGCACATGCGTATGCACATGCAGGATGACACACACGATCACTCTGCCTGCTCCTGTTCAGGGCTGCAAATCTGTCGACGGAGAGCTCATGGGTGACGCAACCGCCTTGACTTCTATTGCAAAGGTGTGTGTGTGTGTGTGTGTGTGTGTGTTGACAGCGATAAAACAGGAACGAGCGCACGTTCCATGTGTATGTATTTCACAAGCATTTCCAATTCATACTGCAGCCCCATAACAATTTTGGTATGATGAAGTATTTGAAACAATGTCTCACCTTTCCTCGCTCCCCCTGTTTCACACACACACATACTCATTGCTGCTGTGTTTCCTGCACCTCCTCCCAGGATCAAAACCTTGACCTTTGGATGAACAGTGAGGCCAGCGTGAGGACCTTCGGACGCTGCAAGGTTGCTGACAAGTCCGGAAGCGTCAAGTCAAGGTCATGCACCTCGAAGGCTCCGTTGGGATATGCTTGCCTCGTGGTACGATTTGTTCACGATTTGTTCACGTTTTTTTTGTGCGTGCGCACCTGTCCATGCCAATTTAGGTGCACATCCCCTGAATGCAAACAGCCTTGCTCTGCCCCCTCTCTCTGTGTGAGACTGCGGTCCAGGTATTTCGCTTACCTGTGGTAAAATGTGCTGCACAGCATTCAGCACCAACGTGGATTCCTTATCCATGGCTGATGTGGGGAGGATTAGCGCTGCCTGTGCAGTTGTTCTGGTGTCTGTTTTGGATTTTGTGGTTGCGTCTCCATGCATGCACGCACAGGCCAGTGTTGACTCTTCATAGGCTCCGTTGGGATATGCTTGCCTCGTGGTACGATTTGTTCACGATTTGTTCACGTTTTTTTTGTGCGTGCGCACCTGTCCATGCCAATTTAGGTGCACATCCCCTGAATGCAAACAGCCTTGCTCTGCCCCCTCTCTCTGTGTGAGACTGCGGTCCAGGTATTTCGCTTACCTGTGGTAAAATGTGCTGCACAGCATTCAGCACCAACGTGGATTCCTTATCCATGGCTGATGTGGGGAGGATTAGCGCTGCCTGTGCAGTTGTTCTGGTGTCTGTTTTGGATTTTGTGGTTGCGTCTCCATGCATGCACGCACAGGCCAGTGTTGACTCTTCATAGGCCAGGTGCACACGCACGCACACATACACACACATACACACACGTACAACACACACACACACATGCACACAGGCGGGTGACGTTGACGAGCCCCGCATCCTCTCTGAGGTAGACCCCCTCTACAAGGAGGTGGCCGGCCTTTTTGATGAGTGGAACAAACGTGCTGTTGCCGGTACGGGGGGGTTGTTCAGGGTTAGGTGTGTTTGATTGTGGGTGTAGGTGTGTGCATGTATGTGTGGGTGGGAGAGTGCTGATTGTGAATGTAGGTGTGTGCGTGTATGTGTGGGTGACATATTGGGGGGCATGCTTGAAGGTTCGCTTTCATGCAATGGATCAACACAAATTAATTGGGAAAGGAGCCATCAGTGGTGCCCTCGACAGCTAGACCTTTACGTCCTCAACCATTATGCAGCAGTGTCTTAGCTCAGCAATGGTGGGATGTGGTATTCCAGCCGAATGGAAGGCTAATACGCTGAATAAACCCTAATATGGCACAAACTCTGCTACGCAAAAAAAGGGGATGCCTTCAGCCAGGTTCGTTGCCTGAGCAATTGCTGCTGACTGGTCTCGGCCAGCCACGAAAGAGTCCATACAATTGGAATCGTAAGTGTTGAAAGTCACACTCTGCTGTGTGGCGTCGTTCGATTTGCACGGTCATTATGTGAACACCCAATATGGTTGAACATTGTGCTGCCCGCATGTGCTACCTCCTATGTGTAGGGTAGGCCAGAACCACATATATATACGGTGTATATACAGTATTTTTGGCAGGGAAATCACCAAATGTACCATCATATTCAGTGTATACATACAGTTCTGGCCAACCCTACCTATGAGTGACGGATCTGCTCTGCAGGGCACTCTGAACAGATCCTTTGCTTAAGCTTTTTTTGTTCAGGTCACCCACACTCCGGACCAAACGGCTTTTCTACCTTTGCATCATGTCAAGAGCAGCGTCCATTGCTGCCTGCTCACTCTCTTCTTTCCTCTGTCCTTCGCATCTTGTCGAGAGCAGCGTCCATTGCTGCCTGCTCAATCTCTCTTCGTTCCTCTGTCCTTCACGTTACGTGAAGAGCGGCGTCCATTGCTGCCTGCTCAATCTCTCTTCGTTCCTCTGTCCTTCACGTTATGTGAAGAGCGGCGTTCATTGCTGCCTGCTCAATCTCTCTTCGTTCCTCTGTTCTTCACGTTACGTGAATAGCGGCGTCCATTGCTGCCTGCTCAGTCTCTCTTCGTTCCTCTGTTCTTCACGTCTTGTCGAGAGCGGCGTCCATTGCTGCCTGCTCAGTCTCTCTTCGTTCCTCTGTTCTTCACGTCTTGTCAAGAGCGGCGTTCATTGCTGCCTGCTCAATCTCTCTTCGTTCCTCTGTTCTTCACGTTACGTGACGAGCGGCGTTCATCGATGCCTGCTCAGTCTCTGTCTTGTTTTCTTTATTCACCATAGGTGGCAAGAAGAACTTCAACTCCGGGGACAAAGCAAAATTCGGAGATGGAGAGGAGCTTGTCAAGCTGTACCACCCCACTGCCACCCTCCTGCCCACCCTGTCTGATGAGGTGGGTCATGCACAGACATTTATTCACTGCCCCACAACGTGATGAGGTGGGTCAAGCACAGACAGTTATTCACTGCCCCACAGCGTCTCTTGCTCTCCCTGTCTGCTGAATTGAGCTGACTGAAACGGTGTGCTTTCTGTCGACTACTTCACTATTATCCTTGCCCTTCCTGTCCGATGGAGAGAGCTGAGAGTAAAAGGGTCTATCCACTGTTTACTGTTTCACGGCACGCCTCTCGTCCTCCCTGTCCGTGGCTGTTGGTGATAAGGGGCGGGCTAAAAAGAAAGCCACGTGCCACCTGCTGCCACCACCCATTGACCAACGCGCATGAGATTGCATGGTTCACCACCCATTTTCCAATGCACATGAGATTGCATGGTTCCGTCCAGTGACTACGTGGTTCGAGTGCCAGGGGCTGTGTGTGAGTGACTACGTGGTTCAAGTGCCAGGAGCTGTGTGTGAGTGACTACGTGATTCAAGTGCCAGGAGCTGTGTGTGAGTGACTACATGATTCAAGTGCCAGGAGCTGTGTGTGAGTGACTACGTGGTTTGAGTGCCAGGAGCTGTGTGAGTGACCACATGATTCAAGTGCCAGGAGCTGTGTGTGAGTGACTACGTGGTTCGAGTGCCAGGAGCTGTGTGTGTATCATATAAGTAGGGAGGCAGCCCAGATCCGTGCAGTGCCTTGTGGAAATTTGTGAATTGACCTCTTTCTGTGCAGCACCCTGTGGGAACATGTGGTTCAAGTGCCAGAAGTTCTGTGAATTCAAGTTGGGGATAGGCCAGATTTGTGCACACATGCACACACAGTACTTTACGTGCGTGGCTCAAATACCAGCTCTGTGTGTGAGAGTGATAGGAGAGGCCAGATTCATGCGGCACGCATGTCTGTGTGTGTGTGAGAGTGATGGGAGAGGCCAGATTTATGCCGCACACAGGTCTGTGAGAGGTGCACCTGTGTGGTGTGTGTGTGTGTGTGTGTGTGTGTGTGTGTGAGAGTGATAGGAGAGGCCAGATTCATGCGGCACGCAGGTCTGTGATTACGTAGCTCAAATGCCAGGATTTCCCCCCTCTTGGTATTCGTAGGAATTTGCCGGAACTGTATACAATCTGGGGTTGGCTGGAACCGCGTATCGTACATAAACACCGTGTAAAGCAGTCTCCTATGGTATTTCCCCTGCTCATCATACTGGAGTGAACTGTATGGACTCAGACGTGCGCACACATGTATGTGGTTTTGGCCAACCCTTTCTCACCTCCGTCTTGCACTTCACGCACGCAGCTCCGAACCACAAACAACGACATCCGGGATTACTTTGACGCCTTTGAGACACTGAAGCTTAATGAAACAAACAGGTGGGTGGTACATGCATGTATGTATCAATGTAAGACACTGAAGCTTACAAATATGCATCTATAGATCTTACATCTTGCATCTGTGTAAGACACTGAAGCTCAGTAAAAACAACAGTTAAGTGATTACATGCATCTGTAGATACAAAGGTGGAACCTGCAGCGTGCATGTATGGTTAGGAGGTGGAAACACACACACAAACAAAGTTGCACACATACACACACATTTACATGAGCGCACACACACACATACACACACACACGCTTACGTAAACACGCTTCTGTGCAGGCCTGATGACTACACCTCCTTCCTGGCCAAGAACCCTGATGGCAGAATTGTTCCCGGAGAGAGGGTGATCAAGTCTCTGGGCACAGAGACGGCGATCGACGAAGGCTCCTACATCTTCGAAGTGGTGAGTGTATTGCTTTGAGTGTGTGAATCACAGTGTGGGTGTGCTGCTGTAGGCCACAGTGTGGGTGTATTTGCTGTGTTCTACAGTGTGTGTGAACCACAGTGTGGGTTTTACTGCTGTGTGCCACAGTGTGTGTGAACCACAGTGTGGGTGTATTTTTTGTGTGCTATAGTGTGTGTGAACCACAGTGTGGGTGTACTGCTGTGTGCCACAGTGTGTGAACCACAGTGTGGGTGTACTACTGTGTGAACCACAGTGTGGGTGTACTACTGTGTGCCACAGTGTGGGTGAACCACAGTGTGATTGCACTGCTGTGTTCCACAGTGTGTGAACCACAGTGTGGGTGCATTGCTGTATGCCACAGTTTAAGTGTGCCACAGATTACGTGTGCCACAGTGTGAATGTAGGATTGGCCTGAACCGTAGATACACGGTGTACATATGGTGTTTTTGGCAGGGAAATCACCAAATGTATGGTCATATACGGTGTAAGTATGCGGTTCCAGCCAACCCTTGTGCCATGTTATTAGTTGTACCACATTGTGAGTGCACCTCAATTGTGAATGTACATGAGTGCACATGCACCTCTGTGTATATATACGGTTCCAGCCAACCCTATGTGAGTGCATTGCCATGTGCCATGTTATTAGTTGTACCACATTGTGAGTGCACCTCAATTGTGAATGTACATGAGTGCACATGCACCTCTGTGTATATATACGGTTCCAGCCAACCCTATGTGAGTGCATTGCCATGTGTGTGATGGCATGGGTGCATTACCGTGTGTGTGATAGGCATGGGTGCATTACCGTGTGTGTGATAGGCATGGGTGCATTGCTGTGTGTGTGATCGGCATGGGTGCATTACCGTGTGTGTGATGGCATGGGTGCATTACCGTGTGTGTGATAGGCATGGGTGCATTACCGTGTGTGTGATAGGCATGGGTGCATTACCGTGTGTGTGAAGGGCATGGGTGCATTACCGTGTGTGTGATGGGCATGGGTGCATTGCTATGTGTGTGATAGGCATCACCGTGTGTGTGATAGGCATGGGTGCATTACCATGTGTGATAGGCACAGCTTCAAACAAGTAATTTCGCAGGCAGTGATCACCAAACCTCACACCAACAAGTGAGCAAAAGGGTGATGACAATCCCCCACACCAACACGTCAACACGTGTCCTCATATCAACTCTTCACTTCAACACCTCACATCAACACGTCAACACCTCACATCATCACCAACACCTCACATCAACATGCCAACACCTTACATCAACACGTCATCAACACCTCACGTCAGCAAAAGGGTGGTGACCAACCCCCACATCATCACGTCAACCAAACAGGTAACAAAACAGGTGCGAGCCACCCGCACCAACCCAAAAGCGGAGGTGGTGCGGTGAAACTCCCCTCGTGGGTTCTGTCATGTGCAGGGAGTTCACGGGATGTTGGGATGGGTGATGATCGATTTCTTTGTGAGATATTTATTTTTAGAAGGGGGGGCGGTGTGAGTACATGTATGTGCGGTAGAGAAAACAGAGTCACAGCGCCGTCCAAACAGCCCTACTCGCTGCCCGCCCGCAGTTTTGCCTGCTCTTGGGCTATAAAGCATTGCACACGTACGGTGCGCGCACATACGTGAAACAATGTACAGCACGTACAAACTGCTCCACACTCAATGCCCACGTCCTGTTTTGCTTGATCTTTAGGCCTCGTGCAGGTTGCGCATACACACACGCACACACACACACACGCACGCACACACACACGTATATATACATACACAGGATGATGGTGCTGATGGCCGTGCCGATGGTGCTGATGGCCGTGCCAATGCCTTGGCACGCTACACCCTAGTTTACAGGTACATGTGTGTGTGTTTGTGTTTGTGTGAATGTGTCTGTGTGTGTACGCACATCCACTTCTGTTTCATGTGCAATGTGCTAATAAGGCATTGGCAGACAGTGTGTTTGTGTGAATGTGTCTGTGTGTGTAAGCACATCCACTTCTGTTTCATGTGCAATCTGCTAATCAGGCATTTGCAGGCAGAACACCAGCACCTCTGTATTCTGTCCCTCAGCCCTCTGTAGAAGGTGCTGGCCCTCGTAGTGTAGTAGGTGCTGGCCCTCAGCACCTTTGTATTCTGTCCCTGTGTCCCTCACCTCTCAAACGTTGTTCCTGAGCCCAAGCATTTTCATTCCGCCGCCATGCTCTTAATGTCATGCACATGCTCACTGACATGCACACGCTCACTGACTGTCATGCACACTCTACTCATTTATGTCCGGTGCTGTACAACAAATGCACACGCTCACTGTCATGCACACTGTCATGCACACGCTCACTGACTGTCATGCACACTCTGCTCATTATGTCCGGTGCTGTACAACAAATGCACACCCTCACTGTCATGCTCACTGTCATGCACAAACTCACTGTCATGCACACGCTCACTGCCTGTCATGCACACTGCTCATTATGTCCGGTGCTGTACAACAAATGCACACCCTCACTGTCATGCTCACTGTCATGCACACACTCACTGACTGTCATGCACACTCTGCTCATTATGTCCGGTGCTGTACAACAAATGCACACCCTCACTGTCATGCACACTGTCATGCTCACTGTCATGCACACGCTCACTGTCATGCACACGCTCACTGACTGTCATGCACACTCTGCTCATTATGCCTGGTACTGTACAACAAATGCACACTCTCACTGTCATGCACACTGTCATGCACACTCTCACTGTCATGCACACGCTCACTGACTGTCATGCACACTCTGCTCATTATGTCCGGTGCTGTACAACAAATGCACACCCTCACTGTCATGCTCACTGTCATGCACACGCTCACTGTCATGCACACGCTCACTGACTGTCATGCACACTCTGCTCATCATGTCCGGTGCTGTACAACAAATGCACACCCTCACTGTCATGCTCACTGTCATGCACACCCTCACTGTCATGCTCACTGTCATGCACACACTCACTGCCATGCACACGCTCACTGACTGCCATGCACACTCTGCTCATTATGCCCGGTACTGTACAACAAATGCACACTCTCACTGTCATGCACACTGTCATGCACACTCTCACTGTCATGCACACGCTCACTGACTGTCATGCACACTGCTCATTATGTCCGGTGCTGTACAACAAATGCACACCCTCACTGTCATGCTCACTGTCATGCACACACTCACTGTCATGCACACGCTCACTGACTGCCATGCACACTCTGCTCATTATGCCCGGTACTGTACAACAAATGCACCCCCTCACTGTCATGCTCACTGTCATGCACACACTCACTGTCATGCACACGCTCACTGACTGCCATGCACACTCTGCTCATTATGCCCGGTACTGTACAACAAATGCACACTCACTGTCATGCACACTGCCATGCACACGCTCACTGTCATGCACACGCTCACTGACTGTCATGCACACTCTGCTCATTATGTCCGGTGCTGTACAATAAATGCACACTCTCACTGTCATGCACACTGTCATGCTCACTGCCATGCACACGCTCACTGTCATGCACACTCTGCTCATTATGTCCGGTGCTGTACAACAAATGCACACCCTCACTGTCATGCACACTGTCATGCTCACTGTCATGCACACACTCACTGTCATGCACACTCTCATGCTCACTGTCATGCACACTCTGCTCATTATGTCCCGTGCTGTACACACTCCGGTACTCTCACTGTTATGCTGCTGCCTTGAACAAGACAATTGCGCGGGATGTACCTTGTACAGCAACACATACAAGGCAGCAGCATGCCTTTCTTTCTCAAGACAATTACTCAGGATATACCTTGTACAACAACACATACAAGGCAGCAGCGTGCGCTTTTACAACAGGAAAAGTGAGCAGGGCAATTGGAGGGTGTCATGGCGCCTCTCTTGCCATTGCCTGCTGCCAACACACACATGCACGCGCACACACATGCACGCGCGCGCACACACACACACACACACACACACACACACACACACATGCTCACCAATCACAGGAAGGACAAGGATGGTGATTGGAAGATCATGATGCACCACTCCTCTGAGCAGCCCACCTACCAAGCAGATATGGGCATGGTGGGTCATGTGTTTTGACAGAAAATGTGTCGTGTAAGTGTGTGTGTCTGTTTTTGTTAGCGGGTGAGGGCATGGTGCATGATGTGTATTGGCAGAATGAGGTATCTGTGTGCGTGCGTGTGTGTATGTGTGATCAGATGGGGCACGGCACGTATTGAGTTTTGGCACAATGGGGTGTTTGTGTGTGTGTGTGTGTATGTGTGTGTGTGTGTGTATTTATGTGTAGGGTTGGCCAGAACCGTATATCTGCACCGTATATGACTGTATTATAGTGATTTCCCAGCTAAAAATACCGTATGAATACCATTTATACCTAGAAATGTATGATTCCGGCCAACCCTATGTATGTATGTGTGTGTGTCTGTACGATCAGCGTGGGTAGCTTAGTGGTTTTAATGCGCGTGGGTAGCTTAGTGGGCTGTGGTAGCTAAGTGGTTTTAATGCGCATGGGTAGCTTAGTGGGCCTAGTGCGAGTGTATTGCCAGCTGCCACATTTGCAGGCCTTTGCACAATGCAGCTTAAAGAACTGATCAATACCGGGTTCGATAGAAACTGATCAATACCTGCCTCTTGCACACCGCAGCTCAAGGAACTGATCAACACCTGGTTCGATAGGAACTGATCAATACCTGGTTTGATAGGAACTGATCAATACCGGATTTGATAGGAACTGATCAACACCTGGTTTGATAGGAACTGATTCACACCTGGTTTGATAGGAACTGATCAACACCTGCCTCTTGCACACCGCAGCTCAAAGAACTGATCAACACCTGGTTCAAGTCTCTGCGAACAACTACTTCAAGTAAGTGATGGCAGTACAGCTGATAAGATGGAAGAGATGGCAGTGCAGCTGCTAAGATGGGAACACACACACACACGAGGTAGCAGTGCAACTAAAAGCAGATGTAGCAGTCCATCCCTGTCAGGGCCCGCAGTGCGGATTAGTCATCAGCTACTAATACGTGCTATCTGAGGTGACCCAGAATGGGATGTAGCACAGAATGGGATGCAGCACAGAATGTAGCACAGGAAAAGGACACCAGTGTCCAGAGCCAGGAGACGCAACTAGTTAGTCTATGCATACAGTTTAATAAACAAAGAGATGAAGGCATGACGGCGGTGCAGCTGTCCTAGTTGGTTGCAACTTTGAGCACATTGTGCAGTGAAAAATGCCTGGGTGCATACACACATACACGCACACACAAACACATACACACACACACTATGCAGTGAAAATGCCTGGGTGCATACACACACATACACGCACATGCACACACACACACACACACTCTTTGCGCAGACAATGATGACCCAGAGGGCAAATGCGATGATGTGATTGACGAAGAATGTGTCGATGACTTGTCTGTGCGCAGCAAAGGTATCGCTTCGCTGTATGCACCTGACGCTGTGCTGCTGGCCACCGTGTCTCCCAAGGTGTGTGTGTGTGTGTGTGTATGTACAGCCGTGTTTATGTTTTGTAAGCACCTATGTGTGGTTACTAGTCTTATCGCTTTTGCTTTAACCCACTCTGAATGAAAATGACTGCCTCCCTGATGAGTAGCTGCGCAACTATCTATGTCTCTGCTGCACAAGTTCTGCAAAAATTGCTCTCGCATGGGGGACACAGTAGGTGTGATGCAGATTTTGATAAAGGAACAAAGATGTCCTCTTTCTCTTGGTCCTTTATCAAAGAGCTAAGCAGTGGAGACGTCCGGAGCAATATTTGAAGAGGGGGAATGATTTGTTGTTCAGAGAGATCTAAAAACGAAATAAGCAACGTACCGCTCTGCACAGCAAGAGTTGACGAGGAATGGACTGCTCCGGGTGCTTTGCAGGTTCGAGTGGGCAGGAATGACATCGTGGACTACATGATGTACTTTGCTGGTCTAAGTGAGTGAAGGCATGTGTGTGTGTGCGTGTGTGTGCGTGTGCGTGTGTGTGTGTGCGTGCGTGCGTGTGTGTGTGTGTGCGTGTGTATGTGTGAATGAAGGTGGGTGTGAGTGAGTGTGGGTGGAAGTGAGGGTAGGTGGGTGGTTGAGTGGGTGTGGTAGGAAGTAGGGAGACACATGTTGACGTTTGTGTGCGCGTGTTTGTGGAAGAAGGCTGAATGTGCAAGATTCAGGGGGGGGTGGGGACATGGGTGGGTGAGAGGGAGGGGCTGGGGCATGTAGGTGTGTGTTTGAATATGTGTCCTTGCTACGCATGCGTTTGGATCTAAGCAGTGAGCCATGGTGTCATGCATGCTGTCACACTGCTGTCATGCTGTCACAATGCATGGTGTCATGCATGCTCATGGTGGATTTAAGCAGCCATGGTGTCATGCATGCTGTTGCAAAATGCTGAACAACTTAAACAGAGTGTCATCTCAGTTCATTGAGTAGCAGCCTCGCTCACCCACTCACTCACCCTCTCACTCACTCACTCACTCACTCACTCACTCACTCACTCACTCACTCACTCACTCACTCACAGATCCGGTGGGCAAGATAGCAAAGGATGGCAACAATGACATTGCTGAGCTGAGGATCCTTGGTAAGAGGTGATTGTGCTCGTGCTTGTTTTTGTGTGTGTGGAATTGTGTAGGGTTGGCCGCCGTATATATACGTATGTAAAAATGAATTTTCTCCGTATCTGTTTTCGTATGACCGTATGTGAAGCCGGCGTATATATACGTTTGAACTGGTCAAAAGCGACCTTCCACTGGCCTTCAAGACCACGAATTCCAAAGCCCCTGTTGTGGGCAATTTTTTAACAATAGTTTTGTGTTAAAGCCGTGTCCCTCGTGGAAGGTTGTGCCGCTTAGTGTTTTTTTCGCTCATCTTTTTTTACCTCTCTCTGGTGGAGGAGCCTCATGGTTACCGGTACCGAATTGGCTCCTATTGATTTATGGAGTGGTTTCTGTCGCCTGCTTAGGGTTTTTTTGCGTGACCGGTCTGCGATTCATTTTGCTACGTGGCGCCGCTTTGCAACGGTCCCTTTCGTGTGGAGTGTGCAAAGTTAGCTTAAGCAGTTTTTATTTGCCGTCAAGGCTGTTTCAGCTTCCGCCAAAGCGAACAATGCTCACCAACGCTTAATACGAGATCACATTTTTCGGCTGTGGTCACATTGTTGATGGTATTTTTTCTGCTGGCTGCAAGACCCCGAACAATGTTCACCAAGGGTTTGCTAAATATGAGATCACATTCTTTGGCTGTGATCACATTGTCGATGATTTTTTTCTGCTGGCTGCAGCACCCACGACCGCAGTGTACGGCAGGCGCTGGTTTGACTTTGATTGCTGCCAAACTGAGTGGCTCTAAGCCAGTGATCACACTAATGAGCATCTGATTTTTGCTGGCTGCAGGACCCACGACCGCGGTGTACAGTGGGCACTATGACTTCTCGTTCCCGGCCACCGAGGAAACCCTTAGTGAAAGGTCCACAGTAAAGGCACGCTTCAGCTTCACCTACTCCCGCAATGAGGACGGCCAGTGGCTCATCACTGAGCACCACTCGTCTGCCCTGCCCGAGGGGAACGAGAGGTGCGCTTATTACGTGATGTTATTTCAATTTGGATGTCGTATGAATAAAGTAAGCATTCATTCTGGGGTGGCTACTTAGTAATCGAAGGATCAAGGTAACTACTTAGTAACTACTTAGTAACTACTTATTAAAAAGCTCCTTGTCACTTTAGATGCTCCTTGTTATCACTTAATAAAATGCTTCTTGTCACTCAACTTGAGCAAGAGCGCACCTACTGTGGCAGGGCAGGGGAGCGGGCTTTAGCTTTGTACCTTTTTTTGATCCTTTGATTACTAAGTGACAAGGAGCAAATAATGTCGCTTAATTGCTCTTGTCACTTATTAAAAAGCTCCTTGTCACTTTAGATGCTCCAAGGAGCATTTTAGTAAGTGACAAGGGCCTTGCATTAGGGTTCAATAATTAAATTTAGGCATGAACGGGGACAGGTTGGGAAAGTCTCCCAAGCTGTTCTTCAAGGCCCCCAAGGTGCACAAACAGCTTGGGAGGCTGGCCCTCTCTTGGGGATGAAGGACAGCAAGAGGTCTTTGTCTTTGTACCCTTCACATGCGCATGCACGCACACACATCCGTACGCACACACATGCACACACACACACACAAACACACACACGCACACACATACACGTACGTACGTACACAACCGTATACACGCACGCACAGACACATGTTTGTGCACACACACATGCATGCGCACACACGTGCGTGCACACGCGTGCACGTGCAGCTCAGAGCGTGCACACGCGTGCACACGGCAGCTTAGAGGGCCAAAGGCCCTTGCATAGGTCGCATTGGGGTAAATAATTAGATTGTGTGGCCCTCGCATAAGCTTGCATCGGGGTTTATTATTTGGGTTTGTCCAAACCTGGCATTGATCAACGGTCTGTACGGTATACGGTGTTTTCGGCAGGAAAATCACCAAACACACGGAGCATATATACAAAAAAAAGTATACGGTCATGTACAGTGCAAAGATACAGTTGTAGCCAACCCTACTCATGTGTGTGTGTGTGTGCATGTGTGTGTATGTGAATGTATGTGTGTGGCTGTCAGCACGACGCAGGGCACAGCAACTGTTGTTGCTGCGACGACCAGCTATGTAACGATCTATGCGTGGCTTGAAACCACCGTGCCTTTTCTCGCCTGTGCTTGTTCCAAGCTAGCTCAAATGAGGCGTGGTGTGTGTGTGTGTGTAGAGGCGGCATTTGCTTCTGGCCAACCCGACAAAATTTTGAATATTGTAGATCCCGACGAAGTCAGCGCATTGACCCTGCGCGACGTCTGTTGCTGCAGCACACATACTGTAGTCTTGATAACATTCACACACACGGCACACACATACATTCACACACACATACATTCACACACACGGCACACAACACAGGAACGGCAAATCCATAGCCAACGGTGACGGCGGCAGTAAGCTGACCCCCATTACCCAGCAGCCAGTCGATTTCTGAATGCGCCCAGCCATGTAGGTTCTAGGTTTCACCAATTCATGAACACAGAGCTGAAAGCAGTGTGAAGAAGCAGCGGTACGTTCTTGTGATAGCGCCTGTGGACCGTCCCCCCTCTGATCATCACCCTGTATATTGTGGGTGTGCTTGTTGCTCCGGCCTGCATGTGTGCTGTAAGTATCCTGTGGTAGCGGTTGTGCGCTGCGCTCGCGTCCTGTGAGTATATATGCAATTGGTTGATAGAAAGAGGCGAACGATCCTGTTTTTGGGACCTAAAATATGAGGCTGAAGGTTTCACAGTGACGCGTGCGATCCTGGTCCCAGACCACTTGGAAATCGTTAAGAAGCAGTTGTGCGAACTCCAATTTTGAAATTGCAGCTATTTAGAGCTGGATGTTTGATATCTTGCGAAAATAATAGGACGGTCATATCCTATGGGCTCAGTTTGGTGTCCTACAATTTTGTACGTGTTGCCTGTTGCAGTGTTGTGTAGCTTGGCAATTGTGAGTGAACCTGTGAACTCATCTTGCTGGAGCTTGGCCATAGACCGGGAGCGTTTAGAGATGTGAATTGATGGTTGGACCACCGCACACAGCTTATTTTGACATGTAAATTGATGGTTGTGTTGTTGACGCCAGGCAGGGGTGCCACTCGCTTTCACGGTTTACGAAAAGGCCTTCAGGGTTTACAGATAAAAGCCTTAAGTCAAGAAGTGCGACTGCTAGCCACTAGCTTTCTTCTCTGTAATTTGCCTTTGGCATCCTCAACACATTTGCCATCACCGGCAACCTTTGGCCATTTGGGTTACTTACAAGGGGTTACAAGGATGGCCTACAGTCCGAGACTCTGGCTGTTGGCAATTGGCTGGTGAAACAAAATCAACCAGTGTCGAAAATTGAAACTAAATCTGACACAAACTTGAGGAGTCTGTATGAGTCTTGATTCAAGAATGCATTGATCTCAAAATCAGTGATACTGTGATGACAAGCCAAGAAAGGAATAAATTCAGAGCTCGAAGGAGCAAATGCACGCAGAGTCTTAAACATTCCTTCAAAAAGGTCTCTGTATCTCATGCGCAGCTCGCACACTCCAGCACACTTGCAAAAGAAAAGCACATGCTTCTCATCTTGAACTTTTCCACACTCACATTTATCACAAATGCTAGAACCACCATGCCATTTGCAAGACTCCACTCTCAAATGGTGTGCACGCAATCTGAACCTGCTGAAATTCCTCAACACATGTTTGTCCAAATCCTTGTACAAGTAGGAGGGGATAGAAAAAGGAGAACCTCTAGGACCACTCTCAGAACTCCCACACCACTTGTGATACGTCACTGCTTTCTTGTTTACTGCGCGAGGACATGAAAAATTAGCTTCCCTCCATACCTTCAAATGTCTGAAACGCAAATCGCAAATGAATTCTTGCATGGGAACCTGTGTGGCTCTCAGCATTTTCTGTTTGAACATTGCGCTACCTTGCAGTCCATTGAACGCATTCGAGACTTGAGCAGACCAGCAAGAACTATCAAAAGAAGCAAGATACAAATCTGCCTTCAGCACACGACGTAGAGTCTCACTGTTGGAATCAAGCATGCTATTAAAAAACCTGATGGAAGCACGGAACCAGAAAAATTGCAAGGGCTCTTGACCGCACTCTCTAAGCACCGCCCAATTTGTTGTGCTGTTCTTCACTCCAAGAATGCGCCTCAAGGAACACAGATGCCTCTTCT